>Ga0182015_10000628_pt1 | contig 50249 bp, 47 predicted proteins | sample 712P3MmetaG_FD_120478 | JGI IMG/M metagenome (GOLD analysis project Ga0182015, IMG submission 120478) | Permafrost microbial communities from Stordalen Mire, Sweden - 712P3M metaG | ecosystem: Environmental > Terrestrial > Soil > Wetlands > Permafrost | place: Sweden: Stordalen | collected...
CTATCGTCTGACATTAAGGAAGCCTTTTTTGTTGCTCAAACATTGTCTAGTCAACATGTTTGTAACAGAGGAGGCTTCTTTTGTCTTCCGATCTCTTCCCATTCACGAATAATGCGGGTTAGATGGTCTCGGAGATTATGTATTCCCAGAAGTCGCGGAAAAACTGCAGAGTCAGATACGAACACACAGAGCTGAGTATCGTGCCATAAGTGACTCAAACACGCTTGCCGCGAGACTGACCGAAGACTTGCGTGCCGTCGGGCACGACCATCATCTTGAAGTCTCATTTGGTGAGGAACTTGGGGTGCAAAAGGAACCCACTGCAGAGGAGAAACAGCACGCGCGTGCTTTTGATCTCGCGAATGGGCACGGCATCCGGAGCGTTCGCCGCTTGCCCGGGAATATCGGTTATGTTGATCTGGCCTATTTCTCGCCTGATTTAGATGCCGGAACAGCGATTGCTGCCGCCATGCAACTGGTCGGGGGCACCGATGCCCTCATTGTGGACTTGCGCCGCAACGGCGGGGGCAGCGGCGAGACAGCTACGGCATTACTGAGCTACTTCTTCGAGGAACTAACCCAACTATCGTCTATCGTGGAACGCAAGAATGGCCAATCCCTGGAGCGGCAGAAGTGGACCATGCCCTACGTCGCAGGACCGCGCTATCTCGGCAAACCCGTATTTGTCCTGACCAGCCGTCGCACCCACTCTGCCGCCGAGCAGTGTGCTTATGATCTTAAAAACACCCATCGCGCCACCATTGTCGGTGAGCGCAGCGCGGGGGACGCAAATTCCAGCACGGGTGAGATCGCATTGGGTTACGGTTTCTCTGCGTTGATTCCCAACGGTCAGACCAGAAGTCCGGTCACCCACACCAGCTGGGAGGGGACTGGCGTGAAACCCGACGTGGTCACGATTGCAACTGATGCACTGGTTGCGGCCTACAAATTGGCCCTCAAAGATGCCGCACCCAGCGTAGAGTCCGAGGAATTAACAAAAGAGCGACAGCTTGCTCTGCAAGATCCGCAGGCCGCTCTGGCTGAGGAAATCAACGGTTTCCAGAAGAACTAGAGCTGCTGCCTGGCGCCTCCTCGAAACTGGATGATTTTGGGACGGTCGCGTGCTGAAGGACAGCCTGCGGCAGTCCTCATCGGGGCGCACAAATATCTGTGAGAAAATATGGGTTCAGCCGATCCTGATTTTTGCGGAGGGAAATTCCTGTCCATACCAATCGAAGATTATGCGATGATCGGCGACTGCCACACAGCCGCCTTAGTTTCGAAACAGGGCTCGATCGACTGGCTTTGTGTTCCGCACTTTGATTCTCCGGCCTGTTTTGCGGCGCTGCTCGGAACGGCTGAAAACGGGCATTGGTCCATCACACCGGCGGAGCCTATTCGTGCCATTCGACGGCGATATAGGGACGGGACTCTTATTCTGGAGACTGAGTTTGAAACCGAAAGCGGATCGGCAACGCTGATCGACTGCATGATCCCGCGTAATGAAATGCCTGAGCTTCTGCGCGTGGTCGTGGGCACGAGAGGGCAGATCCGGATGAAGGTCGAGCTGGTGATTCGATTCGACTACGGGTCAGTAGTGCCCTGGGTTCGGCGGAATGAGGGTGGGATTTCCGCCATTGCCGGTCCGGACATGATCCGGGTGCGCGCGGATGTGCCGCTTCATGGTGAAAACCTGAAGACTGAGGCGGAGTTTACGGTTGCGGAAGGACAGAAGATCTCGTTTGATCTGAGCTGGTATCCCTCGCATGAGCGCGAACCTGAGCCGGTGAACGTTGGCGCAGCGATTCAGAAGACTGAGAAATGGTGGCGGGGGTGGTCGGATCGTTGTGCGTATCAGGGCAAATGGCGGGACGCAGTGCTGCGTTCGCTGATCACATTGAAGGCCCTGACATTTCTGCCCACGGGCGGAATCGTAGCCGCGCCAACAACTTCCTTGCCTGAGCTGCTGGGCGGCGTACGGAACTGGGACTATCGTTTTTGCTGGGTGCGGGATGCGACCTTGACGCTGCAAGCACTGCTGAATGCCGGATATCTGGACGAGGCGCGGGAGTGGCGGGAATGGCTTTTGCGAGCCGTCGCTGGCAGCCCTTCCCAACTGAATATTGTTTATGGGCTTCACGGCGAACGCAGGCTCACGGAACTGGAACTGCCGTGGTTGCAGGGATACGAGAAGTCTGCCCCGGTACGAACCGGCAATGCCGCCTACACGCAATATCAGCTGGATATTTTTGGAGAAGTGGTCAACACGCTTTTTCAGGCGCGCGAAGCGGGACTGGGACCGGCAAAGCATTCGCGCGCGGACTTGGTCCCGGCGATGCTGGAATTTCTGGAGACGGGATGGGAGCGGCCAGATGAGGGCATTTGGGAGGTGCGCGGTCCGCGGCGGCATTTCGTCCACTCCAAGATGATGGCGTGGGTCGCGGTCGATCGGCTGATACGGTCGGCAGAGAAGGGCAGGTTCAAGATTGACCTCGATCGATGGAAAAAACTTCGGGCGGCGATCCATGAGCAGGTTTGCCGGCGGGGCTTCGATGTGGATATGAATTCCTTTGTGCAGTATTACGGAGACAAACACCTCGACGCCAGCATACTGATGATGCCGCTGGTTGGCTTTCTTGCGGCGGATGATCCGCGAGTCATCGGTACAGTTAAGGCTATCGAAACACATCTCATGAAGAATGGTTTTGTCGGACGATACACGCAAGATCCCGCCGTCGACGGTTTGCCTCATGGGGAAGGAACGTTTCTGCCCTGCTCATTCTGGTTGGTGGACAATTATGAGCTGCAAGGGCGGCATGAAGATGCGGTCCGGATGTTCGAACGACTGTTGGAAATCCGAAACGATGTGGGGCTTTTGTCGGAAGAATATGATCCTGTCGCAAAACGCCAGTTAGGTAATTTCCCTCAGGCGTTTTCTCATGTCGGCTTGGTGAACACAGCCTTCCATCTCACTCATGCGTTCAAAGAATAGGTTCGAGCGATACCGATATTTCCTACTCTTACTCGCGTGCGTCGTGTTCTTGTGGTGTGGTCTGTCTCGGGGGCAACAGAGCAATGGGAGCGATCCACCACCAGACGCGCCGAAGCCGAGCAGCGCCGAAGCAAAAGGTTTCTTTGCTCGCTGGGCGGCGTTTTACCGCCAGGACTGGTGGGGAACGGCCGCTTCGTCGCCGGTTGCATCCTTGTCAACCGTGGAGCGGCGGGGACTTCCGTCGCCGCTGGATTCTCCACCATTTCCTAATTCAGATTGGTCGTATGGCGGTTCGCCGGTGATTGGTGAGCCGGATACCAACAGCTATCCGCTGATGACGGCGATCAACCAGGCGAAGAGCCGGGCGAAGTTGTATGGATGGGTCGATCCGACGTTAGACTTCAGCACATCTGCAAATAGCAATGCGCCCGAGGCGAACGATGTCTACGCAAATCGTTTTGAGATGAATCAACTTGTTCTCTACGCTGAGCGGCTACCGGATTCCGTGCAACGGGATCACGTCGATTGGGGCTACCACTTGACGGCTCTATATGGCACGGACTATCGCTTTACGACGGGGAAGGGCTACCTGAGCGGTCCCTGGGTGAATGATCATCGTGAATATGGCTTTGATCCTACGTTGGAATATGTGGATGTTTACGTTCCGCAGGTTGCGCAGGGGATGAATGTGAGGGTTGGCCGATACATCTCTGTGCCTGGGATCGAAGCCCAATTGGCGCCGAACAATTACATCTTCAGCCACTCGCTGCTGTATGCGATTGATCCTTTTACCGATACAGGTCTGATCGCAACGGTTAAGCTGAACGATCAGTGGCTGGTGCAACTCGGAATTACTGGCGGTCACGACGTTGCCTTGTGGACGCCGGATGCGAAGCCTTCCGGTACGGCCTGCGTGAGCTATACGACTAAGTCGGTGAACGATAATTTGTACGCCTGCGCCAACGGGATCAACAACGGCAAGTACGCCTACAACAATCTGCAACAGTATGACACCACCTGGTATCACAAGTTCTCGAAGACGGTGCATATGGCAACCGAGGCCTGGTATATGTATGAGCGCGATGTGCCCGCTCTGGGCGGCGATATTCAACCGGAAACCGGCGCGAATGCCGCGTACTGCCTGCCGGGGGAACAGCGTTGCACCGCTCCCGAATATGCCGTGGTCAATTTCCTGCAGAAGGAACTCTCAGCGCATGACTTCCTGTCGTTGCGCAGCGATTTTCTCGACGATAAGAAAGGGCAGCGTACGGGCTACGAGACGAGATACTCAGAGAACACGATCATGTGGTGCCATTGGATCGGCACAACGGTGCAGTTGCGTCCGGAATTGCGTTTCGAGCGTGCCTGGGATATGACTGCTTACGATAACGGTCGACGGCATAATCAGCTCACGGTGGCGAGCGATCTGATCTTCCACTTTTGACCGGGACGATGTAGAACTTCGTCAGACCTTCAGCCAAATGATAGGGAAACTGTGACCGAGTTTCCGGAAATCGGAATCACTGGTGACTAGCGTAGCCTTGTGTTCGATCGCCAGCGCCGCCGCAAAACTGTCGGCATAGTAAAGCTTATGTTTAAACTTTACATCGGCCGCTTTGAACGCCCTCTGCGGTGTTGCGTCCAGCACTTCGATGGGTAGCGGGCTCACCGCGTACACTGCCGTGAGCGCTGGCTCCGGGCCGAACTCGCGGAGAATCGTGCCGTACACTTCGCCGTAATTTACCGCCGACATCAGCAACTTCGCATGTCCGCGCTTTGCTTCTTTCACAAGTTCGGTGACTTTGGAAGCTCCCGGCTTATTCCGCAAAAACGCGAACAATGCGCTGGCATCGAGCACGTACGTCTTCATTTATCGTGCTCGCCTTCCTCACGGTGGTCCTTTTCCCAACTGGCCAAAAGGTCCGGCCCGTCTGCTAAAAGGCCTCTGACACGATCGATGTACTCGTCGGTGATGGGCTGCAGGACGATGCGGCCGAACTGGTCCTCAAGGATTTTGACCTTGGTGCCCGCTTCGATCTTATGTTTGCGGCGAAGCTTGGCTGGAATCACAAGTTGGCCCTTAGATGTAAATGTAGAACATACGTCTTTCATGCCTTACAGTGTATCATAGGTAAGACATTTTATGGATATCCCTTACTCCCACATCTTGGTTGCCACCAGCCTGGAACAGACGGTAGTTAAGCTCCTCCGAATCGAAGGCATGGGAGACAGTCAATCCTCCAATGTGAGATAGTGCTGGCTGCGGCGGCTCCCGACAACCTGTGACACCCCTGACGATATTCGGTTTGTTTGCAGTGACAGCAATGCTGGTCTGCTATGCCCTGGAAGCGCGGAGCCGCTGGTTCATTCTGGCCTTTGCCGGAGCATGCGCGCTCGGATCAGTTTACGGATTTCTGCAGGGAGCTTGGCCGTTCGGCTTGGTCGAGGCCGTCTGGTCCGTGGTCGCGATACGGCGCTGGGCGGTCGCCCCCGGCTCAAGGTAATCTGCCGCCGGCTGTGCGGCAGCGACATTTTCGCCGCAGTCACTTTCGTCACAACCGATCGCTTGATTTTGGCGCTCCAAAGTTAAGCGGCAACGTATGCTGGAGTGCTAGCTCTGTCTATCAAGATAAGGGATGGTGGGAATGAGGCGACTTCCGGGCCACATCTGCTGGGTCGGCTTGATGTGCTGCGCCTTTGGACGATTCCTTCCAGCCCAGAGCAGCTTGAGTGTCGCTGCAGTCGAAAGCAATTTCCCGCTCATCGCTCCAGTCGGGCAACAGAGCGGCAGCGAAGCGAATCCACTGCGCGCGCAGGATTCGAAACCCGATTCGCAAGCGCAGGCCGGTGCGAATCCGCAGTCCGATCCGGCGGCTGGAAAATCATCCGATCCAACCTCGGCTCCTCCGCCCAAGCCTATGTTAGGAATAACCCCGTATTTTGAGAACACAAACGATATGCTCGCCAACCGGCGTCCCTTGACCGTGCGCGAAAAATACATCCTCTCGCTGCATCAGTCCTTCGACGTCAATGAGCACATCATAAACGCGTTTCAGGCGGCCTTACAGCAGGCCGCGAACGGCCAGCCGCATTATGGCCAAGGCTGGGGCGCCTACGGAGAACGTTTCGCGGCTTCCGAAGGCGACCAGATTACCAGTAGCGTTCTGATCTACGGTGTTCTGCCCTCGATCCTCCACGAAGACCCACGCTATTTTCGGCGGAGCAGGGGATCGATGATTTCGCGGATGTGGTATGCCGCCAATCGTACCTTTGTGACGCGCCGAGATAACGGCACGTCGGGGTTCAACAACTCAGAAATATTCGGCCAGCTAATCTCCTGCGGCATCTCGACCAGCTACTATCCGCCGCAGGACCGCACCGTTAGCCGCGTATTCTCCAACTGGGCGGTCAATCTGGGCGGCAACAGCGTTTATAACATGCTCTCGGAATACTATCCGGACGTGGTGCGCGGGTTGTTTCATCGGCATCCGAAGCCGACTGTGCCGGCAATTGGCAATTAGCCATTCGCAGTTTCTTAGTCCACTCAAGGTGATTGTTGGCTAACTGTCAACTGCTAACTGCCGTGCGGTGACCCGCGACGAAACTCTTCAAGCATCTTGGGATCAATGTTGCCGCCGCTGATGATGGCGACGTTCAGCCGTGTCTTCGGAAGCTGCTCGCGGTGGAACAGAAATCCAGCTGCGGCGACCGCTCCGCTGGGCTCGGCCACGGTTTTTGGATTTAACGCCAGCAATCGAACCGCTTCGCGAATTTCATCTTCGGTCACGGTTACGATATCGTCCACATAGCGGTGCATGTGCTCGAAGTTAATAGGCCCGATGCTTTGCGTGCGCAGCCCGTCGGCAATGGTACGGGAAACCTCGCCGGCAGGGAACTGAACGATCCTTCCCGCGCGCAAGCTGGCCTGCGCATCGCCCGCCAGCTCCGGTTCCACGCCGATTACCTTCACCGCAGGCTTGCTCAACTTAATCGCCGCAGCCACGCCGCTGATCATGCCTCCGCCGCCGACCGGCGCGAAAACCGTTTCCACCTCCGGCAAGTCTTCGAGAATCTCCAATCCCATCGTCCCCTGGCCGGCGATAATCTGCTCGTCGTTGTAGGGAGGTACGATCACGTATCCATGCTGCGCTGCCAGTTCCTCGGCTTTGATCTGGCGCTCGGCGCTGCCCGGTCCTACGAAGACGATTTCCGCGCCCAGCGCCGCCGTGGCTTCGCGCTTGATCGCCGGAGCATTGTCCGGCATCACGATGACAGCTTTCACGCCCAACGCCCGCGCCGCATAGGCCACACCTTGTGCGTGATTGCCGCTGGAGTAGGTAATCACTCCGCGCTTGCGGTCTGCTTCCGAGAGCGACGCGATCTTGTTGTAAGCTCCGCGAAGTTTGAAGGCGCCAATAGGTTGTTGGTTTTCGGGCTTGAGGTAGAGCTGACGCCCGTCGGGATCTTGATGGCTGAATTCGATCAGGCCCGTGCGGACGGCCACGCCGCCGATGAGTCGCCGGGCTTCGCGGATTTCGTTGAGGGTGATCATTCCGAAGTCGATTGGAAGAAGGTATTAGACCAGAGTTAAGCTGGCGTGAGATACCCGACCCATAGCGGGTTACGGTTTCTTTTTCCGCGGGACTGAATCAATTCTCAACTTTTGCGGATCCGCGGGGGTTTTCGACGACAAAGCCGGCGGGAACCTTGAACATTGCCGGATCGGGCTCCGAGCGAGAGAGATCACCTACCTGAATCACCTGCGTGCCTTCCCTTGGGTCCTTGCGCGTGACGGACAAATTTACCTCAAGGTCGGGGGAATACCAGAACTCTCGCGTGGTGACCAGGGGCTGGCTGTTTCCAACCACGTCGGTGTTAATGGAAATCGTCTCGCGCGTGCCGACGACGTTAACTCCATCGATAACGTCGGACCCCAGGCTCTCGCGGCTAAGTGAGCGCCTCCCGTTGTCGAAAGGACCGGCCGGCATCGGTTTAAACGAAGTGGACGCGTAGTAGCCGGTGACCGTGCAACGACGCGCCGCAACCGTGCAGGTTGTCCGCGTGTGGGCGGCAGGGTCGAAAAGAATGATCTCTTTCAGTTTAGATTGTTCATCCGTGTTGGCTGGGACGAAGCTACGGCGCTCGCGGTAGATCCTGCCCTGGCTGTCCCGGGCAACGAGCGCAAAGAGATGCGTTGTAACAACCGTTCCATCTGCCAGGTTGCGAGTCCACTCGGTGGTACTTCGGCCCGAAAAGGGCTTTCCGGTGACAGGAAGGACTTTGACGCCGTCGACGTGATACCGCGTGCCACCATCCGGTCCGCGCGACGCCTCATCGGACTCTTGAGCCGCAAAGGTACAGGCAAGCAGGAGAGATACTACTAGCAAGGCGCAAGCTTTCATGACGCCACCTCACTGTAAACTCGAAAAATATAGCATTCAGTGGAAACAAATTCAATCTTGACCTCTGCCCAAAACGACTTTACATCATTAACGGTATTCCTTCCCCATTAGTGCGCCGGCACGGCCCCGCGACCTGCGCGCGGATCATTCCTCTTCAGAACGAAAGACAAGAAGAACATGACGATAGCCGCAATCCCGAGCACCCAGAAGGTGTCGATGTACGCCAAGGCGGCCGCCTGTGCCTGAACGGAAGAGTAGAATCGAGCCAGGGCTTGCCTTTGGGCGTCGGGCAGGCTGAGCCCGGCATGGGCGAGTTGTTGAGCGAGGCCATTGATCGCGTCCCGAAACTTTGTGTTCCCCATGCTCGTATTTGTGACCAGCCGTGCCTGGTGAAGTTGTGATCGCCGCACAATCATCGTGGTCACAATCGAGGTTCCAACGCTGCTCCCGATGTTTCGCGTGAAGTTCACGAGTCCCGCGACGGCGTTGCTCTTATCCTCTTGAATTCCGATGTAAGCCGCCGTCGTGGCCGGCACAAAAATGAAACCCATCGGCAAATACTGGCCGATGCGCAGCAACGTGGCAGAACGGAAGCTGATCAACAGATCGATCTGTTGTGTGGAAATGTACATGCCAATCGCCAAAGTGATCCAACCGAACGCGATGAGATAGCGCAGCTGGAATTTCCCGATCAGGCGGCCGACGAGCGGCAACTCGACCAGAAGCAAAACCGCCGACACAGAAAGAACCATTCCCGCCGACTGCGCCGTATATCCCATCAACGTCTGAAGATACTGCGGCATTAAGACGGTGGTTGCGAAAGATACGGCACCCACCATGAACATCATCATGTTCGCGGTGGCGAAGTTCGCGTTCTTGAAGAGACGTACATCAACGATCGGGTCCTTGTGAAACCATTCATAGAAAATTAAGGCGGTCAGGCATACGGCCGCGGTGATGGCCAGCATTAGGATGAAATGGGAGCCAAACCAGTCGTCCTCCTGTCCCTTGTCCAGCATGATCTGCAAAGCGCCGACTCCCAGTGCGAGCAGCGAAAATCCGACGTAGTCGAGTTTGATCTCCGATCTCTTGCGGCGAACTAAGTGGGGCGGATCCTGGATCAATCGCAATACCAGCGCCAGGGTCAAAAGACCGACCGGCAGATTGATCAGGAAGATCCAGCGCCAGGACGCATTATCGGTAATCCAGCCGCCCAGAGTGGGCCCAATCGCGGGGGCACAGACTGCTGTGATGCCATAAATAGAAAACGCCAGGCCGCGCTTTTCCGGCGGAAATGTGTCGGCCAGAATCGCTTGCGCCATGGGCTGCAAGCCTCCGCCTCCCGCGCCCTGGAGCACGCGGAACAATAAGAGAAATCCCAGGCTCGGTGCGATTCCACAGAAAAGGGAACTGACGGTGAAAATACCCATACACGCCATGAAGAAGCGCTTGCGTCCGAAAAGACTCACCAGCCATCCTGTAATGGGGAGGACGATCGCGTTGGCAACCAGATACGAGGTGAGCACCCATGTGCTCTGATCGTTGCTCGCGCCCAGATTGCCGGCGATATGGGGCAAAGCGACATTCGCAATGGCAGTGTCCAGCACTTCCATGAACGCTGCGAGAGAGACGGTCACGGCAATCAGCCAGGGATTGCCTGCGGGACGCCAAACTTCCTGCTCCGCGCCGAGTGAGATTGCGGAGCTCATCGCACTCCCACGCAGGGTTCCACGGATGAGCGAGGCGTTAGCAGTTGCTCTGCACTAAAGTCCGTTCCCGGAGAAAGCGCAAACTTAAGGCGCGACCGGCGGATATCGTTGCCAAGATGATTGAATCCGATTAGACGGGTGTGGGCTCGGGTGGAGGGGATTTCGTCGAGGGTGACCATGATTTGGCATTCAGAGGATGACACTCCATGTAGCCTCAGTCGTCGGTTGTTTGTCAATTTCCAACGATGCCGTGGGCTGGCTTAGGGCTCGACCCATCGGTGATCGTCCGCCGGTTGAGGTTCGTCTGGAAGTGCGCGTGGTCGATCACCAGGGGAAAGTCTGGCCGGCAGGAATGCGTATTCGTAGATCATCGTGACGTGCGGTTTTTGAGGAGTTGCTTCACGTCGCGTCTGCCATGCAGGACGGCGACGATCTCTACCATCGCCGCGCGCCGATACACGATCATGTACTGATACACGCTGAAGAAGAGCACATCCCGGCTGGTTAAGTCGGGACGCCTATGGCCTTTGCCGGGAGCATCGGCCAAGCCCTCAAAAGCGTCCGCCAGTTCGCCCTGAATCCGGTTGGCAACTGCCAGCCCCGCTTCTCCGAGCAGGTAACGCCAAATCTGCTTAAGATCGCCTTCGGCGTCCGGGGCGACTACGTAAGGTTTCACGATCCAGAGCGGTCGGCGAGCCACGCCGCCTTGTCGGCTTCAAGACGCTCGCGCAGCCCATCCCCCAGCTTACCTTCACCCCGGTCGAGTTGGGCCAGACCGCGCTCGATCTTGGCGTTGACAGCCTCTTTGTTTTCCTGAAGCCAGGCCTCGCGTTCGCCTTGAATTGCCAGAGCGTCGAAGAGCACGTCTTCCACGCTCTCGAACGCGCCGCTATGCAGTCGCTGCTGAATAAGCGCCTCAATTTCGGGACGGTTGATTTCGATGGTCATGGATGAGCCTATAAGAGCTATTCTGTCCCAACCCTACCGCCTAGCTGGACTTCGGTCAACTGGAAGTAGAGTAGAACGCGGCAACCAAATCTTTCCTTCGATTTGCTCTTGGATCGTCGTTGCCGGTAGCGATTGAAGCTCGTCCAGGTGCTCTTGCATACAAACGGCCGAAATCGCAGCGTCGAACGCGTCTTCGCTGGAGGAAGCCGCTCCTGTCCACCCAGCACCGAAGGCGGAGAACGGAGCGGCGCTGAGGTATCGTTCTCGATGGTTCTTGTTTCCTTTGTGAACTTCTTTCGTTAATAGCCGGGGGTAAATCTCAACAACCATGTGAGAGTTCGGAGGGTCGAATGGCCAAATAGCGAAACCTGCATCGCGCAGTTTGAGAAGCGCTGGCATGCCACGCAACGAACCGGTACCAACATGGCCGGGACCAGAGACTTGGAATACCGACTTCGGGCGAATGCCGCCGATGGACTCTTGGTTTCTCTCTGTATACCGGAATATCTCGCAATTGGGCCCCGGCCTAGTTGTGCTGCGCCGGCCCCAAAAGGGAGTGGGACAAGCCTTCAGCCACTGCTCGCCTTGTGCTTTCGCAACCCGCCAGAACTCTGGGGCGGACGAGCAGCCGAGTTCGCGGATGTACCACTCCGGGTATGAGAACGCGAAATCGAGTCCTACAAACATCGTCCTCGAAGTGCTCTTTGCCTGAATGAGGTAATCGGCGATTTCCTCGCGGTCAAGGTCGCCCTCCGGAGCGGTGGGAACAGCGTCTAGGAACTCGGCTCGCCAAATCTTCCTCTTGGCGCGTTTTCTTGCTCCGGACCAATCGACTGCGATGACGCGGAAAATCGTTCTTGCCGGAAGGGTTGGCACTGCTTAAATCTCCAAAATCACCGGCATAATCAGCGGCCGCTTTTGCGTCTGCCTGGAAATGTAGCGCTTCAAGTCGGCGCGGATTTTTTCTTTGATCACGCCATAATCAGCTTTTTCTTCTTCGCTGGAGTGCGCCAACGTGTCCTCGACGATGCGCTTCGCTCCATCCAGCAAGCCATCTTCGCCAGGATTGAAGCCGCGCGTCACAATCTCCGGAGCAGTTTCCACGCGGCCGGTAAGTTTATTGATCGCAATGATGGGCAGCACGATGCCGTCTTCGCTCAAGTGGCGCCGGTCTTTAATAATCAAATCCTCCACCACGTCCGTGCGCGAGCCGGAATCGATGCAAACGCGCCCCACGTTGACACGTCCGGCTTTGCGGGCGTTGTGTTCGTCGATCTCGAGAACGTCACCGCTCTCGATCAGCATCACCTTGCCCACCGAGCTATGCATGGCGCCAGCCATTTCGGCATGCAGCTTCAGTTGCCGGTACTCGCCGTGGATGGGAATGAAATACTTTGGCTTCACCAGGTTGATGATGAGCTTCAACTCGTCCTGGCTCGCGTGTCCGCTAACGTGGATCGGAGGCGAGGTTCCGTCTTCGTAAATCACGTACGCCTCGCGGCGGAACAGGTGATCGATCATGCGGTAGATCGTTTTCTCATTGCCGGGGATAATGCGCGACGAGAGCACGACCGTGTCGCCCTTCTCGATTTTGGCGTGCTTGTGATTGTCCACTGCCGCACGCGACAAAGCCGACATGGGCTCGCCCTGAGTTCCGCTGATCATCACGCAGACTTTTTCCGGCGGGAAATTCTTCATCTCGCCGGGATTGATCACGACGCCGTCAGGAATTTCCAGGTAGCCCAGATCCTCGGCAATCTCGGCGGAGTTGTTCATCGAGCGCCCGATAAAGGCCACCTTGCGTCCGTGCTGATGAGCTAGTTCGACCGCTAACCGGATGCGGTGAATGGAAGAGGAGAAGCATGAAATGAACAGCCGCCGCTTGGTGTGCGCGAAAACCTCGTCAAACTTGCGCCGCACGGCGCGTTCGCTGGGCGTGTATCCTTTGCGCTCAACGTTGGTTGAATCCTGAAACAGCGCCAGCACGCCTTGTTTGCCATACTCCGCGAAGGAGTGCAGGTCGAAGAGATGATTGTCCGTGGGTGTGGGATCGACCTTGAAATCGCCGGTATGAATGATCACGCCGAGCGGGGTGTGAATCGCGAGGGCGACGCAATCCACCAGGCTGTGCGTCACGCGAATAGGATGAACGGTGAACACGCCGGCCTTGAAACGTTCGCCGGCTTGCATCTCGCGCAGGTCGGCGTCTTCGAGTAGTCCGTGCTCGTCGAGCTTGTCTTCCACATAGGCAAGCGTGAACTCGGTCCCCCACACCGGCACTTTGAGCTCAGAAAGAAACCAGGGCAGCGCGCCGATGTGGTCCTCGTGGCCGTGGGTGAGTATGATCCCGCGGATGCGCTGGCGGTTCTCGATGAGGTAGGAAATATCGGGCACTACGATATCGACGCCGAGCAACTCAGCTTCGGGGAACATAAGGCCGGCGTCGATTACGATAATGTCGTCGCCCCAGCGGACGGCCATGCAGTTCATACCGAACTCGCCAAGGCCCCCCAGGGGGATAATCTGCAGTTTTCCAGTTGGCATTAGGTACTAATGATGCTAGCACAGAGCGCGTTTCGCTCCATGCATGGCATTCTCCATCCCAATGAGGTAACGTTGAAGCAATGGCCGATGCTGAACCCAAATCCTGGCTTCGCCGTCGCGTCGAGAAGACGCTGATCAAGGGGCTCACGCGTGCCTACTCCCCCGTCCAGGTCGACTCCGGGAAGTTTCTGCTGCAACTGCGCACCGCCTACAGATTGCCCATTAGCGGCTATCATGGAGTGTATTCGCTGGAGCTAGGCGAGCTCGATGCGGTCGCTGACGAGATCATTCGCAGCGGCATGAAACTCGCTGCCCTTGAGGGCGCCGGCTTCGGCCTCGGCGGTTTGATCACTATATTTCCTGATCTCGGCATTCTGGCGGCCATTACCATGCGCACCATCCAGAAGCTGAGCCTGGTTTACGGTTTTCAATTCAATACGGATGATGAAATCGCCGAACTATGGATTGCCGCCGCCAGCGCCGCCGGGGTCGACATCAGCCGTGAACTGCTCGAGAAAGAAGTGGTCAACAAGTTTGTGCCGCGCGTGATCCAGCGCATTGCCGCCCGTGCCAGCGCTGAAGTTGTGGAGAAATGGGCGGGGCGGTTGATTCCGCTGACCAGCTCCGCCATCGGCGCTGCCTTGAACTACTGGTTTGTCCGCGCCTGGGGCGAGCGCGCCAAGGCTCATTTCCGCCAGAGGCATATACAACTCCGCCAGCTAGCGCAGCAGGCTTTGGCGTCACAAGCGCCGCAGATTCTGCCGGCGGTGAGCCGCTAGCCATCCTCTGTGATAAAAAAAAGAATGACCACCTTTCGCTGTTCCGCTATCCTCTTCGATCTCGACGGAGTTCTTGTCGATTCCACCGGCTCCGTGGGCCGGCAATGGCGCATCTGGGCCCGCGACCGGGGCATTGACGAGGAGAAGGTGATCGCGATCGCCCACGGTGTCCGCGCCGTCGAGGTCATTCGGACGGTCGCTCCGCATCTTGATGCGGAGTCAGAAGTACGAAGTCTCGAAAAGCGCGAGGCCGCCGACCACGACGGGGTAGCCGTGATGCCCGGCGCGGTGGAACTTGTTCGTTCGATTCCCGAAGGCTTCTGGGGAGTGGTCACGTCGGGATCGCGCCATTTGGCGACTGCACGGCTGCGGCTCGCGGGAATACCAGTTCCGAAGGTTATGATCACCGCAGACGACGTCGTCAATGGAAAGCCGCATCCGGAGCCATATTTGAAAGGGGCGGAGCAGTTGGGTGTGAACCCGGAGGAATGCCTGGTGATCGAAGACGCGCCCGCCGGGATTCGTGCTGCGCGCGCGGGTGGAATGAAAGTGATTGGACTGACCAGCACGTATGCCGAGTCAGCGCTGGGCGAGGCGGATTTCGTCGTACCGAAGCTCGGGAAGATCCATGTTGTTCTCGACGGCGCGCGGAAACTGGACGTCACCTTCGGCTAGATGCAGCGGGTCGACGAATCACCGAAGCCAGTCTTCCAACTCGATCCCGCGGTCCGTCTTTTCGTCGCGGTACTTCACGATCACGGGCGTATACAACGAGATTCCCAACTCCGCTGCCGCGCCCTTCTTTACCGCGCGCGACCCCGGCACCACCACCGCGCCTTCGGGAACTTCAAGCGGCGCTTCCGGCGTGGCACGGTAAACCTGGCCGCGCACCAGATCGTAGAGTGGCGTCGATCGCGTCAGAATCGTTCCCGCGCCCAGCACCGCACGCGCGCGCACCAGCGTGCCTTCATAGACTCCGCAGTTACCGCCGACCAGCACATCATCTTCAATGATCACGGGCGCCGCATTCACCGGTTCGAGCACTCCGCCGATCTGCGCCGCCGCGCTCAAATGCACGCGCTTGCCGACTTGCGCGCACGAACCCACCAGCGCATGAGAATCGACCAAGGTGCCTTCGTCAACATAGGCGCCTACGTTGATGAACATCGGAGGCATACAAATCACCGAGGGCGCCACATACGCTCCCAAGCGCACCGACGAACCGCCCGGAACCATGCGCACGCGATCGGCCACGGAAAACTGCCGGGCAGGGAAGGTATCTTTGTCTACAAATGTGAGCCCGGCACCGCCCGTCTCGGTCAGTTCGCCCAGCCTGAATCCCAGCAGGATGCCGTGTTTCACCCATGTATTCACCACCCAGCGGCCGTCGATCTTTTCGGCGGCGCGGATCTTGCCCTGGGTGAGCGCATCACGGAATTCGAGAAACGCCGGGCGCGCTTCGGGATTGTGCTCTACTTCGCCTTGCGCGGCCAGACGCTCGATGGAAGATTTTAGGGATTGCATGCGAGGAAAGTATAAAGGAAATGCCGAAGCCGGAAGTTAGAGTTCCGCCTTTAAACGCACTTGCACTCGCTGCGAATGAGCACGCCGGTCATACCGTGCGCGGTCTCGCGTCCCTGCGCAAGCGTGGCGTACGGTCCGTGCCAGCGCGCATGGTTGGCATCGTGCCCGGCGGGCCGGCCTTTGCCCTGGTTGCATTGCCCGCACGATCCCCGGTGCAACACGATCTTGTGCGGGCCGGCAGTCCAGTTTTCATAGATGTAGAATTCTGCCGCTTCCGGCGCGGGCGCTGCCGGTTTGGCGATCAGTCCAATCTCGGTCACAATTTTCTGCAGCTTCGAGCGCGTGTCGCGGCGCATGGGCAACAGCGGCAGACGGTAGTTCTCTTCAATCCTGCCCATCATGGCCAGCACCGCCTTTACCGGAACCGGGCTTGATTCGATGAAGTTCGCCTGCATCAAGGGCAGATATTTGCGATGGATGCTTCGCGCCGTCGTCCAGTCATTGTCGAGCGCAGCCCGCGTCATGGTTGCCATCTCGTGCGGAATCTCATTCGAAGCCACCGAAACCACCCCCACGCCGCCCAGAGCGATCACGGGCAGCGTAACGGCATCGTCTCCGGAGAGAACCAGAAATGTCTCAGGCACCACGCTGATCGCCTCGGCGATCTGCGTCATGTTGCCGCAGGCTTCCTTCACACCCACAATGTTCGGAATCTCCGCCAGTCGCGCTAGCGTGGCCGGTTCCAGGTTCGCTCCGGTGCGGCCGGGTACGTTGTAAAGAATGATCGGCTTGTCGCCCACGGCCTCTGCGATCGCCTTGAAGTGCCGGTACTGGCCCTCTTGCGTGGGCTTGTTGTAGTAGGGAGAAGCGGTGAGGATCGCGTCGACTCCGGGCCGCGCAGCGACTTCTTTGGCCTTCTCGACGGCATCGTGCGTGGAGTTCGATGTTGCACCGGCCACGATGGGCACGCGCCCCGCAACCACCTCGATGGTGGTATCGATCACGTGCAACCACTCGTCATGGGTGAGCGTGGGCGTCTCGCCAGTGGTTCCGCAGGGAACGAGAAAGTCTATGCCGCACTCCACCTGCCACGCCACCAAGTTGCGCAGGGCAGCGTCGTCGACAGAACCATCCTGATGAAAAGGCGTTACCAGTGCGGTACCACAGCCACGGAGTTGCATGGTTATAAGATAACGCGAATGGGGGTGGAGGGAAACCCACGCTCAACCCGAAAATGGACTAGATCTACCTTTCATGGCCACTTGGGATTGTCAGAAGGACAACTTTCGCGTGGATGTTCCGACCGGCATCGATCACGTCTGCGATGTGCTGCCAGTCAACCTCGGGGTCGGCCTCGACGTACACGACCCAGTCTGGACGGAGCTTGAGCGATTCCTGTAATGAGCTGACTAACATTTCCCACGAGACAGACTGTGAGTTCCGATAAAGTTTGGGCGGTAAGCCAGGGCCAACAGAATTCATTCGGACGATCAGTGGTTCGACAAAAAGCAACCTGGGAGCGGATCGTGCGAGGTGGACTCTAATTCCACGCGAAGGAGCAAATTGCAGAGTAAGAATCAATCCGATGAAGAACACGCCGAATACAAGCGTCAAGCTGCAAAAAAGGCCGAATGACGGCAGCGAAGAAAAGCGCGTCTTAAACGACCTCAAGCCCCCGAACTGCCGTCTGAAAGGCTTTCCCTGGCGGCCAGCATTGGCCCACGCGATTTCTCGATCTGCCGAGAGGGACGTTTCGGGGAAGTGTAAAGTTCGTGGTTGTGGTCCGGTGTCGGTTAGGCGAAGCGCTTTCGTTGCCCAATCTTTCTTTTCGTCGAGTTGCGCGAAGGCCGTGCGGAACAGAAGGAATACTCCGACAACGAGGAGGAACTCGGCCAAAAGCGCCACGCCGGGAAATAAGATATCCAGCCCCCAGAAGTGAGCGAGAAGGAGGGTGAGTGCGAGCCCCAACACCGTGAGATAAATGCCGATTCGCCCCGCTAGCGGGATGGGCATACTTAGCTCAGACCCTTAGGCATGGGCAAAGGTTCCCGCGCAGGCGCATATAAGAAAGCGAAGGTAATCTGGCTCGGGGTCCACGAACGAAATAGAGGCAACTACAACTCCCGCCACACATCTTTAAACTCGTAGAAGCCCTTCTTGCCGGCAATCCACTCGGCCGCGCGCACCGCGCCATCGGCGAAGCCCTGGCGGGACTTGGCATCGTGGCAGAGATAAATCCTGTCAGCCGGGGAATCGAGTACGACCTCGTGCATGCCCACGACCTCGCCTTCGCGAAAGGAAGTGATCTCGATGTCTTCGTTCTTGTCCTTACCCTTGCCGCCGGCTTCGCGGATTACGCGCTGGATGGCAATAGCGGTTCCCGACGGCGCATCTTTCTTGTGAACGTGATGCCGCTCGAAGATTTGTCCCGAGTAGTCGTGGAGTAAGGCTGCAGCGGCGATCCGTGCAACGTCGAGAAACAGATTCACGCCCACGGAGAAGTTCGCAGCGTAAACGAATCCGGTGTCTCGGTTCTCTACCAACTTCCGGACGCGATCTAGTTCTTCATACCACCCCGTCGTGCCGACGACCATATTCTTGCCGGCACTGACACAGGCTTCGATGTGACTGACAACGCAGGAAGGAGCGGTGAAATCGATCACTACATCGATTCCGTGCAACTTCTCCGAGGTGAGGGCTGCGCTACTTGCATTCTCCGTGGTGCCCGCGACCTGGATGCTATGTCCGCGCTGGCGTGCGACTTCCGCCACCAGCGATCCGGTTTTTCCACGGCCGAGAAGAAGAATATTCATAACGTCCAAACCTTTAACCGCAGAGGGCGCGAAGAAAGCACGCAAAGGGCGCAAAGAAACGCCTTGGCGATCTTTGCGGTTAAAGGCTGTTGGCTCTCCATAGACTACGCGAACACTTCCGGGTCCAGGTCCTGAAAAAATGTCTTATGCAGACGCTGAATCACCTCAGGCACATCATCTTCCTCGATTACAAAAGTCAAGTTAATCTCGGACGCGCCCTGCGAGATCATGCGAATCTTTTTGTCCGCCAACTCACCAAACACCAGCGCCGCCACACCGGGCTTATCCCGCAGGCTCTCGCCCACCAGACACACGATGGCTTTGCGGCCCTCATATTTTACGTCGGCCAGCTTGGCCAGATCGGCGGCCAGGGCGGGGATTTCGTGATTCGAATCCACGGTAAGCGAAACGCTTACCTCGGAGGTCGAGACCACGTCAACCGCAACCTTGTGCCGGTCAAACGCCTCGAAGATCGCGCGCAGAAAACCGTGAGCCAGCAACATGCGCGGCGCAGCCACGTCCACGATCGTGATGCGCTTCTTCACCGCAATCGCCTTGAAAATATTTTTCCCCTGGGGGGCGCGGGCTATAATCTTTGTCCCCTCGCACGATGGATTTCGCGAGTTCAGCACGTACACCGGAATATTTTTCTGAACGGCGGGCAGCACGGTAGCCGGATGCAGCACCTTGGCCCCGAAGTAGGCCAGTTCCGCCGCTTCGTCGAAGCTGATTACCTTGATGCGCCGCGCGTCGGGACAAATGCGCGGATCGGTAGTCAAAATCCCATCCACATCGGTCCAGATTTCAATGCGTTCGGCGCCCAGCCCTGCGCCCACAATCGCGGCGGAAAAATCCGAGCCGCCGCGTCCAATCGTCGTGGTCACGCCCGCGCGGTTCGCTCCGATAAATCCGCCCATCACCGGAACCTGGCCGGCATCGAGTAGCGGCTTCACTTTGGTTCGTAGCCGTTCGTTGGTTTCTTCCCACTGCGGCACCGCTTCCATGTAGCTGCTGTCGGTGACCAGAACTTCCCGGCCGTCCACGTGCGCACCGTCCAGGCCCTGGGCGGAAAACGCCGCCGCAACAATCTTGCTGGAAAGCATTTCACCAAAGGCGGCGACGTGATCGGTAGTCCGCGGCGTCAACTCCCCGACCGCGGAAATGCCGCGCAGCAGTTCATCGAGCCCTTCGAAGTCGCTTCCCAGTTCCGAGTGGAAGTCGGTAAATAATGCCGTGCCCAATAGTTCGCTGGCTGTGTTGTAATGGCGTTCTTGCAGGGAGCGGCAGAGTTTGAGCGCCGTCTTGCGTTCCCCGGCTCCGGCGGCGCGTGCCATGGTCAGCAGCGTATCGGTAACCTTGGCCATAGCACTGACCACCACGACTGGTCTTTGCTGCAGGCGGCCTTTCACAATCGCGGCCACGCGCTCGATCGCCCGAGCGTCTTCCACCGAAGTGCCGCCGAATTTCATTACGATCATCGGCGTCGCTCGCTGGCAGGATTACGGGAGTGAGGCTCGGATTTCATTTAAAGTCGCCCATGCCGAGGTACCCCTTGGCCTTGAGCAGCTCCGCATTCAGCACAGCAGCGCCGGCGGCTCCGCGAATGGTGTTATGCGAAAGCACGGTAAACTTCCAATCCAGCACGCCGCACGGGCGCAACCGGCCTACCGCAGAGGTCATGCCGGCTCCCAGGTCGACGTCGAACCGCGGCTGCGGACGATCATTCTCCGTCAGATAAACTACCGGACGCTCAGGTGCGCTGGGCAGCTTCAACTCCTGCGGCTCGGCACGGTAGCCGTTCCACGCCGCGATGATCTCCTCCGGTTTGGCCTTCGTTTTCAGCCGCACCGAAATCGATTCCGTGTGTCCGTCTTCCACCGCAACCCGGTTGCATTGCGCACTCATGGCAAACGTCGCGGGCACAATTTTAGTTCCGTTCATCTGTCCCAGGAGCTTCAGCGTTTCTTCTTCCATCTTTTCTTCTTCGTTGCGGATGTAGGGAATCACATTGCCCAGAATATCGAGCGAAGCCACGCCCGGGTAACCCGCGCCGCTGACCGCCTGCATGGTTACGGCCATCACCGCTTCCAGGCCGAAACTCCGCTGCAATGGCGCCAAGGCCAGCACCAGCCCGATGGCGGAGCAGTTGGGATTGGTCACCACGTAGCCGCCGGATTTCTCCCGCCACGCCTGCCTGTCAATCAGCTTGATGTGCCCGGCATTTACCTCCGGGATGACCAACGGCACATCGGACTGCATGCGCAGCGCACTGGAATTCGAGATCACCGCACAGCCCGCCTCGGCAAAGCGCGGCTCCATCTCGGCGGCAATCGAGGCATCGAGCGCCGCAAAAATAATCTTCGGCGCACCCTCGGGCGTGGCCGGGGAAACTTTCATCGCGGCCACGTTTGCCGGAATCGGCGTCTTCAGCCGCCAGCGCGCGGCTTCGGAATAAATCTTGCCCTCAGAACGGTCGGAGGCGGCCAGCCAGGCCACTTCGAACCATGGATGCCGCTCCAGCATCTGGATAAATCTCTGTCCAACTACACCGGTAGCGCCCAGAATCCCGATTGGAAGTCTATTGCTCATAAGAAGGTACCTTGAATTCTACAACAGCCCTGAATTGCCAATGGTTTGGGAAAAGGAGACCAACTCAGCATTTCACATGGGCGCAAAGCCCGCAAAATGCCGAAACGGCAATCACTTCCGTGCCGCTTCGCGAGCCGAGAGTCTTCGGTCACTCCAGTACTGTGCTCCTCCTGCCGATAGAAGATGCTGGAGGATCGCCATGCCGGAGCTGCGACAGAACTTCTTTACCAAGGAATGGGTCATTATTGCTACCGAGCGGGCCAAGCGCCCCGAGGAGTTAGTCACTCATCGGCCGGCACAAACCGTGCCGGCTTTCGTGGAAAGCTGTCCATTCTGTCCTGGCAACGAATGCAAGACGCCGCCCGACGTCATGAGGTTCCCGGCGAATCCCGGCGAGCCCTGGGCGGTGCGAGTCATCCCCAACAAGTTCGCCGCGCTTTCCAGCGCCACGCAGCCCACCCGAAGCGTGCACGACGTGTGGCGGCGCATCAAGGGCTTCGGCTTTCACGAAGTCATCATCGAAAGCCCGGACCACTCCTGCTGTATGGCCCTGCTGCCGGAGGCACAAGTGATCAGTATTTTGCGCGTCTACCGGGAACGCTACAACCTGCTGAGTATGGACCACCGCGTCAATCACATCACAATTTTCAAGAATCACGGGGCTGACGCCGGCGCCAGTCTGCAGCATCCTCATTCCCAGCTAATCGCAACTCCCGTAATCCCGAGCCAAGTGCGGCATCGGCTGCACGAGGCTCTGAGCTATTACGATGACGACGGAAAATGCATGTTCTGCCATATGGTGGAACGGGAAGTGGAGGAGCAGACACGCATCGTCCTGAAGAGCGAGCACTTCGTGGCCATGGAAGTGTTCGCTTCCGCCACGCCGTTCGCTACTCACATCTTTCCCCTGCGCCATATGGCCAGTTTCGGCGACATCTCGCCCACGGAGATCGCGGATCTTGCCCGAGTCTTGCGCGGCCTGCTGGCCAAGATCCATGTGGGGCTGGAAAACCCCGACCTTAATTTCACCGTCCGCAGCAGCCCATCCGACTATGCCAGCGCCCGCCATTTCCACTGGTATGTCAGCGTGATTCCGCGCCTCACGCGGGTCGCCGGCTTCGAACTAGGCTCGGGCATGTTCATCAATACAGTGCTGCCAGAAGCCGCCGCCGAATTCCTCCGCAATATAAATGCGGAAAAAGCAACCGGAGCGGGTGCCTCTGCCGGCTGAGCCACCGGCGAACGGAAAGCGCAAGGCTTAAGATGAGAAGGGAAGTTCTGAAGTTGGAAGAACTGAAAGCTGAGAACTGAGAAACTGGCAACTGCTTCCCCTACTTCGGATGCCCCACATGGCTGCCGAGCGCGTACTCATTGAGCGGACCAAACTTTCGCTTCTCCGCATACAACCGCCAGCGCCGGAAGAAAATCCGCAAACTCGCCATTACCGGGATGGAAAGAAAAATGCCAAGAATGCCGGCTATTTCCCCGCCCGCCATCACTCCAAAAATTGCCGCCAGCGGATGCAGTTCCATGCTGTGTCCCATGATGCGCGGTGAAGTCACGTAATCCTGAATCAGCCGCCAAACGCCGAGAAAGACGATCAACGTCAGCCAATGGCCGTAACCCATCAGCAAGGACATTCCTATGATCACCAGCCCGGCCACCAGCGGACCGACCACCGGAATAAATTCCAGCATGCCGCCCATTGTCCCCAACACCAACGCATACTGCACGTGCATCGTGGCTAGAACTGCCGAGTACATCACAAACGTCAGCGCCGCCAGGGTGAGCTGTGCCCGGATGAAGTGGGCCAGCATCTGGTTCAAGTCGCTGAGTACACCCTGCAGAAGTTCACGCTGCGGCCGCGACTGGACCAACGAAAGCAGGATTTCGCTGAAAGCGCGGCCATCTTTCAGAAAGAAGATCGATAATAGCGGGACCACGACCAGCAGCCATGCTTGTTTCGCCACTTGCGCCACGCGCAGTCCCACGCCCTGCGCCAGGTTTGCGATTTCGTGACCGTGGTTGGCGAGGTAATCCCCAAGCATATCGACTACTCTGCCATTCCAGCCATGATTTTTTCCCAGTTGTTCCGCGATCTGTCCGGAGCTCAACTGGGACAATGCCGGCAGGGATTTGGTAAGGCGCGCGCCTTCGCGGCCGATCCGCGGCCCCATGGAAATGAAAAACAGCACCACCAGGACCAGCATCAAGACGTAGATTACGGCGATGGCGCGTACCCGCCCATGCAGCAGCTTCTCAAGATAGGAAACCAGGGGGCTCATCAGGTAGGCAAAAAAGACCGCAAACAGGAACGCGATCAGCGTTTGCCGGGCCACGTAGAGAAACCCCAGGCCCAGCGCAAACAGCAGCAGTGTCATCAGAATCCGAGCCGTACGTGCATCCGCCAGCGGCACATCAGTACCTCGTCAACTTCCAGTCAGATCCGCGCAACTGCCGCGCCCCTGCTAGTCCCGCACCACTTCGGTATTATCGTCCGGAATTACCACGCGCATTAGCTTGAATTGATCTTTATCGTCCACCCACAGGGACCAGGCAAAATTCTCGCCCAGCAAATTCAGACGCAATAGTTCCCGCTCCGTCCCGCGGATCGTGACTTTCTCTCTTCCCACCAATTCCATACGTACCCGCATCGACGTCCGGTCTTGCGGCACCAAAACTCCAAACTCCAGAGGCTCCTTTTTACACCGGAACTCCCCGCCCTCATTGCCGCAATTCGTCTTCAGATACCGCCACGCCAGCACTTCGCGATGGACAAAAAAATTGTTGTCCAGAATCGCCGACGTGCTCGGCATTAGAAACGGCTGCTCGACCGGTTTTGCGGACGATGCGGTCGTGATCTTTTCGAGCAGGAAGTCGTTGTTGGGCGTTACCTCCAGCGAGCCGTTGCTGTCGCTCCATTGATAGCGAAGTAAATCCCCGGTGCCGGTCATCTGCAGTTCCGACTTTTGGCCGGAGGAGCCGGAACTGCCGGTTTCCTTTAATTGCGACTTAACTGTGCTGACGTCGTTTTCCTGCTGCACACTGAAAGTCTCGGTGATCACACGCTGGCCTTTGACGAAAACGCCGAACGATCCGGAATCCACCTTTTGCCCGGCCACCGGCTTCGACTTGTCTTTTTTGTCGCCCGCGTACAGCAACGTTGCACCCGCCAGAATCGCCACGGTTCCCCATCGCATCCGCGCCATCAGAGTCACTGCTTGTCTCCTCGCTTTCCGCGACGTCCATCCAGTCCTAAAGCTCGAACCACCTCGGCCGCAATCCCCTCGATGCTCTTTCCCCCAGTGTCCTGCCTCACTGATGCTTTCAAATAATGCGGGTGCCGCTTCGCGTAGAGTTTGCGAAAACCTTCTCGACTTCCCAGCAATGGACGCTCAACTCCTTGCTCCTCGGCCTGTAACCTGCAACGCCGCCACAATTCATCCACCCTCGCATCCAAAAACACTGTGGGAACCCCTCCCGCTTCGATCAATCTGGCGGTCGGTTTCTGCGCGAAAGCTCCACCCCCCAGGGCGATGACTCTCTCGGCGCCGGCTCGCAAACCCTCCAACAATTCCTTCAAAGCCTCATGCTCGGCCCGGCGAAACTCAGATTCTCCCGAATCGCGAAAGATCTCCGGCACCTTCCGCCCTTCACGCCGCTCAATCCGTTCATCCAGATCCTCAAACGTCCAGCCTATCTGTTCGGCTAGAGCCCGGCCGACACTGCTTTTGCCGGCACCCATGAATCCAATCAGGATCACCGCTGTCGGCGGTCGTTTGCTCGTCCCGCGCGCGCCGCGAAACACACCAACCCGAGCGGCCTTGGCCGAGCCCTTAGGACGCCCTTTTCGCCGATCCGGTTTACTCTTCGTTTTTCTTATTGTTTTTCGGAGCGTTTTCTGAGGTGAATTTTACCACTGAAGGTCCGCAATACGACGGTGGAAGACACCGCTACCCGGCCTACGGTACCTGCGAAGGCACGTCCCTTGTCGAGTGCAAAATAGGTGTGGGTTTTGGGTTGGAGAGGAATGTCGTCATGCACCTCTCCGCGCACGGAGCGGGCGGTGACGTCGGCGGAGGTCCACTCTGGAATGGTGGCGTCAATATCGCCGCTGTGGCTGGTCAGGCGATATTCGCCGCTCTTGCCGAAGTCGCCAATGTAGTTGATTCTGCCGCTCGTCGAAACTACTTGCACCAGCGGGCCGTTCACGCCTTTCAGCGTAACTTCTCCGCTCAACGAGTCCACCTCGACGTGCCCGTTTTGGATGTTGTCCAAATTCACGGCGCCGTTCATCGTCTTTACGTGCACGTGCGCGTCCGAGATGTCGCGGACATTCACTTCCGCTCCCGGACCTTCCAGACTGACGTCGCCGTGCAGTTTCTCGGCGCGCAAGGACCCAGTATCGGAATGCAAGGTGACGCTGGCGTCGGGCGGAACCAGAACTTCATAATCCACGCGTCCCGAGTCGGAGTCGGCGCCAGCCAGCAGGTGCGACTGAATATCCACGCGGTTTCCGTTCTGGTTGTTATCCACTTCGACCTTATCGGAGTGCAAAATCGCATTCACCACTACGGTATTGTTCAACGAGGGTCTGACCGAAATGGAGCCATACGGATTCATCACCGATACGCCCGCTCTCGGCCCCACCGCGAAGTGGTACTCTTTCCGGCTCTCGGCCACCAGCGTGCCTGCCACGATCACGCCAATCGCAACCAGCTTTGCCGCGCGTTTGTTCACCGCCGCCATATACGACTCCCCCAAGCTAACTGATTCGCCATCGCCGCAATACCCGCTTCGAAAAGTTCCACCATTATGGCAGGGACCGGTCCATCGCCATCTCAAACAGCATGGATTTCTGCTGGTACGCATCCATCAGCGACCGCCGGGCTTCCTCGTCATTGGGACTCTCATCCACCATGCCCTGCGCATCGTGGATCGATTCGTTCACCTGCCGCAGATTTTCCTCGAATTGCGTTTTCATCGCCGGAGAATTGGCCGCAACCTCTTGCATTAGATCGTCGTCATTCAGGTCCGACGGGTTCGCAACCGGCACGGTCACCGCTGCGTGCTCGGCTAACTGATTGGGCAGGGACTCACGCCGCACGTAGATTCCAAGAGCCAGCAATAACATTGCCGCCGCCGGCACCAGCCATCGGGCCGCGCCCCAGCGGGTGCTGAACGAAGGTACAATCGGCCGGCCCGCCCGCTGTGGACGGATCAGCCCCTCTTGCCGCAATATGATTTCAATGGAATTCCAGACTCTTGGACTGGGTTCGTGAGCCCCTTGCAGTTGCCTCGCTGCCGCGATGATCTGATTTAACTCCGTCACCAGCGCTGAGCACGAGGGGCAAGCCCTCAGATGGGCTCTCTGTTCCACACTCCCGACGCTTTCTACTTCCGCTAAGCTCTGCTCCAGCTCAACGCAATTCATACTAACCTCTCCCCAAAGTCCGCCGCGGCTCAATTCTAGCCGCAACTCGAACGCCCCTGCCAAGGTTATTACCGTTTCTGGTCCGACCGATGCTGATTCGACCCAAACTGGTCGACTCAACGCTGGTCTGACTCCCTGTTTACCCCGCTCGAGACTTCCCGGCCTTTTCGGCTCTATTCATCTTGAGCAGGTCGCGCAACTTCATGCGCGCCTTGTGTAACTGCGACTTGCTGTTGCCGATCGAGCATCCCACCAGGCCGGCGATTTCATTGTGCTCGTAGCCTTCGATGTCGTGCAGTACAAAGATCGTTCGATAGCCGGGCGGGAGATCCCTCACTGCCCTCTGTAGCTGCAGCCGGTCAATGGACCCGGCCAATGCCACATCGTCCGCCCCGAAATCCTTCTTCGGGGAATCTTCCTCGGTCCCCTGCGTGGTCTCTTCCAACGAAACCACCGGAAGACTCTTCTTCCTCAAATGCATCAGCACGACATTGACCGAAAGCCGGTGCAGCCAGGTCGAAAACGCCGACTCCCCGCGAAATGTTGCAATCTTACGGTAGAGCTGCAGAAACGCTTCCTGCGCCAAATCCTCGGCTTCGGCCGTATTCGCCGTCATTCGCAGACAGAGCGAATACACCCGCCGCTTATGCTTGTCATAGAGCACCTGGAACGCTTCCGCGTCCCCTAGCTTGGCCCGTTCGATGGCCTCGGCCTCGCTAAGATCGGTGCTCTGTTGGTGTCGTGGCTCGGTCAAGTTCTCTTTTCCGGCCGCACTCATTGGGATGCGGCATAAGTAGTTTGTGTTGTATTGTTTGCAGGCTCTTGCCGCGATGGTAACGGCTTCCGCGCTTCCAGAATATCAGAGTATTTCTACCAATCTTCGGATGTCTGCCGTCCAGCTTATTTAGGACCCAGACATTATTGGAAAGCCTTTGCCTTCGGAGGCTTGGATGCGTCTACCTCCCCTAGACCCTAAACCCGAGCCAAATCGAAGAGTCGCGATCTTCGCAAATCGGTAGCTGGCTGCCGGGTCAGGCCGCACTCTTGGCCGTAGTAATCGTCTCCAGACCGTGCCCATGCGGCCCCAGTTCCCGTTGCCGCAGCAGAAAGGCAAACAGCACGCCGAGGATTCCCAACACCGAGAAAATCCACATCCCGAGGTGGTATCCGGCAGGATTGGCGGCATCGGCATGGCCATATTCGTTGGCCCATCCCACCAACAAGTTAAGCCCGAATAGCCCGATATTCTGGATCATCGTCATCAACCCATACGCCGTCCCCAGTTTCGACTGGTCGACGATGTAGGCCACCGACGGCCACATTACTGCGGGAATCAGCGAAAACGCCACCCCCATCATCGCCATAGGCACATAGAGGTTGATGTGCGTATAGCCCATCATCAGATACACCGGAATCAGCAGCATCGACCCGAACATCATCAAGAGCGCACGTTTGCCTACGCGATCCACCCACAGGCCAAATAGCGGCGTCGCAATCATGGCAAACAGCGTCAGCATGCTCGACAAGAACCCTCCAAATTCCCGCGATGTGCCATGCGCCTCCATAAAAAACTTCACCGCGAAAGTTTGAAAAGGGAAGATGGCGGAGTAGAAAACGATGCACAATGCGACGATCAGCCAATAACTCACGCCAAACTTCCACAGGTCGGCGAAGACCACTTTGTCCGTGGAAACCGCTCCCAGGCTGTAGTTTTTCTCGGCCCAGACTTCCATCGCCCAGTAAATAATCGCCGCCACCACGCACAAAGCCGAGAAGGCCAGCGCGATCAGGAACGGAGTTCGCCAGTTGGCATAGGCCGCCCGCGCCCAGGTCGGCGAGTTGAGTGCGGCAAACGTCCCCAGGCGCGCCGTCGTCAGGTTCAATCCAAACGCAAAGCTCAGTTCCTTGCCCCGGAACCAGCGCCCCAGCGCGGTGATGACGGCAACATTGAGCGATTCCGCGCCCATCCCGAAGATGAGGCGTCCCGTAGCCATAACCGAGAGATGGCCGGACGCGGCCGTAATCGCCGGACCAATAAAACACAGCACCCCGAAGATCATCAGTGACTTTCGCAGCCCGATGCGGTCAATGATGAATCCGCCGATGACCACCGTGAAAATGTTCGGGAAGCTGTAAATCGCCTGCAGGAATCCAATATCTAAGTCAGTAAATCCGAGCTGTTGTTTGAGCACATCGGCGAGCGGACTAAGAGCGTCGTACACGTAGTAGCTGCCAAACATCGCCAGGCTGACAAAGATCAAAACCAGCCACCGGTACATCCGGCTGGGCTCAGGACGCACAGTTTCGGTCATCCGCGCTCTCAGTCTTCAGTCAGATTGAACTCAAGGAATTACGAGCAGGAAGATTAGCAGATCAAACAGCAGTTCGCATTAACCTTAGCGCCACGATGCTCACGTAGGGACAGCCGCCTCGGCTGTCCAGCCGAGCGGCGGCGCTCCACCTCAGTACTTCACAATCGCCGCAAACGACTTCGCATCCAGCGACGCCCCACCCACCAGCGCGCCATCGATCTCCTCCTGCGCCATGAGCGAAGAGGCGTTTTCCGGCTTCACCGACCCGCCGTACAGAATGCGAAGTTTGCCCGCGAACTCCTCGCCAAATACTTCCGCGGCTTCCCGCCGGATCACCGCATGTGCCTCGGCGGCCAGTTCCGCAGTAGCCGTCTTACCCGTGCCAATCGCCCACACCGGCTCATAGGCAACCACCAGCTTTGTGGCTTTCTTGGCCGAGACCGCATGAAAAGCTCGCACGCACTGCCGTCGCAGCACGTCGTCAGTCAGTCCCGCTTCGCGTTCCTCGAGTGCTTCTCCCACGCAACAGATCGGCGTGAGCCCGGCTTCCAGCGCGGCTTTCAGCCGCAGGTTCACGGTGTCGTCGGTTTCGCAAAAGTACTGCCGCCGCTCCGAGTGTCCGATGATCACGTGGGTCACGCCCAGCGCCAGCAGCATCGCCGCCGAAGTTTCTCCCGTGAATGCGCCCTCCGGCTTCCAGTGCACATTCTGTCCGCCGATAGCTACATTCGATCCCTCCGCCGCTTCCAGCGCAGTAGCCAGATCAACGTCAGGCGGGCAAACCACAATCTCATCGCGAGCGTGACCGGAGACCAAAGGCAGGAAATCGCGAAAAAACTCGCGGGTCTGCTCGGGAGTCTTATACATCTTCCAATTAGCGGCAATCAGCTTGGTTCTCATGAGGAGGCCTTTTCGATTCGGAATGAAGACGCAATTCGTGGATGGTTCAATTTTTCAGCAGCAGTTGGGTCTGGATACAAACTCACTTTTTGTCCGTCAACGCTTCGACTCCCGGTAGCTTCTTGCCTTCCAAGAACTCCAGCGATGCTCCGCCGCCGGTGGAAATGTGCGTCATCTTATCCGCAACTTCGGCCGAGTGCACCGCTGAAACCGTGTCGCCGCCGCCCACGATCGAAATCGCGCCCACGTTTTCCGCCACGGCATGTGCGATCTTGAAGGTCCCGCGTGAAAATCCCGGAACCTCGAACACTCCCATGGGCCCGTTCCAAACAATGGTGCGGGCTCGCGAAATCTCCTCCGAGAACAGTTCGATCGTCTTCGGTCCAATGTCCAACGCCATGCGGTCGGCCGGAATCGGCTGGCCTTCGCCGATCTGCTGCACCATGGCATTCGTCTGAGGCTTGATCGCCACTACGTGATCGATCGGCAACAGGAACTTTATATTTCGTTGCTTGGCTTCCTCCAGCAGTTGCCGCGCCAAGTCCACCTTGTCGGCTTCCAGCAGTGACTTGCCAATCTCCTGCCCCTGTGCTTTCAGGAAAGTGTAGGCCATGCCGCCACCGATGATGAGCGAATCGACCTTGCCCATAAGATTCCGAATCACGCCGATCTTGTCGCTCACCTTGGCGCCACCCAGGATCGCCACAAACGGCGGTTCAGGATGTTCCAGCGCCTTGCCCAGATACTGCAGTTCCTTTTCCATGAGCAGCCCGGCCGCCGATTTGGACACAAACTTCGTAATGCCCACGGTGGATGCATGCGCCCGATGCGCCGTACCGAACGCGTCATTCACGTAGAAGTCGGCCAGACTTCCGAGCTGTTTGGCGAACTTCTCGTCGTTGGCTTCTTCCTCGGCGTGAAAGCGCAGGTTCTCCAGGAGCAGGGTCTGGCCCTTTTCCAGTTGCATGGCCACTTCTTCCGCCTCTGGCCCCACACAGTCCGGGCAAAAGCCCACGTTTTCACCACGCGCCAGTTCTTTGTCGAGCACCATGCGCAACCGTTCGGCCACTGGTTTCAGACTCATCTTTAGATTGGGCTTGCCCTGGGGCCGACCCAGATGCGAAGCCAGAATCAGCCTCGCCCCATGCCGCAGCGCGTACTCGATGGAGGGCAAGGTTTCGCGGATGCGGGTGTCGTCCATGACGCGTCCGTCTTCTAGCGGAACATTGAAGTCGACGCGCATGAAAATGCGATTACCGCTAAGAGAGAGATCGCGGATGGAAAGTTTGGACATTGGCTGGTTCGTCCTTAATGTTTGTCCTTAGATTCGAGGCGCAATACAAGTAGCGCCGCCGTCCCCGGCGGCTGTCCCTTCGACAAGCTCAGGGCAGGCTGTGCGGGCGTCCCGCCCGCACTCCCGACAGCCGGCAAGATGCCGGCGCTACAAACTACAGACCCTTGCCGGCGATGTAGTGAATCAAATCCCGTACCCGGCTGGAGTATCCCCATTCATTGTCATACCAGGAGATCACCTTGACGCAATTGCCGCCTACTACTAAGGTCATAGGCGCATCGACGATTGACGAGCGCGCATCGCCCTTGAAATCCGACGAGACGAGCTCACCTTCTTCAAAGCCCAGATAACCCTTCAGCGGCCCGCTCTCCGATGCCTTCTTCAGCGTCGCATTCACTTCTTCTTTGGTCGTCTTCTTTTCCACCCACACCACCAGGTCGACAACCGAAACGTTCGGCGTAGGCACGCGCATAGAGAAACCATCCAGCTTCCCGGCCAGTTCGGGAAGGACCAGCTTCAGAGCCTTCGCTGCGCCGGTGGACGTAGGAATCATGTTGATCGCCGCCGCTCGCGCCCGCCGCAGGTCCTTGTGCGGGAAATCCAAAATCACCTGATCGTTGGTATAGGAGTGAATCGTCGTCATGGTCCCGCTGATGATCTTGAACTCGTCATTGATCACCTTGGCAACCGGAGCCAGGCAGTTCGTGGTGCACGAGGCGTTTGAAATGATGTGATGCTTAGCCGCATCGTACTTCTCATGGTTCACGCCCAGCACCAACGTGATGTCTTCATTCTTCGCCGGAGCTGAAATGATCACCTTCTTCACCGATCCGCGCATGTGCTTCTTGGCATCGTTCGCGTCGGTAAAATGCCCGGTCGATTCGATGACCACTTGAGCGCCCACCGAATCCCAAGGCAGCGCGCCCGGATCTCTTTCCTTGAACACCTTAATGGTTTTGTTATCGATGGTGATGCTGTCGGCGCCGGCGGTGATCTTGTTTGGCAGGTTGCCGAGAATAGAGTCGTATTTCAGCAGATGCGCCAGCGTCTTCGGATCGGTGAGATCGTTGACCGCCACAAATTCCAGGTTGGGGTCGTTGAGCGACGTCCGCAGCACGTTGCGGCCGATGCGCCCAAAGCCGTTGATGCCAACTTTGATGGCCATGAAGTTTTCTCCGTTCTTCGTTCTTATGATTGCGACATCAGAAATCGTCCTGAGCCGGTAGATAGACACATGATGTTAGCAGGACAGGGAACTGGCGTAAATGATGGCTCGTCTGACTCGGAGACCTAAGGTTCCCATCACGGAACGCAAAGCGCCTGATCGTTCCCAGCGAAGCTAAGGAAAGCTCAATTCCAGGAACGCATCCGCCCTGCTAAAGATCGATGTCAACCGCGCCAGCCAATACTTCCGGTTGATGGTCTGCCGCGCGTGCGCGTGCTCCTCCGTCGGCAGGATGCGCGCCGAAGCCGCGATTTCTAAACCGGTCACTTTCCCCCGGATAGTGCAGGGAGCGACCGTAACCTGGGGATTGTTGCGAATGCGTTTCGTCTTGCCCATTTCGCTGCGCGTCATCACGTACAACTTGTCGCCGTCTTCTCCAAACCACACCGGCGTTGCGATCTTCGCTCCGTTCTTGCGGAACGTGGCGAGAGAGATATATTTCTGTTCGCGGATTGCCAAGGGGATCGCGTGAGGCATGTGGATATTGTAACTGCTGCGCCCGAACCCTATGCCGATCGCCCCAATGCCTTAAACGGCTGTCGCGTATGGTTCGCCGGGAGGCCTAGCCGATTGATCCCGTCCTCCTTTCTGTGTTAAAAGCCTTGCATGCGCAAATGGATGCGCGAGCGCTTGACGCGCCGCAAAAAGACGCCCGCAGAGCCCTCCGATCAGCCCGCTCCTCCGCCTTTGCAGCCGGCCTATTTTGATGCCGATCAGCCACCCAGCCCAGCTGGAGATGCCGGGAAAGACACCGCGAAAGACGCCGGGAACCGCGAATCGGAAATCTCAGCTCCGGCTCCGCCTGTGCTCGAAGCTCGACCCGTTCGCAGGGCACGTTCAACCACCCAGGAACAGCCGTCTCAGGAGCAACCTTCCGAAGAACAGCCCGCGAATCCACAGCCTGCACTCAGCGGTTCCGGACAGCCCGGTCGCGGCCGTCGTCGTCGCGGTGGCCGGGGACGCGGCGGCCGCGGACGCGAACAGGCCGTCGCTCAAGCCTTCGCCCCCGCCGCAGTGAAAGGTTCCATCCCTGTGGTGTCCGAAGAGACTGCGGCGGAAGATTTCTCGGACGCAGGCGAGGCGGAAGGGCAAACCCCGGCTCCGCCACTTTCAGCAGCCGCGCCGAAAGCTCCGGCAGTTCCTACAGCGCCGCCGCGCCCTCCCAAAGGAGTGGTCGTGCTTGCCATCGGCCTGCCGGGCTCCGGCAAGAGTTCATGGTTCAAGCGCCACAACGTGGTCCCGCTCTCGAGTGATATGGTGCGCTCCTTGCTTTTTGACGATGTGCGCGAGCAGCGTTTTCAAGACCTTGTATTCTCCAACCTCCGCTCCATGCTGAAAGCCAGGCTCATCGCCAAGCGCCCCATGAACTACGTGGACGCCACCAACCTCACGCCACAGGAACGCCAGCACTGGATCAAGCTGGCCAAGGATTACCAATACGAAGTGCACGCCGTATTCTTCGACGTGCCGCTCGAAGTCTGCCTGGAGCGCCACCAGCGCCGCGACCGCGTTGTCCCCGAAGACGTGATGCGACGCATGGCCGCCAAGCTCAAGCCGCCCGCGTTTGAAGAGGGCTTCGCCAAGATCACAGTAGTCCGGGTAAAAGCGAAGGAGCCCGCGGCCAGTTAGAAGCCACGGATTAACTGATTTGAAAAGAGCAGGGTTTCACCAGGTTGTAGAAAAATTCATTAAATGCCCCAGTAACGTGGAAGAGCGGCGCTTCAGCGCCGCGTTGAGCATCAAAAATGATCCGGGCTTTAGCCCCTGATGGACGCAGAGCCTACCTCAGGTTCATTTTGGATCGCCCTCTGACAAAATCTCGCTGATGAATTTCTACCCCTTCAGATGCGGCAGCATCTCCTTGAACGCCGGCGACGATGACGAGCACATCAACTCATAGACCATCATCTCGGTGGAAGAAATCACCGCACCGGCGGCCCGCATCCTTTCCAGGCCGATCTTCCAGTTCCATTCCGTTCGCGAGCTTACCGCATCCGACGCGACGTGCACCAGATAGCCTTCACGCAGCGCCGCCAGCGCGGTCTGCATCACGCAGATGTGGGCTTCCATGCCGCACAAAAGCAGCGTATTGCGGTTGCCCGGCAACCGCTTGAGCAGCGTGCAAAAAGCCTCGCTGCCGAAGCAGGAGAATCGATCTTTGTCGATGGCCTCGGTTTCCGGCAGCAGGGAAGCAATCTCGGGCACAGTCTTGCCCAGCCCCTTCGCGTATTGCGTGCTCACGACGGCGGGAATTTTGAGTATGCCTGCGGCACGAATCAGCAGCTTCGAGTTGCTCACCAGTTGTTCTTTCTGAAAGATCGGAGGCAGAAGTTTTTCCTGAATATCCACTACTACGAGCGCACACCGCTCAACTTCCAGCGTTCGGCGCGCAACTTCGGCGTAATCTGCAGAAGCATTCTCAAAAGCAGTAACCATAAACAACTCCTTGGGGGCTCAATTAAAGGCTATCGCATAAACCGTCTTGGGAAGGCATGGCTTCAGGAGCCTGCCCTGAGCAAAGCCGAAGGGTGCCACCAAAAGCCAAAAATTCAGGGCTTTAGCCCCTGAGGGCCCCAGCATCTTCCCGGGTGTTGATTATGAGATGGCTCACGGTCCGATCCCAGAAATTCAGAAGTCCAAACAAAGTTTAGCGCGAACGGACGGAGTCTGAAAGAATCAGTGGCGCCATTAACTAACCGGCTGCACCAGAGGCACGAATGAAAGAGTTCTCCAGAAAGAAACCTATGGCACCTCGGTGGATCATCCAAGTTGCGCTCGCCGCAACCATGCTGAGTACGTCTCTGCGCGCGCAAGAGTTATCGCTTCAGGCCCTGGTTACACCTTCCACAACAATTTTAAAAGACGGCCGACCCGTCACCTTCGCCCTCCACGGCTTCATCGAATTCAAATCGTTGTCTGAGATGTTTCCCTACATCGATTCCCAGACTCAGCGCTGGAAGCCCGATGGAATCACCGGTGAGCAACGGCAACTTCTGGCGCGTGAGCTGCTGCGCCGCGGCAGCGAGAGCCGTATCATCTCGATGACCGACGAACGCCCGCTCGAAATCCTGATAACCCATACCAGAGAGGAATTGCTGCAAGCTCTGGCGCGCGTGAAAGAGCCCGTACCGCCCGGTTACTCCGAGGCATTCCTGGCGGTGCAGGAGAAGTGGAAGCATTCCGTAAGCTGTTGGAGCGCTTCCCCATTAATTTCGGCCCGCGTGCTCTCCAACTGGTATCCGATTGAGGAAGGCATCCAGCTCTACGGTGCAACCTACGATTCGACGGAGCACTTCTGGCAATCCGTAAAGTACCACCCCGACATTACCGTGGCCGAGCTGACGAATTTGCTTAGCTTGATGGAACAGAAGGACTGGAAGCCCTGGATGGCGCGTCTGGATGACGATCCCAAACTGTACTTGCCCAACGCCTACGCCGTCGAATTCCTGCGCCACAATCTTGCGCCGGAGCGATTCCGCTGGTTCCGGGAGGAACTCGCTCGTCAGGGCCTGCAGGCAAGCGATCACGCGCGATTGATTCAGCAACGCGGCGCCGCTCCATTCCGCTTCAGCGCCTACGAAGAAAAAGTTCTGTGGGGCGATCTGGCCGATCTGTTCCACCTGGTCTACGCATTTTCTCAGCCCAACGATCCTATTCGAAGCACGCTAACTGAAAGTCATTTTGATGCCGTCTACCTGGGTGAGCGGCGCATGGGTTTCATCAGCGAAGAGTTCCGCTCCCTAATGCTCGAAATCTGGAAGGTGAAATACCTCCAGATGCCCCGCTTCCGTGAAGTGATCAGCTCCATCCCGCTTGAGATCCGCCTCGAACACTTCCTCAACGACGGCGACTCGCCCGACATCCCCATTCCGGTCTATGTCGGATACCTCAATCAGATACGCGACCTTGCCCGCGCCCGTTAAAGCGGGGGCGCCGGCAAACTGGGACACCACCGTCAAAATCAGCTGCCGGTTGACCGGCTCTGTAACTCATTGGATAATGAATGCAGTTGCCCCCTCGTTCAACGGCTAGGACACCTGCCTCTGGAGCAGGCTATCGGGGTTCGCTTGAGATTGGCCGATTTTTGATGTTCTCCCCTCGATTGACCACCTGCTTAGGGGTTACCAGAACGTGGACGGCGTAAGGGTGTCGGCCACACGATGAGCAAAGCCGCAAGAGCTAAGATTGCAGCCGCACAGAAGGCACGCTGGGCCGAGATTCGGGCCAAGAAATAGACGGCGTCGGGTTACTTATTATCCTTGGTCAAGTAGTGCGTCACGGCTGACCCGGTCAGTCCTGCCAGAACTGGCAAGACCGCATTGAACAGGTGCTCAAGGTTCGGGATGGCCTCACTCCTGTTGTAGAGGGTGAGAAGACCCATTAGGAACACACAGAGGCAATGATGGACGCGAAGACGCTGAAGGTTGGTGAGTACGTTCAGTTGCGTAGCGGGTGTTACGGGAAGGCAGGTAGGGTTGTCAAAGTCACGCCTGACGGCGTGGACGTACAAACTGGCGTGAGGCAAAACGATGGCACGTGGAATGCTTATGAACTGTTGCACTTCGACAATAATGGACGCTCATACGTTACGGAGTTGCCATCCTCACACGATAGCACGGCGCACCCCTTGAGTCCTTGGGGGTGGAACGGCAATGGCACGTATGAGTGCGGCCCTTGGGAGATAGTCGAATTCGATGGTTAATTGACTCCTCGCAACTTCGCTTTCTATGAGCAACCTCAGGGCAGGCGACACAGTCACACTGAATGGCAAACTCTTCGAGTGGGAGTCCACCCAATGGGATTCTACCAGCCCAAACGGGGGAGAAATAGCCTGTTGAATTGACCATCTGCTTGATATAATCGTCGTGCAGTGGGTCATCGTAAAGCGTCGAAAGTCGGCCAGACCTCACGGTCGAATGCCCCCTCGTTCAACGGCTAGGACACCTGCCTCTGGAGCAGGCTATCGGGGTTCGAATCCCTGGGGGGCAGCCAATCTTTTCCAGCAGTTCCGCGCTTCCGTCCCCTCATCCCGTCTGTGCCTGTCGAAAAAGGAAAAAAAGACGTCCGCCTATGCCAGAACTCTCAAGCCGCCGCCGCTTTCTAAAAAATGCAGCATTCGCAAGCAGCGGTGCGTTGCTCGGCTCCGTCGCTCTGAACCAGATATCTCCCACGATCTGGCATGAACCTTTGGAGTTTGAGCCCAACCACAGCTATTGGGCGCGAAGTCAGCCGCCGCAGAATCCGCAATTGGCCGAGAACATCGCTGTAGATGTCGCGGTGCTCGGCGGCGGCCTCACCGGACTCTCCGCCGCCTACTACATCCGCCGCCTCTCCCCGCAAAAGCGCGTGGTCGTCCTGGAAGCGAAGGGCTGCGGCAACGGAGCCTCGGGACGAAATGGCGCCATGGTGCTGACCATGACCGAAGACCGGTACATGAATTTCAGCTCCGCTCCGGCCGTCGACAAAAAAATCTACGATCTCACAGCCGAGAATATTCAGAAGTTGTCGAAGCTCAGCGCGGCCACCAGCATCGACTGCGAGTTGGAGACCAATGGTGCTCTGCAAGTGCTCGTCACCTCCGACGACGTCAAAGCGGCGAAGGCCTATGTGCAGCAGGCACAATCCCTCGGCATGCCGGTTGAGTTCTGGGATAAGCAGCAGCTAGTCACCGCGATCGGCACCGAAGTCTACGAGGGAGCCTTCTTCGATCCCAGCGGTGGACAAGTCCATCCCATGAAGCTGGTGCACATGTTCAAAGCCGCTGCCGAGAATGCGGGCGCGGAGATTTACGAAAACACAACCGTGGCCGGTATTGAGGAAGGCAGTGAGCACCTTCTTCACACCAACAGCGGGCATACCATCAAGGCAAAGTCTCTGGTATTAGCCACCAATGCTTTCACCTCAAGACTGGGATTCTTCCGCAATTCGATCGTGCCCGTCCACGAATACGTGGCCGTGACGCAGCCCTTCAGTGACCAGCAACTGGCCGAAATCGGATGGCATAAGCGAGTTCCGTTCAATGACACCCGCACCGAAGTCTTCTATCTCGGCTTGACCCAAGACAATCGCATCCACATTGGCGGAGGCAGTCCCAGCTACTCTTTCAATAACGGCGTCGGCGGTGCCGGCAACGCAGCCTCCCATTTCGCGCAACTCCAGCGTGAGTTGGCGCAAATCTATCCCAGCCTGTCGGGCGTCAAGTTCGAAACAGGTTGGGATGGAATCGTTGACTGGTCCCTCGACGAGTCGCCCTCTGTCGGCTGCACCGGAAAAAATAAGAATATCTTCTACGGACTCGGCTACAGCGGACATGGCGTGAATCTCACCTCAGTCTTCGGCAGAATCATTGCCGACCTCGAAGCCGGCCGTGAGCAACCCTGGAAACAATATCCCTTCCTCAACGCCCGCCTGAATTACGTTCCGAACGAGCCCTTTCGCTGGCTGGGTGCGCAAGCCGGGCTGGCCTGGTATCGCCTGACGGAGTCTTAGCAGGCTGCTGAAAAACTCAACTCCCCACAAACCTCGCATACAAACTCCGCGCCACGCCTGTGTCCGTCGTCCCCTTAATGATCGCCCGCCCATCGGGGAACAGCGTCATCTCGTAAGGCTCACGCCAAAACTTCAGCACGAATTCGTTGTACCGCACCACACCGTGAGATTCCAGACGCCGCTGCATCTCGGCAAAATCAATCGGCCTCGCCCGCTCGTGAATCTGCACCGAATTTCGTCCACACATCGTGATATGCGGACGCCCCTCGCCTGCCAGATGCACGAAATCCCGCTCTCCGCACGCCCGGCACCCCGCCCGCGGATTTGCTGCCGCAATCTCCGCCTGCTCGTTCGTCCAAACGTCATACGACCACAGCGTCTTCCGCAACTTCTCCGCCTCGCGCCCGTTCACCAGCAACTTCACCGCCTCCGTGGCTGCAATTGATGCCACCAAATTCACCGCCATATTCAAGATCCCCGCGGTTTCGCAAGTCTCCACCATCCCGCGCGGCGTATCTGGAAAAATGCACGCCAGACAGGCAGTCTCACCCGGCAACACGTTCAATGTAACTCCATAACTACCTACTGCCGCCGCATAAATCCATGGCAGGGAATTCTTAACCGCATAATCGTTCACCAGATATCGAGTTTCAAAATTGTCCGTGCCATCGAGAATTACATCCACTCCTTCAAGTAACGCATTAATATTTCCCGGAACCATATCCTCGATCCGCGCCTCGACCACAATCTCCGAATTGAAGGCCGCGATCCTCTGCGCCGCGGCAATCGCCTTGGGCAACGATTCGGCCGCATCCTTCTCCTCGAACAACGACTGTCTTTGCAGATTGCTCGCCTCCACATAATCGCGATCGATAATCCGCAACGTCCCAACGCCAGCGCGCGCCAGCAATTGCGCCAGTGCCGACCCGGTCGCCCCGCATCCCACAATCGCGACTCGCCCCGCCGCCAGGCGTCGCTGGCCCTCGGCTCCGATTCCGGGAAACAGAATCTGCCGCGAGTAGCGTTCCTCGAATTGTTCCTTCTGTGCGTCCTGCCTCAAAGAGGTCACCAGCTTCCGCTCACAAAACCTTTATTATAAGTGTCTGGGTTGCTACCACTGCCAGAACGCGGACAACACGAGCCTTCCGCGCTTCATCGAATGTAGGCAACGAGTCCAAGGACATTATTTGCTGAGACGGTGCGCGTCTTTCATCATCCTGATTATTGTGTCGCTCGGCCCGGCCGCCCGTGCCGGATCGTCCGCATCCCCCTCTTCGCAATCATCCCAAAGCCCGCAAACAGAACCGCAAACCGCACCAACATCCTCAGCCCTCGCAACTATGTCCGCCTATGTCGGTCGCACCGTCCAATCCATCGAACTTCCTAACATCCCGGACTCCGCCCGCCTGCTCGCAATGCTCCCGCAAAAACCAGGCCAGCCGCTTGACCGCGATCAGGTCCGCGATAGCATTCGCATCCTCTACGCCACCGGCCGATTCTCCGACATTCAGGCCGAAGTCACTCCCTCCGGCGCGGCCGTCTTGCTCACTTTCACCACTTCCCTCAACTTCTTTGTCGGCGCGGTCGATGTGGAAGGTGCTCCCAACCACCCCAACACCAACCAGATCCTCAACTCCTCCAAGTTCCAGCTCGGCGAACTTTATACCCTCGACAAACTTGACCGCGCTTTGCAGAACATCCGACAGCTCATGCAGGAGAATGGCTACTACCGCGCTCGTGTCACCGCCGAAAGCACCTCCAACCCTGCCACCCAGCAGGTCAATATCCTCTTCCACATTACTCCGGGAGAGCCCGCCCACATCGGCGAGGTCAAAGTCACCGGCCACTTAGCCTTTTCCCAAGGCCAGGTGCAGGACATCGCAAAGATGCACCCCGGTGACCGCGTTACCGCCGCCCGCGTCACCAATTCTCTCCAGCACCTGCGCAAGAAATTCCAGAAACAGCAGCGCGTTCTTGCTCAGGTTTCCATCGCCGAGCAGAAATACCACCCCGAGTCCAACGCCGTCGACTACACCTTTCTGATCGACCCCGGTCCTGTCGTCGTGATCTACGCCCAGGGTTTCCACGTCAGCCGCGGCACGCTCAAACGGCAAATCCCCGTCTACGAAGAAAACGCCGTGGACGACGACCTGCTGAACGAAGGCAAGCGCAACCTCCTGGACTATCTCCAGTCTCGCGGCCTCTTCGACGCCTCAGTCGATTTCCAGAAGGAAACCGGCCCCGATGTTCTCCGTGTCATCTACCGCATCAATCCCGGCCCGGTGCACAATCTCGTACTCATCGAGATCGCTGGAAACAAATACTTCTCCACGAAAATGCTGCGCCTGCGCCTCCAGATTCAGGCCGCCAGCAAGTTCATTTCCCACGGACGTTACAGTGGGAACTTGCTCAAAACCGACGTCGCCGGTCTCCAGGCCCTCTACGTCTCCAACGGATTCCGCCAGGTAAAAATTCAGACCAAGGTCGACGACAACTATCACCACTCCGATAACCACCTTGCGGTTCACATTCAAATTGAAGAAGGCCCGCAGACTCTAGTCGGCGCAGTCCACGTCACCGGGAACCAGAAGATCAGCGTCAATGCATTTGCTGAACTCAATACCATCGAAGGCCAACCCTACTCCGAACAGAATCTCGCCAACGATCGCGAGTCCATCCTCAATTACTACTTCAACTACGGTTTTTCCAACGCCACTCTCGAAATCACCACCAACCCCTCACCCGGCCAGCCCAACCGCGAAGACGTCACCTACACCATCCAGGAGGGCGAACAGTTTTTCGTCCACCGGGTAATGGCCGCCGGGCTCGAACATACCCGCGACTATGTCGTGCAGCGCGAAATCCAGGTGGTTGCCGGACAGCCACTCAGTCAGGGCGATCTTCTCGATACGCAGAGCAAGCTGTACGACCTCGGCATCTTCAGCCAGGTCGACACTGCCGTCCAGAATCCCGAGGGCTCCGACCCCCAGAAAAATGTTCTCGTCCAGGTGGAGGAAGCCAAGCGCTATACCTTCACCTACGGCCTCGGCCTGGAATTCGAAACCGGTCTGCCTTCCGGAACCAGCTCTCCCGGCGGCGCCACCGGCGTGAGTCCCCGCGTCGAATTCGATATCACCCGCCTCAACGTCGGCGGTCGCGACCAGACCCTGACCTTCCAGTCCCATGTCGGCCGGCTCCAGCAGCGCGGCCTCGTTAGTTATGAAATCCCCAAGCTCTTGAACAATGACCGCCTTAAACTTTTCTATACCGTCTTTTACGACAACAGTCTCGACGTCGAAACCTTCACCTCGCAGCGCCTGGAAGGCAAAATCGATCTTCGCCAGCAAATCGGCAAGCAGCAGCTCAACCACTCCACCTCCATCACTTATCGCTTTGAGTACCGCCGCGTGAAAGCCAGCAGCCTGGTTTCAGACTTTTCCCCCGCCGAATTTAGTTTGCTTTCCCTCCCCGCGCGCGTCGGCGGTCCCGGCTTCACTTTCATTCGTGACAAGCGTGACAACCCTCTCGAAAGCACCAAAGGCCAGTACTTCACCCTGGATACTTTTGTCGCATCCAGTTACGTCGGTTCTCAGGCGAATTACGGCCGCGCCCTCGCCCAGGATTCCACCTATTACGCCTTCGGACGCCCCAATCACAAGTTTGTCTTCGCACGCTCCACTACTCTTGGCCTGGAACAGGTTTATAGCGGTACCAGCGTCTTGCCCCCGGGAGCCTGCCAAATAGTTCTCTTGGTTAACTCTTGCCCCTCTGGTATTGCGGTGATCCCGCTGCCCGAAGTCTTTTTTGCGGGTGGGGGCAACTCTCACCGCGGTTTCGGGTTAAATCAAGCAGGACCCCGAGATCCCGATTCCGGCTTTCCCGTCGGTGGCACAGCGCAGTTCGTGAACAGTGAGGAACTCCGCTTTCCCTCTGTCAGCCTGCCCTATCTTGGAGAAGGTTTCGGCTTCGCCATCTTTCACGATATGGGCAACGTCTTTACAGCCGGTCACGATCTGGTTACGAGCCTCGCGCGCTGGCACCAGCCCAATCCTTCCCAGTGCCTGCCATTCACGCCCGCCACGACGCCCTATAACAATTGCGTTACCGGCTTCGACAATGCTGGCTACGACTACACTTCACACGCCGTGGGCCTAGGGTTGCGCTACAAGACACCCATCGGTCCTTTGCGCTTCGACTTCGGGTACAATTTGAATCCGACGACTTATATCACGGGCTACACGTCGACCGCGACGACGCCGTTTCTTCCGGAGCGTCTGGGCCATTTCAATTTCTTTTTCAGCATAGGTCAGCCATTTTAGGCATCTATATTTAATGATTAGCTTTCGCATCAGGACAGCGGCGACCGTGGCGGCTCTCGCACTTCTGCTGGGGCTGCTTGTCTCGCGGCCGCTGCAAGCCGCGGAAGTAATTGACCGCATCATCGCCACCGTCAACGGCCACGTTATTTTGCAATCCGACTGGGACGAAGCCCTCTGCTACGAAGCTCTTCTCTCCAATCGCTCCCTCGCTCAGTTCACGGATGATGACCGCCGCGCCGTTCTCGATCGCCTTATCGACCAGGAACTTCTTCGCGGGCAAATGAAGTCTGCCGACTTCCGTCATGCCACCGACGCCGAGGTCTCGGCCCGCGTCGCCGATGCCCGCAATCAATCTCCTCAGGCCGCGTCGCCTGATGCCTGGCAGTCTCTTCTCGCCCAATACCATCTGACTGAGAAAGATGTTTTCGATCACGTCCGGCAGCAGATCGACCTGATGCGCCTGGTCGATGCCCGCCTTCGTCCCGCCGTGCAAATCGATTCCAAATCCATCGAAGCCTACTACCGCGACCAGTTCGTGCCAAAACTAGAAAGGTCCGGCGCATCGGAAGTTCCCCTCGCCGAAGTCTCCAGCAAGATCCGTGAACTGCTCACCGAACAAAAGGTGAGTGAGATGCTCGTCTCCTGGCTGCAAACTCTGCGCTCTGAAAGTCAAGTTCACATTCCCGGCGTCACGCCTTCGTCCAACGACCCGGGAGTTCAATCACGGTGACCGGACCCGCCGCCAAGCCCACCCGCCGCTGGTGGAAATATCTGCTTATCCTTGCCGGCGCAGCCTCTCTCTTCGCCATCGCCGTGCTCATCTACGTCAACACGGAATCGTTCCAGTCGCTGGTCCGCCGCCGTCTCGTCGCCGAAGTTGAGCGCATTACTGGCGGCCGCGCCGAAGTCGGTAGCATCCATACCACGCCCTTTCGCTTGCAAGTGGACGTACGCAACATCACCGTCCACGGCCGTGAGGCTGCCACCGACGTTCCTTTCGCCCACGCCGATCGCATCGTCGCCCGCTTGAAAATCAGTTCGCTTCTCCGCTCCGAGCTCGCTTTTCACGAGGTCATCCTCGAGCAGCCCGTCGTCCACGTCGCTTTTTATTCCGACGGCACCACCAACTTTCCTCAGCGCAGGGTCGGCACCTTTGCCGGCCAGAATGTTGTCGAGCAACTCTTCTCTCTTTCCATCAATCGCTTCGAACTGCGCGGCGGGCGGATGTTTTGGGACGACCAAACCATTCCTCTCGATCTCGCCGCCCGCAACATTTCGCTCGACATGGACTATTCCTTTCTCCATGAGCAATACAATGGGCGACTCCTGCTCGGCCAGGTCGAAACCAAGCTGCAGGATTGCCGCCCCTTCGCCTGGATGACCTCGGCTGAATTCAGCCTCGCATCCAACTCTGCCGCCGTTACTTCTCTCCGATGGAACTCCGGCCACTCTCATTTCTCAGCCACCGGCCAGGTCATGGACTACCGCCATCCGCATCTCCAGGCCGCCTACGATGCTCAACTCGATCTCACCGAAGCCGCCTCCATCGCGCGCCGCCGCGATCTTCGCTCCGGAGTTCTCGAGCTCAAGGGCAGCGGCGACTGGTCGCTCGATCAATTTACCTCCAATGGACTGCTCACTCTTCGCGATCTCGCTTGGCAGAGTGATCTGGTTTCTTTTTCCCGAGCATCTCTCAGCACCGGCTACTCAGTCAGCGATCAACAACTCAAACTGTCCAAGCTGCAAGGCAGGATTTTCGGCGGCAGCTTCACCGGCGATGCTGAATTGAATCAGTGGCTCGTGCCCGAACAGCACCTCTCGCCCGCGGCCAGAAAAAATCTGGAGACCGCCACCATTTCCGCCGCCCCACCCCTGAACAAATACGGTCAGAAAAACACCAAACCAAAGCCGTCCTCACCCAAGCCGCCGGCAATCCAGAGTGCGCGAATCTCGCTTCGTCTGCGCGATATTTCCACCGCGGATATTTCCGCTGCCATCACCGCTCCCGATCACCCACTCTCGCTCCTCCATCCCGCAGGATCGGCATCCGGCACTCTTGAAACTCGCTGGAAGGGAACTCGCCGCGACGCCGAAGTTCAATTCGCCCTCGATGTCATTCCTCCCGCCAAGCCAGTGCCCGCACAACTACCCATCACCGCCCACACCAACGGCGTCTACCACGCCGCCACTGACTCTCTCGATCTTCCTCAATTCACCGTGATCACGCCCACATCCCACGTCCAGGCCTCCGGCACACTATCCTCCGCGTCTTCAGTCCACCTCTCCATTTCCACCTCGAGTCTCGCCGACTGGCTGCCCTTCGTTTCTGTCGTTCGTGGCCCCGCATTATTTCCCATCGCGCTGAACGGCAGCGCCACATTCAATGGCGGCATGAGTGGTTCACTCTCCTCTCCTCAACTCACAGGTGCGCTTCTGGTCGAAGATTTCGACGTCAACTTCCCCGCCACGGCGAACACGCATCAACTCCAAACCCACTGGGATTCTCTTTCCGCCTCGGCGCAGCTTTCCTTCCATGCTGTCGCTCTCCGCAACGCCACTCTGCGCCGGGACGACACGTCCGCCGAATTCGACGCCTCCGCCACTCTTCAGCACGGCCATTTCACCGGTGACAGCGCTTTTACCCTCCGCGCTAATCTCCACAACAATGAACTCGCAGAGCTCCTGGACATCGCCGGCTACAACTATCCCCTCACCGGCAACACCGATCTTTCCGTGCAAGCCTCCGGCACCATCTCCGACCCTCACGGCGAGGGACAGATCCACCTCAATCAGGCCTCCGCCTACGGTGAGCCCATTCAACAATTCGATTCCAATTTCCAGATTGCCCAGGGCGAAATCTCACTCGATAGCATGCATCTCGTCCACGACGACTCCGTCATTACCGGCAGCGCCGCCTACAATCCCACTACCCGCGCCTTCCATCTCGATGTCGCCGGAAATAATTTCGATCTCGCCAGCATTCCCCGGATTCATTCCAATCGCCTTTCCGTGGAAGGCCGCGCCAACTTCACGCTCAAAAGCTCCGGCACTCCCAACGCGCCTTCCCTCAACGGAAGTGTTCACATTCTCAACCTCACCTTGGATCACGAACTTGCTGGTGACCTCGACCTGCAAGCCGTCACTCAAGGCAGAGAACTTCATCTCACCGGCGCGTCCCACCTGCAGCACGGCTCGTTACTCGTCAACGGCAGCGTCCAGTTGCGCGACGACTATCCCGCCGATCTTTCTTTCCGCATGGACCAGCTTGATCTCGATGCTCTCTGGCGCTCCTACGCCCGGGGCCAACTCACCGGACACTCCGCCGTCGATGGTTCGCTCGAAGTCCGCGGTCCGCTCCGCCAGCCCCGGCAGTGGACCCTCGATGGCACCCTCACTGCGCTTGCTCTCGATGTCGACAACGTCAAACTCCACAACCAGGACCCCATTCGTTTCACCCTCGCGAATCAGGTCGTCAACATTCAGCAATCTCATTTGTTAGGGGAGGGAACGGACCTCACCGCTCACGGCTCCGTGCAACTCTCCGGTGCCCGCGCACTTAATCTCGCCGCCGATGGCCGCCTCGACCTCAAGCTGCTTTCCACCTTCGATCCTGACTTTACTTCTTCAGGCCTTGTCACCATGAACCTGACCGTCGGCGGAACCATCGCCGAGCCTTTGCCGCAAGGCCATCTTCAAGTGGCCAACGGCTCACTTTCCTTTGCGAGACTGCCCAGTGGCTTGAGCGATCTCAATGGATCTCTGGTTTTTACTCGTGACCGTGCCCATGTCGAGACTCTCACCGCCCGCACCGGCGGAGGCACCCTCGATTTCAAAGGCGACGCCACTTACTTCAATCAGCAACTCAATTTCAATCTCACCACCTCCGGCAAGGAAGTTCGCCTGCGTTATCCTCCCGGCGTGAGTTCCACTGCCGATGTAGAACTGCACTGGATTGGCACGCGCTCCGCTTCTTCCATTTCGGGCGACGTCACCATCAATAAGATGGCCATCACGCCCGGCTTCGACTTCGGGTCTTATCTGGAAAGCAATCGCCAGGTTTCCACCCTCACCAGTGCGAACTCGCCCCTCTACAACATCAAACTCGATATCCACGTCCAGACCTCGCCCGAACTGCAGATGCGCACCGCCATTGCCCGCCTCTCCGGTGACGCCGATCTTCGCCTCCGCGGCTCTGTTGCCCGTCCCGCCATCCTCGGCCGCGTCGATATTCTCGAAGGCCGGGCCACCATGCACGGCATTCACTTCACCCTCGAGCGCGGCGACATCACTTTCGCAAATCCGGTGGCCATCGAACCCCAGTTCGATCTCCAGGCCTCCACTCACGTCCGCAACTACGACCTCAACATCACCGTCACCGGGACGCCCGACCACGGCCTCAACATCAACTACCGCTCCGAACCTCCACTGCCTAAGTCCGACATCATCGCCCTGCTCGCTCTCGGCCGCACCGGCGACGAATCCTCGCAACTTCAGGAGCAATCCGGTCAAAGCGTCTTTTCCGATCAAGCCACGGATCTCATCCTGAATCAGGCCCTAAGCGACACCGCCAGCAGCCGCTTCCAACGCCTGTTCGGCGCCAGCAACATCAAAATCGATCCCCAGGGACTCACCACCGAAACCAGTCCCACCGCCCGCGGTCCCCAGGTCACCATCGAGCAGCAATTCGCCAACAACATTTCTCTTACTTATTCGACCAATGTCTCTCAGAGTTCGGAGCAGATCATCCAGGGCGAGTACTATATCAATCGCAACGTTTCCGTCGTCGGTACGCGCGACCAGAACGGCGTAGTCAGCTTCGACATCCAAGTCCGCCGCCGAAAAAAGTAGCAGTGGCTAGTGGCCAGCACCCAATGCAGTTTTTCACTGACCACTGACCACTGACCACTGCTTATGTCCGACCCCATCACTCTCCGTCACCAAATGGTCGACTCCCAACTCCGCGCCCGCGGCATCTCCGACCTGCGCGTCCTCGACGCCATGCTTCGGGTTCCGCGTCACAAATTCGTCCCGGAGTCCCACCGCGCCCAAGCCTACGAAGACCATCCTCTCCCCATCGGCGACAACCAAACCATCTCTCAACCCTACGTGGTCGCCGTTATGCTCGAATCCCTCCAACTCACACTCCACGACACGGTTCTGGAAGTCGGCACCGGTTCCGGATACGTCACCGCCCTGCTCGCCGAACTAGCCGCAAAAGTCTTCTCCGTCGAACGCCACCCAGCTCTTGCCGAAAACGCCCGCCAGCTTCTCGCCACACTCGGCTATACCAATGTCCGCGTCTTCACCGATGACGGCACACTCGGTCTTCCCGCCGTTGCTCCCTTCGACGCCATCCTCGTATCCGCCGCCGCGCTCCATATTCCTCCCGCTCTACTCTCGCAACTCCGCGAAGGCGCCCGCATGATCATTCCCATCGGTTCCCCGGACTCGCAGCAACTGCAATTCATCCGCATGTTTAACGGCCAGCCCTCGGTCTCTCTTCGCGAACCCGTCCGCTTCGTTCCTCTGGTTTCCAATCCCTGAGTGAATCCGTGAAAATTTGGCCTGTATTCAATTGGGATTGCCAATCGCTAACCAATTCACCGTCAGCGAGTTAGACGAACTTGCGGTTACAGTGAAACCACTAATACCTGTAGATGTCAGCGTAAAGGTCACAGACCCAGGATTAACTGGTGTGAGAATGACAACCGGAACTTGGGCAAACCCGGTGGAATAGGAAATGCTACAGCTCGCGGAGGCCGAGAAGACACAGGTACCTGCAAAGTTCGCAGATGCACGTTGATTCAAGTGCGTCCCAACCGCAAAGCCTGAGGAGTTGAGCCGTGTTCCCCAGTTGGTGTTATCCCCGGTGTTGGCGATGTAGTTTGAAATTGCTACCGGCGCTCCGAACGCCAATTGCGCGTTGGCGCTGATGACATTGCCTTGATCCAGCCCAATGTAGGTATCGTTGGCGACAGCTGGCGGACGATTGAGGGTTGCAGCCAAAGTTAAGAAAGGTTGAGAATCCACAAGCGTGATAACGTGCTGGGAATTGACAGTCCCGAAATTGGAGAAGTTGAGACGGCCTTTCACATTCGCAGCCATCCCTCCCGAAAAGGAGGCGTCTTGAATAATCGTACCTCCGACGACGTTCAGACTGTTATGACTGAAAAAAGATGGACAGTCGAATGACCCGCCGCCTATATTACTGCCGAGATTGCATTCCCGCAGGAAGAAGCCCGGAGCTGCCTGCCCGAGAACGCTAATAAAAGGCTGATTGTAGTAGTACGCCGCTATATCACTGTCGATGTGAATTGGAAAGATATTCCCTTGGTCAACTGTCGGTCCGCCGGCAATCACTAAAGCCGCTCCTGGCCAAAATGGCAGCAGAGGATAATAGGCCGTGCCGCCAACGAAATTGAATGTGTAAGACGTCGTGCTGGCGCTGGCTGTATCGCTGAAAACGCACACTAAGCCAGAACACTGTGCGTTACCTATGATGATCGAACCGCAGTTTTCTGACGCCGGGGCCCCCCCGCGCAAGATCCGCTAATGGGGAACTGTGGATTGGTGAAACTCAAGTCCGGCTCCATTCTTAATATGTCGTAGGTCACAGTGTCGTTGGTTACAGTTCCCAGCATCGGGGGCACTCGCGGGAAAAATCCACTGACTGTGCTGCTGCTGCTCGTCATGGCGTATCCGATAAAGAGTGGAACCGTATTGAAATTGCCCCCTGTGCTTGAATCATGCACCACGACGTAATACGTGTATAGCGTAGAGCCTGACGGGGTGGCGACGAACTGCGGCATATGCCTTGCGGTCCCGCTCCACCTTTGATGAACAAGGGATAGTTACCGCCACCATAGGTGATTCCCGCAGTTTCAAAGCCGCTAGCGGAATATGGACCGTTCCCAGTCGAACACCCTCCGCCTTCCTCCATATAAACGTTGTCAATGGTGCCGCCACCGTAGTTCCC
>Ga0182015_10000629_pt1 | contig 50220 bp, 41 predicted proteins | sample 712P3MmetaG_FD_120478 | JGI IMG/M metagenome (GOLD analysis project Ga0182015, IMG submission 120478) | Permafrost microbial communities from Stordalen Mire, Sweden - 712P3M metaG | ecosystem: Environmental > Terrestrial > Soil > Wetlands > Permafrost | place: Sweden: Stordalen | collected...
AAGCACGGCAAATAAAAAAATGGCTTGCAACCCAAGCATGGCTCACAGAGTTGCCAGAGCAGTCTTTAGGGCCGCTCCGCCCATCAGTTTCAGCATACGTTTGAAGTTGTAAGCCATCACTGCCAGACTCATCTCGACGCGAGTTCCTTCCAGTCCGCGCAACAGAAAACGGGGATGGCCGAAGATGGCGTACTTGAGAATGGCGAAAGGATGCTCGACCGTGCGTCGTCGTAACTGCATCGCTGCGGGAGTGGCGCGTTGCTGCATGCGCTGCAGTGCGTCCTCATGCACGTGCCGGTGGACGATGCGGCGTCGGCTCACGGTGCACTGCGGCTTGAGAGCGCAAGCGCCGCATACTTCGGCGCGACCGAGATAGACGATCGCGCGCCCATTCCGGCCATCGCTGTGTAATCTATGTCCCGCCGGACAGAGCATTGTATTGCTCTCCTCCTGATACTGGAAAGCCGTGCGGTCGAACAGCTTGCCATTGCCCCGGGCGTTCACTCCCCGGTGAGCAGGCACGTGCGGCAAAATGCCTTTGCTCTCACAGGCCGCCGCCTGTTCTCCGTTGGAATAACCCGCATCGGCCACCACATGGATGGGAGCGGATGCCTGGCCCACGGCTTGTTGTGCGGCTTCGGCCATGGGCAGCAGACTGCGTGTATCGTTGGCTTCTGCGAGGACCTGTTGCGCCACAATCAACCCATGCTCGGCGTCGACTGCCGTCTGCACGTTGTAGGCGGGAAGCAGGCCTTGCCGCGTCTTCATAAAACCGGCTTCCGGTTCGGTGTGGCGGCGCAATTTCTCCAGAGCCGCCGCCACCGCGCTGTTTTCCACCACGGGTTCATCCTCGCGGTCGGCGGTTTCCAAACTTTCCAGATAACGTTCCACAGCGGCCCGCTCCTGCACGCTGCTCGCACTGCTCACCGCCCGGAACTTCGAGCCGTCGATGGCTATCCATTCTCCGCGAATCAGTCCCACCGAACGCGCAAACTTTACCAACTCGGCGCCTGCTTGCGTCACCGCCTGACGATGCATTCGGCGAAACTCCGCGATGCTTTTGTGATCGGGACACAGCCGCCCCAGCAGCCACATCAACTCCACATTGCGCCGGCACTCGCTTTCCAAACGCCGTGAGGAACGAATCTGCTGCAGGTATCCATACAGATACAACTTCAGCAGATCCCGCGGATCCTATCCCGGACGCCCCGTCTCCGCCGCTTCCGCCCGTACAAATCCCAACTCCTGCATCTCCAGCCGATCCACAAAAGCATCAATCACCCGACAAAAATGATCGTCAGGAATGAAGTCTTCCAAAGTCACCGGAAACAGTGCCCCCTGCGTCCGCGCATCCCCTTCGATGAATCCCATTGCTTGCCTCACTCCCCAGCCGCATCTTGCCACTGATCCTCGCTCCTCGCTAGTAGTTTCGTAACAACCTCAGACCGCGACAAATGGGGCAGCAGCTCTCGTGGTCACGCATCAGCCAGGTTTTAACCGAAGCGATGGGTCAGACCGCCGCGCTTGACTGTCTCCCCTCACGAGCCTATGGAGTTTTCAGAAATCCATGAATGCCACTCGTATTCTGGTAAAAGCCAACCTTCTGACCTACGTTATTGATACCTATGACGTCTGTCCCTTTCCCACCGGGAAAGTTAACGCGGCTAAAACCCCACCCGCTTTTGAAGGCGAATCCCGTAGAAACCGTGGACTCCGCGAATCCTACGAGTCGGCGATTATTTGCAATGTCGTATACGAAGGTGTTGCGCGCCTTTGGGTAAAGGATATCTCGGTATGTTCCATTCTGTAGCACAAAGCCTACCTCTGCGCTTGCGGCATCGACGTAATAACCAACAATGTCCCCTGCATCGTTTATGCCGTTCGCCCTGGTCCCCTTCACTCCCTTCGGATCATTCAAGGCAATGTACTTTCCTTTTGTCCACAGGAATCCTTGGTATCCGCTTCCTGGCATGTCCGCCCAACCCACAATGTCTCCATTGTTATTGATGCCAGTAGCAAGAGTGGCCACAGCCTTTGGGAAATCAAGCGTCGTGAACTCGCCACCCGACAGCAGAAAGCCGTGAGTGTAAGAAGCTGAATCATTGTACAACCCTGAAATCTGGCCCGAGTCGTTTATTCCCCAAGCCTGGGTATAGGTGGAACCAGGAGGGTCTATGGTTGTATAGACTCCATCGCTCAGAAGAAAACCATGAAACACCTAGTGAGCGTCAAAAAAACCTCCCACTATTTGCCCGGCAGTATTGATCCCTGACGCTTGTGTATTGATCGATCCCGGCGGATCGATGGTCGTCCAGACCGCAGCCGCTTGTCCGAACGGAGTTACAGCCATCAACAGCACTACAGCGAAGACAACAGGATTGAGGCGCATTGCGATCTCTCCATTATGATCGTACGTCGCGGGAGCACCATCTGCAAACACGTTTCTTGGAATCATGCGACGGGTTAGCCGCAGAATTCGTCGGCTTGAGAATTCCTGGACCGAGGAAATGACCCGCCCAGCAACGAGCGGCGGACGTTCAGTGAAGGGTGACAGGAGACTAGGGGGCAACCTAAAGAATTGTCCCTCAACTTTCACCGCAGTTTCCGCCTCCGCCGCCTCAGGGCTCCGTAAAGATTGCTGTCCGCCCTAAAAAATGAGTTGCCCTATCGGCCGCCACCACCTTCCCGTTCCGGCATGGGATTCGTGGAAACAAGCCGCTAATATCCCGTCAATTAAGCAAAGCTGGTAAAGTAGATTTCAGCGGCCAGAATGGCGTTTTAATGCCTGAGGCAGGCCTTACAGCGGAGATTTGGATGCACATCACTATTGTGGGATCGGGATATGTCGGACTGGTGGCGGGCGCATGTTTTGCTGACATGGGCCACCAGGTCATCCTGGTTGATAACGATCAGCAGAAGCTGGATGCCCTCAACCGTGGCGAGGTTCCGATTCACGAGAAGTTTTTGCCCGAGTTACTTGATCGTCATCGCGGGCGCAGCCTTACTTTTTCCGACGACTTGCGAAGCGCAGTGCAGGCAAGCGCGGCCGTTTTCATTGCCGTGGGAACCCCTCCCACGGAGCAAGGCGATGCCGATCTTTCCTACGTCGAATCCGTGGCTCGTATCATCCCGTCGGCGATCAATAGTTATAAGGTGGTGGTGGAGAAGAGTACGGTTCCGGTTTACACCAGCGACTGGATACGCAAAATTATTCTGCGCAACGCCGCTCCGCCGGATTCGTTTGATGTGGCCTCCAATCCTGAGTTTTTGCGAGAGGGAACAGCCGTCACGGATTTTCTCTATCCTGACCGGATCGTCGTGGGAGCCGACACCGAACGCTGTGCGGCGGTACTGCGCACCATTTACGCGCCCCTGACTGACGGCAGTTATTACCAGCGACAGGATGCAATCCCGCGACCCGACCGGGCACCAACTCCTCCGCCACTTGTCATTACCAGTACCAAGAGCGCGGAGTTGATCAAACACGCGTGCAACGCATTTCTGGCGATGAAAATTTCCTTCATCAATGCGGTCGCGTCGATGTGCGAATCGGTGGGAGCCAACGTGCAGCAGGTCTGCCAGGGCATTGGCAGTGACAGCCGGATTGGGCCGCGCTTTCTGAATCCTGGAATTGGATATGGCGGGTCATGCTTTCCCAAAGATTTGATGGCCTTCCGCGCCGTAGCCCGGGAGTGCGGATACGAGTTCCGTTTACTCGACGAAGTGATGCGCATCAACGAAGATCAGCGGCGGCGGTTTGTGCGCAAGGTACACGACGCTTTGTGGACATTGCGCGGCAAGCGTCTGGGCGTGCTGGGCCTGGCTTTCAAGGGAGGTACGGATGACATTCGCGAATCGCCAGCTGTGCTCCTAGTGCAGACTTTGTTGCAAGAGGGCTGTAAGATTTCCGCCTACGATCCCGCGGCCAACGAGCGGGCGCGCGAGGTTTTGAATTCAAGTATTGAATATGCGGCCGATGCCTACGAGGCGGCGTCAGGAGCTGACGCTCTTCTCATCCTCACGGAATGGGAGGAGTTCGCCAATTTGGATCTGGATCGCCTGCACCAGCAATTGAAATATTCCATCGTGATTGATGGGCGCAATCTTTACGATCCCTCGGTCATGGCAGCCCACGGATTCACCTATTACAGCGTGGGACGACCGGCAGCGATGTCGGAAACTTTGCCGCTGCCGGAAGGTGCAACGATGAAGAAGGCCAGCCACTAGTGAGCAAATTGCGAGCACTTGTCACCGGGTCGGCTGGCTTTTTGGGCTCTCATTTGTGCGACGCGTTGCTGGCCGAAGGCTACTCGGTTATCGCCGTCGACAACCTGTTGACCGGCCGGCTTTCCAACCTTGACCACCTGCGAGGCGACACGCGATTTGAATTTCAGAAGATCGACATCAACCAGTCGTTTGATTGCGGCAAGGTGGATTACGTATTTCACTTCGCCTGTCCGGCCAGTCCAGTTGATTACACGAAACATGGAATCGAGACTTTGCAAGTGGGATCGTGGGGTACTTTTCATGCTCTGGATGTGGCTCGCAAGTACGGGGCAAAATACCTGACCTCATCCACTTCGGAATGCTACGGCGATCCGCTGGAGCATCCGCAAAAGGAAACCTACTGGGGAAACGTGAACCCTATCGGGCCGCGCTCCGTCTACGACGAAGCCAAACGTTTTAGCGAAGCTGTGACCATGGCCTACCATCGCTATTACCAGGTCGACACCCGCATTGCACGAATATTCAATACTTATGGGCCACGCATGCAGCTCAACGATGGCCGGGTTGTTCCCAACTTCATGAAGCAGGCGCTTCGCGGCGAGGACTTGACTGTGTACGGCGATGGCAGCCAGACGCGCAGTTTTTGCTATGTCAGCGATGAGATCGACGGATTCATTCGCTTGTCAAAATCTTCCGAACATCTGCCGGTCAACATTGGCAATCCGACCGAATTCACCATTCTTGAATGCGCCCGGAAGGTGCTCGCGGTAACTGGATCGAAAAGCAAAATACGGTACGAACCCCTGCCACCGGACGATCCTAAACAACGCCGCCCCGACATAACTAAGGCTCGAACCTTGCTAGGCTGGGAACCGAAGACGGATCTCGAGACTGGGTTGCGAATGTCGCTGGATTATTTCAAGAAGGCGACGTTTGAAGAGAAAGTTCTCCAAAGCTGAAGCGCATGGGACTGAAATTGTAGGGGCTCCGCCGGTGACAGCTAATCGGTTTGCATATCGGTCTTTCCGCGCGTGATCCGGATCACATCCGCAGCGCTCCGTTTTCGGTACATTGCAGTCAGACATGGGCGAATTTTCCATTCTGACCAACCGTAAGCGCGCCATTGTTGCGCTGGTGCATTCGGTAGTGTTCCTCGTAGTTGCTCTGCGGCAGATGATTGCGGTCAGTCCGGTCACCGGCATTCGGTTGGCATCGTCGGTGCCCGCAAGCACGTGGATTCTGTGCGGGATATTCACGGTTGTGTCCTCCATCCTTTTCTATCTTTTTGCCATTTCCCGGGGATGGATGGAGAAATTTTATTTTGGGTTCTGCGCGGCCAGCGCCACGTCGGGACTCTTCCGAACCGCTGCGGGCGATCAGATTTTTCATGCCGTTGTCTACGTAAGGGTAATTATGCTGGCTAGCGCGATTCTGGTCGGATTCATGATCGTTCACTCGCACTCTCAACGGGACGCGGAGTACGCCGAAGATGGGTTGAAACGATTTTCTGCCGTTCGGGATCAAGATGCAAATCTGTTTGACAATGTGTAATGCTTTCCGCTATCGTAGTTCCGTGATTTACTTGGCTCATCGGCATCACCACCATCACGCGCATGGCGCGCCGGCGGGGGTGTTTGGCTGAGTTAGCGTAACACCTGAGAGAATCGAAGCCCGCTGACGCGATCCGAGCTCAGCGGGCTTTTTGTTTTTACACAGAGGACACCATCGATGAACCGCGAAATAGATTTCGACAAAATGCAGGGTTTGGCGCCAGCCATCGTACAGGACGCGACCTCTAACGAAGTGCTGATGCTTGGTTTTATGAATCGCGAAGCCTGCGAGCGCACGCTGTCTACCGGCTATGTGACATTTTTCAGCCGCACTCGCAACCAGCTTTGGACCAAAGGAGAGACTTCGGGCAATCGCTTGAGAGTTATTGCGGCCACCACCGACTGCGACCACGACACGCTGCTCTTGCAGGTCGAAGTGGAAGGCGCGGGATTAGTATGCCATGAAGGCACGCGGTCCTGCTTTACGAAACCAATGGTTGCGACGAATCCGTCGAAACAACCGGCTGACGCGGTGCAGCCATGAAGATTCAACTCGGTATTCCGAAAGGTAGTTTGCAGGAGGCCACGCTGCAGTTGTTCGCAGGTGCAGGTCTTCCCATTTTCACCAACGGCCGCTCATATTTCGCAAGCACTCGCGATCCGGAAATTGACTGCATGCTTATTCGGGCTCAGGAAATGGCGCGGTACGTCGAGCATGGCGTGCTTGATGCCGGACTAACCGGTCTCGATTGGGTGGTCGAAAGCGGGCTTGAAGTAGTCACGGTTTCTGATCTCATTTACGCCAAGCAGAGCCGCGGCAAAGTCCGATGGGTGCTGGCTGTTCCTGAGGATTCGCCGTCTCAGTCGGCGGAGGATCTGAACGATTGCATAATTGCCACTGAGCTTGTCAGTGTTACGCGCAAGTATTTTGAGAGCAAAAACATCGCTGTTCGAGTCGAATTCTCATGGGGCGCAACCGAAGTAAAACCGCCAACATTGGCTGATGCCATCGTGGAAGTCACGGAGACTGGCAGCTCCCTGCGAGCCAATCATCTGCGCATCATCGATACGGTACTGGAATCCAATACCCAGATCATCGCTAATAAAACAGCTTGGGGCGACTGCGGAAAGCGGCGCAAGATTGAAAATCTTGCCCTGATGTTGCGCGGTGCAATGGATGCCCAGAGCCGCGTGGGCTTGATGCTCAACGTTCGCAAAGAAAATTTGGAAGCCGTACTCGCAGTTCTGCCCGCCTTGAAGAAGCCAACCATTTCCACTCTTAGCGATGAAGACTGGGTCGCCGTCAACACGGTGATCGAGGAATCGACAGCTTGGCAGGTCATCCCTCGACTGAAAGAAGCTAAGGGACAAGGGATCGTAGAGTATCCGTTGAACAAGGTGGTTCTGTGATGCGCATTCTTTCGGGACCGGCGGCTGCGGCGAGGGTACGCAAAATGGCAGCCCGAAGGTCGCAATATGCGAGAGTTGAGCCGGTGGTGCGGCGTATCATCGCGGATGTTCGAAAACACGGCGACCGCGCGGTACGGAAGTATTCCGAACGATGGGATGGACTTTCGCAGCAAGAACCGCTTCGAATATCGGAGGAAGAGATTACCGCGGCGTGGAAATCTGCTTCTGCCGAGTTACGAAATTCGTTGCGCGCGGCCGCGGCGAATATCCACCGTTTCTGCGAATGGCAAAAACCGGCACAGTGGATGCGAACGCGGCAGGGAATCAGCGTCGGGCAAATCGTACGGCCACTGGATTCAGTCGGTTGTTACGTTCCAGGCGGACGCTACCCACTGGTTTCGACATTATTAATGACAGTTATTCCGGCTCAAGTTGCGGGAGTGCAGAATATTCGCGTCGTATCTCCTAAGCCTAGGATCGAGGTGCTAGCGGCGGCTGGAATGCTTGGCGCGCGTGAAGTGTATCGGATCGGTGGCGCGCAGGCCATTGCCGCGCTTGCGTATGGAACACGAAGCGTCCCGCGAGTCGACAAGATCGTCGGCCCAGGAAATCTTTATGTCACGGCTGCGAAGAAACTGGTTGCATTTGATTGCGCGATCGATTTTCTCGCTGGCCCCACTGAAGTCGTCATCGTCAGTGACAAGGGAAACTCCGAGTTCATTGCCGCCGATCTGGTTGCGCAAGCAGAACACGATACCGAGACCTTCGCAGCCTTTATCACAACCAATCACAAACTCGCCCAGCAAGTTGGACGGTCTGCAAATAAGCTGAGCGTAGGGAATGCAGTGGCGCAAGAGTCGCTGCGCCGGAATGGCGTGATTCTCGTCTCCAGTTCGCGCCGCCAGAGCTTTCAGTGGGCTAACGAACTAGCATCCGAACATCTCACAGTCGATGCCAGTGACGTTCCCCTGGTGCGCAATGCCGGATCGGTGTTTGTAGGCAATTATTCGCCGCAAGCCGCCGGCGACTATGCTTCTGGTCCCAATCACGTTTTGCCCACTGGAGCCGCTGCCCGCTTCCGAGGCGGTTTGAGCGTTCTCGATTTCGTAAAGGTTATAAGTATCCAGCGGCTTTCGCGGCACGGACTGAAACGGATTGCGCCGGTCGTCGAGTCATTGGCAAGTGCGGAAGGATTGCGCGCTCATGCTCACTCGATCCGCACCAGGGTGGCCCATGCTTGAAGCGCGGGAATCGGTTCGGAATCTCCCCACGTATCATCCGCCACTTGGTGGCCGCGAAGGACTGCGTCTGGACTTCAACGAAAACACGGCAGGATGTTCTCCGCGGGTGTTAGCGACATTGCGCGAAATAACTTCTAAAGAGATCGCCTGTTATCCAGAGCGTGGACCCGTGGAAGCTTTGGTCGCCGATTATCTCCGCATTGATCGAAGCGAATTGCTTCTCACTAACGGCGTGGACGAAGCCATCCACCTGCTATGCAATACATTTGTGCAGTCCGGCGACGAAGCCCTAATCGTGGTGCCCACTTTCGCCATGTACGAGATTTCGGCCGCAGCTACCGGTGCGCGAGTTATTGCCGTCCCTGCAGAAAAGGATTTCCGATTTCCGGTTGCTAGTTTATTCGCCCAAGTCACGCCTCGCACCCGTCTGATTGCGATCGCCAATCCGAACAATCCAACCGGCACTGTGGCGGATGAAAAATGTTTACTGGAAATTGCCAGCCGAGTCCCGCAAGCGGCAATTCTGGTAGACGAAGCTTACTTTGAGTTTTACGGAAAAACCTTGCTCAGGCAATGGCACAATCTGCCGAACCTGTTCGTGGCCAGAACATTTTCCAAAGCGTTCGGACTGGCCGGGCTTCGCATCGGCGTGCTCGCGGGAAACGCGAAGCACATAGGAATGGTCATCAAAGTCGCCTCGCCGTATAACGTGAATGGCGTGGCTCTCATTTGTTTACCTACAGCACTGGCAGACCAGGATTACGTCCGCGACTATGTGAGCCAAGTTTGCCAGGGGCGGGAGGAACTTCAAAAAGAGTTCAAGCACTGGAACATTCGACACTGGCCGAGTCAGGCAAATTTTGTGCTTGCTCGCTTCGGTTTATTGAGCGCTGCGTTTATAAAGTCCATGAGGGAGCGGGGAATTCTCGTGCGTGACCGATCGCGGGATCATGGGTGCGAGGGCTGCGTTCGTATCACACTCGGAACCAATGAGCACACAGGCCGGCTCTTGCGGGCCTTGCGCGAAGCGCTAACTGAGATTCGAGGCAAAAAGGTAGCCGCCACATGAGACGAGCCACGATCCGGCGCACTACCAAGGAAACCGACATCAGCAGCGCCTTGGTCATTGAAGGCCATGGCCGTTACAAGGTTTCCACTGGAATTAGGTTCTTCGATCACATGCTCGAACTTTTTGCCCATCACGGAGGCTTCGATCTTCAGCTCGAAGTAAAGGGCGATCTCGATGTTGATCAGCATCACACCGTAGAAGATGTCGGCATCGTGCTCGGGGAACTGTTCGATAAAGCGCTGGGCACCAAGCGAGGCATTCTGCGCGCAGGTTATTTTGTGATGCCGATGGATGAAACGCTAGGCCTTGCCGCTGTCGACTTTTGCGGACGAACTTCCACTACGGTAGATACAAAAGTTCGGGTCCGGCTTGTAGGCGATTTGCAAGCGGAGTTGGTGCACGACTTTTTCGACGGCTTTGCGCGAGGCGCTCGCGCCAGCGTGCATGCTCGCGTGCTCTATGGCCGTTCCAACCATCACAAGATCGAATCGTTGTTCAAAGCGTTTGCCCGCGCGCTGCGCGCTGCCTGCTGGCGCGATCGCCGCATGGCACGCTTGCTGCCCAGCACAAAAGGATTGCTCTAAGGATTGCTCTAATGATCGCAGTGATCGATTATCGTGCCGGAAATCTCACCTCAGTGAAAAAGGCACTGGACCATCTTCATGCGGACGCCGTTATCACTCGCGATTCGAATGTCGTCGCCCTTGCCGACAAAATTATTTTGCCAGGCGTCGGCCACTTTTCGGCCACCGCCGTCCTGGAACAAGATGGGCTGCGTGCAGCTATTCTGTACAGAATTGCAAAAGGAGTGCCCTTTCTCGGCGTCTGCGTCGGTATGCAGTGGATGTTTGAATCCAGCATGGAAGCGCCCGGTACGCCTGGCCTCGGATTATTTTCAGGCGCATGCTGCCGTTTTGTCGAGAGCGTCAAGTCTCCGCACGTGGGGTGGAATTCGTTGACCTGTCGCGATGGCTCACGGCTGCTTCAAGGTATCCCGTCAGGCTCATTCGTGTACTTCACTCACTCCTACTCTGCTCCAATTGTGAAGGCTACCGCCGCGAGCTGCGAGTACGGTGGCGAGTTCTCCGCGGCCGTCGAACAGGACAATTTGTTTGGAGTGCAATTCCATCCCGAAAAATCGGGCGATTTAGGTCTGAGGCTTCTGGCGAATTTTTGCAATCTGCCATGCTGACGAAACGAATCATCGCCTGCCTGGACGTAAACGCTGGACGCGTCGTAAAAGGCGTGCAGTTCGAACAACTGCGCGACGCCGGCGATCCGGCCGAATTAGCTGCAGCGCACGGCCGCGCAGGCGCCGACGAAGTCGTGCTGCTCGATATTTCAGCTACGCGGGAGAACCGCGCCACGTTGGCCGATACGGTTCGCCGGACTGCGCAGCAATTATTTGTTCCGTTCACGGTGGGCGGCGGCATTCGGTCTCTTGAAGATGCAATCATGGTCTTCGAAGCGGGCGCCGACAAGGTGAGCATCAATTCCGCAGCGCTCGCCGATCCCTCTCTGATCACGCGTATTGCCGAACGCTACGGTTCACAGGCTGTAATCGTCGCCATCGACGCCAAGCGTATTAATGGAGAAGCGCGCTTCGAGGCTTACGTCAGCGGCGGCCGAAATCCTACGGGAAAGGATGCGGTAGCTTGGGCGCAGGAAGCCGAAGACCGGGGTGCGGGCGAAATCTTACTTACGTCGATGGATCGCGATGGCACTGGCGCCGGTTTCGATTGCGACTTGACCCGGGCTTGTTCCGAGGCACTACACATTCCTGTGATCGCATCGGGTGGGGGTGGAGACACGCAGAGTTTTATAGACGTATTTCAAAATGGTAAAGCCGACGCCGCGCTGGCCGCTTCCATCTTCCACTTTGGCCTGCACCGGCTCGGCGATCTCAAACGAGAATTGCAAAGCGCGGGAATCCCGGTACGGTGGCCATGTTAATTCCTTCGATTGATCTCATGGGTGGAAAAATTGTTCAGCTGGTACAAGGCGAGCGTAAAGCGCTGGAATTCGATAATTTCGAAGAATGGATTAATCGCTTCTCCGAGTTTCCTCTGGTTCAACTCATCGATTTGGATGCTGCCATCGGCTCCAGCAACAACCGTGAGCTGGTGGCCGAGTTTGTCCGGCGACTCCCATGTCAGGTAGGTGGAGGAATCCGATCGATCGAAACGGCTCAGCAAATGCTGTCGACTGGCGCCCGGCGCGTTATCTTCGGATCTTCGCTAATTCGCAATGGTCAGCCAGACCTCATATTCGCAGAGGAGCTTGTACGCGCGATCGGATCTGACAAACTGGTGTTTGCCATTGACTCCAAGGAGGGCCGCGTGGCCATCCGCGGATGGCGGGAGCTTACCAATATCACGCCGCTTGAGATGATCGCGGCTCTGGAACACTATTGTGCAGCTTTGTTGTACACGCATATCGACACTGAAGGCCTGCTACAGGGCTTCCCTTTGGACATAGCAATCCAGTTACGTGCCGCCACCAGCAAACAACTGATTGTGGCCGGCGGCATTGCAACTTCCGAGCAAATCGATCAACTCCATGCTTTGCAAATCGATGCGGTGGTTGGAATGGCAATCTACACCGGCCGCGTAAAACTGATCGACTCAGTTCGGACAGAACCAACCTAGACCAGGAAAAGCGGCGCAAGATGATTTCCTTTGTGTCCTCCGTGTCCTTTGTGGTTCAGCATTTGAACTTCATCAACCACAAAGGACACGGAGGACACAATGGGAACTATTGAAAGCGATACCCAGGTTTGAGTTCACACCGATAACCTTTGGCCTGATCGGAATCAACCCGCAGATGGCAATCCGCCCAGCTCAAAAAAAGATCCGGACCGAGGGGAAAAACAATGGAGTCTCCATTGACCTCGGCCTCAATGCTTGGGCCCTCTGCCGAGGTCGGCAAACTAAAGTTCAGCGCGCGACCGAAAATCACCGGATACGACTCTCGCACAAGGTCGCTCACCATGGGATGGACCACCTCAGCCTCCATCAGGAATGTCGTTGTGTCCGACCAGTTGCGGACCGATACGTTCACTCTCCGGCCGCCTCGCGAAAGGTCTTCGAATTCAACCTTTGAAAAGGGGCACGGGCCAGCTATGCACGAAACTCTGGCATTGCGAAACTGATTTCCTTCGCCCGCATCGAGCGACGCAGAGGCAATCGCCGCTTTCCATTTTCCGTCGGGCGAACAAGGATGATGTCCCTTGCAAAGCTCGTTGCCGATGTTCACTACCTCGAATGTCTTGACGGCGCTGCCGACGTCGGCTTCCGTGGTGGCTTTTACCGAATACCGCACTCGTATGTTCGAAATGCTGACGTCCGGATGGCCAACGCTAACGTGTGTAGCACGATGCAGTGGCACCATGCGAGCGATGTAAATCTCGTCTGAAACAAATTCATTCAAATCAAGTGGCTTATAGTCTGGATGGCGGAATTGCAGCATCAGCGGCTGGCGGCGCCTAAGTCCGCGGCGCAGGGTGAGAGTGAAGAAGCCAGAAGAATCAGATTTGCTGCTGCTCACCGCCGAGCCGCTGGTACCGGTTATTTCAACCTCCGCAATAGGCAATTGCTTTTGCGGGTCGTCATCCGCACTCAGGACGGCGCCTCTGATGGTTATTGGTTGCGCTCTGTGAACAGCTATCAAAACTGCGGTTACCCCACCTGCGAGGGTTGCAATTGCAAATGCCCACATTGCAACCTTTCGTTTCCAGATCATGCGGTCCCCATCGTCAATATTCTATGACAGTAATACGGCGTATTTGGATACCAGATTTCGAAGATACGAACAGGTTATGCACAAAATACTCTTGCTTCTTCTGGTTCCGAATCTACACCGTAGCGGAAATCGTCTAAAATTCGCTTAGTGCGCGGAAAAGACCAGAAGAATTCCACAGACATAAACGAATCTCGTCGGGACCTGCTGAAGCGAATGGCGCGCTTGGGTATATGTCTGCCGTTTGCGGGGGGCCTGGGTCCGCTTTTATCGGCAACGCCGCAACAACACCTTGAGGCGGCGCGTCCTCCTGTTCAAACCTACCTTTCGCAGGCCGATGACGACCTCCTGGAAGAGTTGCAGAAGGCAAATTTCCTATATTTCTGGGAACAAGCCAACCCACAAACCGGGATGGTGAAAGACCGTTGTAATGTGCGCACGAACGATAACGGAATCGTAGGAAGCATCGCAGCTACGGGTTTCGGGCTGACCGCGCTCTGCATCGGGCAAAAGCGCGGCTACATTTCTTTGGCTGATGCTCGCGAGCGAGTTGTGGCCAGCCTACGCTTCTTGTGGAAGAAATTGCCTACGCACAGGGGTTTTTTCTACCACTTTGCCAGCCTGACTACCGGCGAAAGATTGTGGGACTCCGAAATATCTTCCGTCGATACGGCCATTCTGCTCTGTGGAATTCTCACCTGCCGGCAACACTTCCAGCATTCAGAAATCAGTCTTCTGGCGTACGAAATTTTTAATCGCGTGGATTGGACTTGGCTCTCCGAGGACACGTCCTTATTACCCCATGGCTGGACTCCGGAAGTGGGTTTTCTGCCGTACCGCTGGGACTATTACAGCGAGCTGATGATGATGTACTTGCTGGGATTGGGCTCGGCAGCGTACCCGTTGCGGGTTGAAACCTGGAATGCCTGGAAGCGAACCACCTTTGAATATGATGGCCTGCGGTACATTGGTTCCTTTGCGCCTTTGTTCGTGCATCAATATTCGCAAGCGTGGTTCGATTTTCGCGGCAAACACGATAAGTACGCGAATTATTTCAAGAACTCGGCGATTGCCACCGACGTGCATCGCCGCTTCTGTTTGGAACTGTCGAAGCAATTCCCGGATTACAGCGATGATCTTTGGGGCATCACGGCGTCGGATTCCCAAAAGGGCTATGTGATCTGGGGAGGACCGCCTTCGACAGGACCGATCGATGGAACCGTGGTTCCAAGTGCGTCCGCCGGGTCTTTGCCTTTTTTGCCGCAGCCGGTAATGCGTGTTCTGCAAAACATCAAGAGTCACTACGGCGGGGCTTGGTGCCGCTACGGCTTTGTGAACGCATTCAATCCGCTGAAGGACTGGTACGACAGCGATGTGATTGGAATTGACACCGGCATCACTATGTTGATGGCGGAAAACGCGCGTACCGGGTTTGTCTGGGAAACTTTCATGAAGAATCAGGAGGCGCAACGAGGAATGGAACGTGCCGGATTCAAACCTGACGAATCTTGAACATCAGCCTGGATCTGCGCTATTTCAGTTCGATCAGCGCCAAACCTTGCGCGGGAATCGTAATCGTCAGTTCGCCATGTTTCATTTTGCGGGCTTCCGGTGCGGGTAATTCGGCAGCCCGGCGCAAATCTTTAATCTGCAATTGTGTGGGGTAGCGCGGCGAACCCATCTGTACGTATGCCCCTCGAACATCCCCGTGATCGCGATCCACGCGCGAGATGAAAGCACGCCGTCGCCGCACATTTTGGAAACGTAGAGTCACCGTTTTTGAAAGCCCGGCTTCCGCTCCCGGCGGAGCATAGTTCCACAGCGCAAGAACCATCCTGCCGTCCTGCCTGCGGGTAACCAGAATAGAATCGGAGTCGAGCGCCATGCGCTGGTCTCCCAGTTTATGCAGAAGTGCGAACGCATTGTATGCTGGCTTCGGAATCCCGTCTTCAGCAATCAGTCCGTAGCCGCCGTAAAAAGGTGTTTTGACCACGCCCTGCTCTTCGAATACGTCGGAGAAAGTCCAATAGCTCATAACATTAACCAGGCCGTCACATTGGCGGATGGTATCGGCCATGAAAGGTCCCATGTACGTCGAATCGGTCACTTCGGGTTCATTCTTATAACTGGCGTTGAACTCGCTCCAGATCAGAGGCACGGCGGGCGCGCTCGAGGCTGCAATCTGGTTGTGAACCTTGCTCACCGCCCGGCAGACCATTTTGTCGCGTGGAATATTTTCTTGAGTTCCGAATACATCCTGAGACAAATCGTTCGCATAGACATGCGTAGATACAAAGTCCATGGGGATTTTATTTTCCGCGCAATGTCTAATAAAGGCGTCGACCCACGCCGCCTGTGCGGTAGCAGGACCTCCCACTCGCAGCCTCTTGTTCACGCTCTTGATTGCCTGCGCAGAGTGATCGTAGAGTTCCCAGTAGCTGGCTTGCTTCGGCTCTCCGGCCCAGAAGTCCAGATTAGGCTCGTTCCATACTTCAAAGTACCAACTTGCGACCTCGTCGATGCCGTAGCGCTCGACCAGATGTTTCGTGAATGCGGTAACGAGGTCATCCCATTTTCCCCAATCCTTTGGCGGCGAAATAATTGGCTTGTACCAGAAACTTTGAAAAATCTTGCGGGCAGCCAGCTTTTGCGGCATAAAGCTCAGCTCGATAAACGGCTTTACCCCATTTGCCAGCAGGCCGTCGTAAATCTGATCAACATAGGAAAAGTTGTATAGCGCATGTCCCTGGCTATCCTCATCGTACACACCTATTTCATCGTCCAGAATTGCGTGGAAGCGCACATACTCAAAGTCCGTGATCTTCTTGACGTCGCGCAGGTCCTGACGATAACTATCCCGCAGAGTAAGCGCGGCACGTCCTGAGCCGAACATTTGTTCCCAGAAATGAGGGAAGGGATGTGAGGGAGCGTTTCCGTCGACAACGATCGTAACCGGCAGCGGACTGCTCTGAGCATTTGCCGCCGGGACGGCCAGAGCCGACACCGTGATGAAGAGTATAAGGGTTCGGACTGTGTGGATCTTCCGCATCAAACGCATGGGCGGCGGCAGCTTCAGGTCACACAGACTCAATGCTGGATCCAGCCTAATAAGGCTGGGTTTATGCGGCGCTGGCGCCATAATTTGTGCGTGTGGCACGGCCGTGCGCCACCGGTTTCTCGTGCAGCAAAAGCTCCGTGGCCTGCACCCGCGGATCGCTATGGAACCATCGTTGTATAACCCCGTCGTCGAGGAAATTAGCGATCGAGAGCAAGCTCATGCCTTGATGATGGGCCATCCAGCATCGTACCAGTTCGTACCGGTGAAGCCGCGAACGTCGATGGGCGGAAGTGAAATCAGCGGCCTCATAGAATCCATACGAACCCAGCCATCCTTCGCGACTCATACGGTGCAGGTTCTTCAGCGCCTCGGAAGCACACACATGCAGCGCAAGCACGGATGAATACGGGGAGATAACCAACGCGTTCAGTTCGCCTTTGCTGAGCGCGAGCTGCGGTACACCGAAAGCATAATACTGATAGTTGCCCGCCTCATCGGTCCTGAAATGAGCCGACTCCGAAATGCCCCACGGGATTCCCCGGTTCTCGACATATGCCTGCTGCGTCCGCACAGCCGCGCGAGAAGCACGTTCCAGCAGCGTGTTTGGGTAAGTGCGCATCCACAGCAATGGCATGAGGTACTCAAACATGGTTCCGGTCCATGAGAGCAGAACCGGATGCCCGTGCTCCAAGGCGTGGGGGCGGCCCAGCAGGAACCACGTTTCTTGTCGTATATCGTCTTTGGCGATGGCTACAAATGCAGCGATGCGCGATTCCGTCGCCAACAAATCGTAACAGGCCGAATGCACCTGCTGAGATTTAACGTCGAAGCCGATGGACAAAAGCTTGCGCTGATTCAAAAGAAAGCGAAAATCCATTTCATCTGCAAGCTTGCCCGCAGTTTTGGCAATCTTGCGCAGATCCTGAATTAGCCCGAGGGCATTCGACCGAGCTGCCGGAAGCGAGGCTTCAAGGCGTTGATAGAGGAATTCTTGTTGCTCGTTCGAACGGATGGCTGTTCGCAGACGTAGCGAAAGAGCATCAATAAAATCGGGCATTCGTTCGAGCGCAGGAAGATCCCGTGCAGAGGTGGGATTGATCGCGGGATCATCCCATAACGAAGCGAATTCCGGCAGCAACCATGGAGCATAAGAGCTTACCGTCTGCCTGAGATTGTCGAGCCGCGAACGCAGCTGTTCAGAAAACCACTGAGCGTCTTTCAGATGCTTTGATTTAGGAGATTGCAGATGGACTTGATCAACAATTGTGTCGGCGCCGCCCAATAAATAAGGCAGCCATTTCTTGCGCTTGATGTCTTTTTGGAAAGCAGAAAACCGCTTTCGCGACAATGCGCGCAGGTCGACGAGCACTCGAAGATGATCCAGAAAGCCTTCGGATGCGCTAGTCTGCAACAGAGGACGCTCGAGCAGATCCAAGCACCCTTGCTGCAGAGTCCACAGCGAAGCCACCAGGTTCCCGCTATCGACGGCGGAGACGAGGTTTGGCTCCAGTGGCGCCAGCGAGCGAGTGTCATACCAGTTGAGCAAATGGCCGCGATACCTTTGCAATTTAGATACGGTAGCCAGTGTGCGCAGAGTCTGCTTTGCAAATTCGGGGATGGTAAGGTATCCAAACTCGCACGCCACCTGTCGCGCGTTCAGCAGAAATCCAAGGTTAGTAGGCGAAATGCGGGGGGCAATGGCAGGAGGCTCTTCCTGCACATTATCCGGTATCAGCCAATTATGTTCTTCGGTGCTGAACTCAGCAAAGTATCGCCAAGTGTGGAGCGCGGTGCGGCGAAGCAAGCGTTCATCCTTCGCAGGCACTGCGCTGCGCAAGGGACGAGGCGGCCGGTTCAGCCATTGCGACAAGAGTTTGCTGCTCGCCCATAGCAGCAGAATGGGCAGTGCTACGGGCAGGGCAGAGCGCCGGACTAACCACACCAGCAGCCCTAATCCGAGAGCGAGGGCCGGCGTCCAATCCAAATAGGCATCGAGCCAGGTGCGTTTGTGACCGCCAATTTCGGCCTGCGCCGCAGTTTCCCATTGCAAAAGCCTTTGTTGCGTAACCACGCGCCGGACGAGCGTGCGCACTACCGCATCCAGAGAAATTAACATCTGGTGCGCCAGAAACGTCAGCATCAGGAAAACGTTAATGTTTGAGGCTACGAGTGCATCAAAAGCGTCCCGCGCAATTGCGGACTTGCGTAGAACGGCCGCCCGGATCAACTCGAAGAGGAATTCGAACCAGCTGGGTGCGAACAGAATGGCGACCGTCGCCACAGTCCACAAGATCGGTGATCCTGGCAGCACGGTCCATCCCAGGACGAATAATACAAAGATCGTTGGCTCAACCAGGCTTCGCCGCAAGTTATCGAGAATCCTCCACTGCGCGCCAATCGAAATGGGATTAATTACCCGCTGCCCCGATTCGTCGAGAACTTGCGGCAGCAGCCATCCGGTAATCTGCCAGTCTCCGCGCAGCCAGCGATGTTTGCGGCGATTGTAAGCGCTATAGTGCGAGGGGTAATCTTCGATCACTTCAATGTCGCTGGCCAAACCCGCGCGCGCATAGGCGCCTTCAATGAGGTCGTGGCTGAGCAGCGCATTGCGCGGGAAGCGGCGGTCAAGCACTTGGCGCACCGTATCGACTTCATAGATTCCTTTGCCGGCAAAAATGCCTTCGCCGTACAAATCCTGATAGACGTCGGAGACGGCGTGCGTGTAAATGTCGAAGCCGGTTTCCCCTGAATAGATGCTTGCCAGACGCGAGCGGCCGGAACTTTGAACGCTCACTCCGACGCGCGGCTGCAGGATGCCATAGCCTGCAACCACGATGTTCTTTTCCGCATCGATAATTGCCTGATTCAGCGGATGCGCGATCGCTCCGATCATGCGTTGCGCCGAGCCGCGCGGCAGATCGGTGTCGGAATCGAGCGTGATTACGAAACGCATTTGCGGCAGGATCGAAAGATTTCCGATTTTGACGGGAAAGCTGTCGTATTGATTGCGCAGCAGTCGATTCAGGTCCATCAGCTTACCGCGCTTACGCTCCCATCCCATCCAAACTTTTTCTCGCGGGTTGTAGACGCGGTGCCGGTGCAGCATCAGAAACGATCCCATGCCATGCCCGGCATACTTCTCGTTTAATCCTTCGATCAATTCCGCACACAGATCCACCAACCGATCGCCTTCACGCGGCTCGGAGCGCGAATCTGGAAGGTCCGTCAAGAGCGCAAAATGCAGATTGCGATCATGGTTGCCCAGGAAGCGTACCTCGAGGTCATCGACCAATCTGCGAACCTGCTCCTCATCAAGCAACAAGCTGGGAACGGCCACCAACGTCATGCAATCATCAGGAATGCCCTCGGACAAATCGAGCTTCGGCAATATCTGAGGCCGTAGCAGCGAGGTAATCAAATAGTTTGTGATCTGCACGGCAGCCTGCGAAGAAGGCAGAAATAACGCCAACATTGCGAAAAGAGTAAGCCCCGGTGAAACCTGGGGATCCATCAGCAGCAAAACCACTACAGACATCATCGCCAACGTGATCAGCAGTATGCTGTTGAGGTAAAACTCATCGGGATACCGGCGCAAGAACGACGAGATTCGCTCACGCAAAGGCGGAGTATAGCCCACCCGCTGATGCAGCGATGTAGCGCCTTCTGCAAGCAAATAGTACCCGACGTGCGAAGATCGCAGAACTACCCGCGGATCGCTTGCCTTTCGTTGTTGAGCTTCGCGCGCCAGCGCGAGGCATTCGGAGGCTACTTCCATTTCGCTGAAATCGGAATCTTCGGAGATTTCTACGATTTTGTTTCGATATAAATCGCGGCTTTCCAGATCCATTCGAGCGTAAGCGCCCGCCGGGTCTTTGCGCAGAATGTGATCGTGCAGAATCAGCGGTTCGAGTATGTCTTTCCAGGAGGCCTGACTGACTTCCCGTAAACTGCTCACACAGACGCCCACGCCGTAGGACTGCTTCGGATTCGCGATCGCTTGGGTACCGCGCTCAACAATCCTTTCCAGCAAAACCAGTTTTAGCGCAGGAATCAACATCCACAGCTCTTTGGTTTTAAGAACCGTCTGCTGTTGAAAGGCCTCAACATACCAAGCAATTCCTTTATCACTGAATTGATATTCGGTTTTGGCGAGAAACGCTTCAGCCAGAACAATCACCCGCGGAATGATCGCTTCGTTTGCAGTTCGGACCAGTGGCATTTTTTGTCGTGCCTTGAAGGTCTCGCAAACACTCTGCAGTTCCGAGGTTAACAGGTGGATATTGTCATGCAACCAACGGCCATCGTCTGACAAAGATGTGCCCAGGGCGCGTCCCTCGACTTTTTTCAGTAGAGGTTTAAATGCCTTTGAAAGCTGGCGGCATCGCTCAACAAAGACTGGCGACTGGCTTTCGCCGGGCAGCCAGGAAAGATTGCGTGCGAGTTCGGTCGCCTTCGAACGCAACGCAAGTTCGTGCGAGCCCATTTCTGCCGCGGGCTCGACGGGGCATTCCGTTCTTGCAGTTACCATTTCCAGATGAAGGTTCTGCGGCATCTATTTTGAAATTCCTAGCGGTAGCTGGCTGCCTGCATCTCAAACATTTCCGCGTACCGGCCGCCCATTCTGGCCAGTTCGTCGTGACTACCCTCTTCCGCAATCCTGCCTTTGTCCAATACTACGATGCGATCTGCCATCCGCACGGTAGAGAATCGATGCGAAATAAACAATGCCATTTTCCCCGTGGTAAGTTCCGCAAAACGGCGGAATACTTCGAACTCACTCTTGGCGTCGAGCGCCGCGGTGGGTTCGTCTAAAATAAGCAACTGCGCATCGCGCAGGTACGCGCGAGCCAGCGCAACCTTTTGCCACTCTCCGCCGGAAAGGTCTAGCCCACCATCGAAGCGGCCACCTAACATTTGATCGTATCCTTTTGGAAGACGTCCAATAACACTATCCGCCATGCTTTTTCGCGCTGCCATCTGCAACAGTTCCAGATTGTTAATCTCCTCGACCCGGCCTACCGCAATGTTTTCCCGAGCCTTCAACTCATAACGCATAAAATCCTGAAAGATCACGCCGATTTCTCGATACAAATCTTCCAGGCTGTACTCGCGCAAGTCCACGCCGTCCAGGAGAATTTGTCCTTCCGAGGGATCGTAAAGCCGCGTGATCAGTTTCACGACCGTGGTTTTGCCCTGGCCATTTTCGCCAATCAACGCCACGCGTTCGCCCGGCCGCAGAACAAAATTCATACGGTCGAGAATCACCCGAGGGCTGCCCGGATAGCGGAATGAGACGTCGCGAAACTCGAAACCTCGCAGGATGGGACGCGGCGTCATCACTGCATTCGGCTTGGAGCGAATCGTAGGCTGCATATCAAAGAACGCCAGCAGATCCGTCAGGAAAAGCGCCTGATCGGCGATGCCGGAAAGAGTGGAGAAAATCTGCTGAATATTGGTGCTGGCCTGCAATATTGCGCCCGCCAGGAAAGTCAGTGTACCTATTGAGAGCGCACCCGTCAGTGTCCGCCAAATCACGAATACATACGCCGAGTAATAACCCGCAGTTCCGATCAGCGATAAGAATGATCCGGCAATCAGCCGGCGTCGCGACAGGGCGACATTTTCCGTGTAGATCTCGTCCGAAAGGCGGGTGAAACGTTCGGTGAGAAAACCGTTCAAGTTGAATAATTTAAGTTCCTTCGCAGCTTCTCTGCTACCACCCAATATCCGCAAATAGTCCAGTTGACGACGAATCGGCGTCTGGCGGAAGTTCTTTGCGTACCCGAGGAACGCGAAGTGGCTTTCACCCAAAAATGCGGGCACCACCCCGGCTATCAGCAAGAGCATGAGCCAGGGCGAGAAGATCATGATCGAAACTGACAATGAAACTACGGTCGCCACCTGCTGAACCAGCCGCCCGATGGACTGAATCATTCCTAAGCGGTCGGTTGCCTGCACCCGAGCACGGTCCAGGCGGTCGTAAAAAACTGGATCTTCATACGCCAGCAAGTCCAGTTCCGCCGCGTGCTTCATTACTCGGATACTCACGTAACGCGTGTACTTGTCAGCGAGAAGGGAATCTAGATAATCGATAATGCGGGTAAGCAGCGTGCCCAGGACTGCCAGGCCAAATTCAGTTGCCACTAACCACCAGAACCCGTGACGTACAGGGTGGTGGAATTTTGATACGTCAACAATGCTGTCAATGATCAGCTTTGTGACGTACAGCAACGCCATGGGAAGCAGGGAAGCGAACAGCCGAAAACCCAGCCCACCCGTGACCACTGCTGGTCCAGATTCCCACACTATCTTGAGAACAGGGGGGATATTGCGAAGGGCAGTGAGCCGCTCGCGCCAGCCACTCGAAAAGCTATGCTGCTCTGGCATCGCTGGCTACCTAAAGATGTTCCGCGAGGCTCGAGGGCGGACATTCGTTGCGCTTACCGCCTGCTGCGCCCCACCCACACATAATAGCTGATAAGCCGGATAAAGCCTTTTTCACCAACCGTTGTATAAACAAAAGGCGGTCGAAAGGGTCCAAACGTCGGTTTACCGACACTAACCCATGACCGCCCAGAAAGCCCGCGTCGCACGTTCCGACACACGGCTCCTGAAATCTTGGCTTTTAAGAGGTTAATGTCGCGGATTGGGGCCTGACAATCGGGTGTTCACAGTAGGTCAGGCGCGTTCGGCGGATCCTTCGATTTTGAACAATGTTCCCTGATTTAGCAGCGTCTCCACTGCCACCACTACTTCGCGCCCACTGCCCTTTGTAACAGCGCCGCGAAACCCGGCGTCACGGGCAGCCCGCGCCAGTTCGGTAGATACCTCTTGCACCGTCAACAGAAGCATCGCCGTCAACGGCGAACTTGCGAATATCTGCCGCGCTGCCTCAATGCCGTTTTTATCAGGCATTGCCAAATCGATTATGGCCAGATCCGGAGAGAGTTGCTTAATCTTGGCGACCGCATCATTTCCGTTGGCTGCTTCGCCGCAAACCTCCCACCCAGGACGTTCCTCTAGTATCCGACGCAGCAAATACCGTATGGATCCATCGTCGTCTGCGATCAAGATTCGAACGGGCATTCCATTGCCTCCCAGGAAGGCGGGAATCGAACTCCACCGAGTCCATTCTCTTTCTGTCATAGCCGTTTGGACCCCCCAGTGAAGAGTGTCACGGCCATCCATCAACGCTCAATACAGGCAAGTCCGTAGAACCTATCAGGGTAACTTGTACCGGCTCCCTGAGATTTTGAGGGGTTAGTCGCGGCTGTCCGCGGCCGTCGTAGTGGCAGAAGTCACTTTGATCCTGCCGACGGCCAAAAGCCCGGTAAGCCTTACCCGTTGACCCGCAAGTTGACTAATTTGCGCTGGATCGCCGGTGATTTCGTACTGGTGGTCACCGTTCACAAGTAGGTATTTCGATCCATTACTCACGCAAATGCGGGTGCACTCTGCTGCGCTTTTTTCCGTCTCACTATGTTTCGCGCCACAACGTGAGTCGGTGATAATTCCGGTAAAAGTGTGTGCTGTCACGATCGGGTCCACTTGTTGATCATCAGAAGCTTGCGCGGCCTCGTCGCCACCAATCACCGCGGTTACACCAGCGAATACCGCAGCAAAAATCAATGATGAGCCCAATGTAATTACGGCAAAAAACCCGAGCAACGATATCCACGAACGCTGAGTCTCCGGCACAGATCCTCGCAATTCTTCGATTCCGATCTACGTACATTCCCAGTGACTTGGGTGTGTAATAACGGCCCCGGGTTGCTTGCGGTTTGGTTTCGCTTTTCTCATTTAGAACATGGCGTACACTTGTCGATAATAAGAGAAGTATCGGCGGGAGCTACAGCATCGACTCGATATTAACTTCGGCAAATCCGATGTTATGGTTGCACGTGGTGAAACTCGTCGAATCGAAAGGAAACTCCATGAATAAGTGGTTGAAGGTACTACTTGGCACCGGTCTCTATTTACTTGAGCAGTCAGATGGCGCGACCAAGGACGTCCGCAAGCGTGCCGCGGATCGTTTTTCGGATTTGCGCGATGCCGCGCAAGATAAGTACGAAACCGCCACTGAGCGTCTCGATCGAGCTACCAAAGCTATTCGCGGCGAAGATCAGTCCACGGCGGGTAACGTTCTCCGCTTCGTGGCAGGAGTAGCTGTAGGTGTTGGCATTGGGCTGGTTTTAGCGCCAGCCAGCGGCGAGGAAACACGCAACGTCATTGCCGGCAAAGTGCATGAAATGGGCGATAGAGTGCGCCAGCAGTTTTCGGATGAGGCCGGCACTGGAACCCGCGGCTAGTTCGCGATACGGGCAAATGCTCCGAGCGTAGCGAGGAATCTCGGTTTCTTGCAGGAAGTACCTGAATTCCTCGCTTCGCTGGGAATGACAAATCCTCTAGATTAGCGCGTGCGTAGCTTCGGATGCCGGATTGAGAAACGGGACAGCTATTTCCACGAGTGTTCCCGGATCTGTGTTGGTCAGTCGCAACTCCCCGCCAAATTCCTTAGCCCGCTGACTCATTCCTCCGATGCCAATGCCGATGCTGCCGGGGCGCAGTTCGGCAACCGGGTTTTCAATTCCTTTACCGTCATCTCTGATCCTCACCGAAACCTGATTATCCCGTTGCACCAGCGCGACCCAGGCTTTTTGTGCTCCCGAGTGTCGATAGACGTTGGTCAGGGCTTCCTGAATGATACGGAAAATTGCAGTCTCTAACTCTGCGCCCAAGCGCGGAAAGGTGGGCGGCTGGACATCCAGCGAAGTCACAATGCCGCTTCGCTTGGTCAACCCGTCCAGATACCAGCGCAGAGCGGAGAGTAAACCGACTTCATCCAGCAACGGCGGGTGCAAAAGGTGAGAAAGACTTCTTACTTGCTGAATAGCACGGTCAATCGTCTCGCTGGCATCCCTGGCTATGCGCCGGTTGGCTTGCACAGAATTGTTCTCGAGAATGCCATCCATCATCATCTTCGCGGCGGCAAGATCTTGCCCTAAGCCGTCGTGCAACTCTCTGGCGATGCGACGCCGTTCGTCATCTTGCATGGTAAGCAGACGACCGGACAACCGCCGCAGAGCCGCCGTCCTGTCGTCGACCAATCTTTCCAATTCTGTCGCGCTATCGCGAATCGACTGCTCCAGTATTTTGCTGTCGTGAATGTCGGAACAGGTTCCGTACCACTTGACGATCTGCCCTTCAAAATCACGGATGGGAACAGCCCGCGCTCTGAACCACCGGTACTGACCGTCGCGCCCACGCATGCGATATTCGGCTTCGTAGTTTTCGCCCGACTCTACGCAACGCGCCCACAGAGCCATGCTTTTGTCGCGGTCGTCCGTATGCACAAAATCCAGCCAACCGAATCCCTTGGCAGAGCCGAGCGCGGCGCCTGTGTATTCATAAAATCGATCGCTGATATAGTCCCTGGAACCATCAGCCTGCCGGCTGAAAATGATATCGGGCGCGGTTCGTACAATAGCGTCGAGTTCCTGATTCTTTCGCGCCAGCTCGCTGTTAAGATCCTGCAAGGCTGCGGCTCTTCGTTCTAATTCTTCGGTTCGCTCTGCTACGCGCTCCTCGAGTTCCCGGTTCAGAGCTTCCAACTGTTTTGCCTTGCGGTGCAGTTCAGAAAATATGCTGACTTTCGCTCTGAGGAGTTCCGGAATGACTGGAACGGAAATGTAATCCACGGCACCGCGCTCATATCCTTTCAGCCGGTCCAAATCACTCAGATATACCGCGGATATGAAGATGATCGCCGTTCTCTGAAAGCGGGGGTGCTGCCGGATCAGATCGGCTAATTCAAATCCATCGAGATCCGGCATACTCACATCCATCAGCACGACGGCAATATCATGTTTCAGCAGTAGTTCGAGCGCTTCCTTGCCCGAAGTGGCCTTGAGTAAATTCTCCCCAAGTTCGGCCAGTATTACTTCATAGCTGAGCAACTTGGCTGGCTGGTCATCCACCATGAGAATGTTGACTTTTTCATTCGCTGTCATTTTTGCTCTTGGCCTCCACTGGCAATCCGCCTCTTAAGCAACTTATCTGTGCAGCCACATGCGAAGCGCAGATAGTAATTGTTCAGTGTTGACGGGTTTCGCCAGATATTCGGATGCACCCGCTTCGAGACACTTCTCGCGATCGCCTTTCATAGCTTTTGCGGTCAGCGCGATAATCGGCAAGCGGCGGAATGCGCTGTTCTGCCGAATCACCTGCATAGTCTCATATCCATCCATTTCGGGCATCATGATGTCCATCAGCACGATTGCCAAATCAGGAGTGGATTCGAGAGTCGCAATTGCTTCGCGTCCCGTACCGGCGGTTAACACTGTCATTCCGCGCCGTTCCAGCACGCTGGACAGGGCGAAGATGTTTCGCACATCGTCATCCACCACCAGCACTTTCTTTCCCACCAGGGCATCATCGGACCGATGCAGCCGATCCAGCATTTTCTGTTTCTCGGCAGGAAGATCAGCGACCACGCGATGCAGGAACAAAGCTGTCTCATCCAGCAGCCGTTCCGGCGACTCGACGCCCTTCACCACGACGCTGCGTGCCAGCGTGTGGAGACGAGCATCTTCTTCCGATGAAAGTTCTTTGCCAGTGAACACTACCACCGGCAAATCAGTGAGAGTTGGAGTGTCGCGCAGCCGCTCCAGAACGTCGAAGCCTGACATATCTGGAAGCCGCAGGTCGAGCACAACGCAGTCGAACGGCTGCTCGTTCAGCACGGCGAGCGCGTCTTGTCCGCTAGCGGCGACGGAGACGTCGATATCGTCATATCCTAACAGCTCGCGGATGCTAAGCTGCTCAGCCGGATTATCTTCGACCACTAACAAGCGCTTCCGCCGTGGCGTCGTGTATTCCTTGATACGATTCAAGGCCGCGCCCAAGCCCGCCGGCGTGGTTGGCTTGGTGACGAAAGCAAAAGCTCCGCGCGCCAGGCCGTGATGCCGGTCTTCATCCAGGGTCAGCATCTGAACGGGAATATGGCGAGTGGCTGGATCCTGCTTCAGATGGTTGAGCACGGTCCAACCCAGCATGTCAGGTAGGAAGACATCCAGGGACACGGCAGTTGGATGGAACTCCCGCGCCAGCGCCAGCGCTTCCGCTCCTCTCATCGCGACCAGTACCTTGAATCCACTGTCGTGAGAAAGATCGCAGAGGACGCGGGCGTAATGGGGATCGTCCTCGACGATCAGTAGTATGGGATCGTCTGGCTGCAGATTTTCGCGGTCGTCCGGCACATGTTCAATCGCAACTTCGGTTGTGCGGACCGCCGACAACTGAAGCGGCGGAGTCGTGGTCCGAGTCTTCCGGTCCACCATGGCTGCGCTGGCGGAAGACGGTCCCACGTAGGTTTGCGGCAGGTACAAGGTGAAGGTACTGCCTTTGCCCGTCGCGCTGCGCAGTTGAATCTCGCCGCCTAGCAAGCTGGCTAGCTCGCGGCTGATTGCCAGGCCCAATCCGGTTCCTCCGTACTTGCGGCTGGTGCCGGCGTCTGCCTGTTGGAACGCTTCGAAGATGATGCGCTGTTTCTCCGACGGAATGCCGATGCCGGTATCGGATACCTCGAACGCCACAACCGCCGCGGCGCTGTTGAGAATGGAATGATCTTCGCTCCATCCTCTCGGGGCAAGCGATACGTTCAGATGCACGCCTCCTTGTTCCGTGAACTTGAACGCGTTGGACAACAGGTTCTTAAGCACTTGCTGTAACCGCTTCGAGTCGGTAACTAAGCTGCGTGCAAGGTGCGGATCGGAATGCACCTCGAATGCCAGCCGCCGGTTCTCGGCCTCGTGCCGGAACGGTCGACCGACCATGTCCAGCAGGCTGGCGAAGAAGACTTCCTCGGCTTCGACGGAGACCGTTCCGGACTCAATTTTCGAAAGGTCGAGAATGTCGCTGATGAGGTTGAGCAGATCCGTTCCGGCGCCGTGAATGGTGCGTGCGAACTCGACTTGCTTGGGCGTCAAGTTGCCATCGGGATTGTCCGTGAGTTGCTGGCCAAGAACCAGAATGCTGTTCAGTGGTGTACGCAACTCGTGTGACATGTTGGCCAGGAACTCGGATTTGTACTTGGAAGTCAGCGCCAACTCTTTGGCTTTCTCTTCCAACGCTCCGCGAGCCTGTTCGATTTCCTGATTCTTGCGTTCCACTTCGACATTCTGTTCGGCGAGCTGTTGCGCTTTTTGCGCAAGCTGCTCGTTGGTCTGCTGCAGCTCTCTTTGCTGCGTTTGCAGTTCGGTAGCTAATTGCTGCGACTGCTTCAACAGGCCTTCGGTCTGCATCGTGGCCTCGATACTGTTCAGCACGATGCCGATACTAGCCGTCAACTGTTCAAGAAAAGCCAGATGCGAGGCAGTGAATGTGCTCAGCGAAGCTAGTTCGATGACGGCCTTCACGTGATCCTCAAAGAGCACTGGCAGCACGATAACGTTCCGAGGAACGGCTTCGATCAAACCGGATCGGATAGTGACTGTGTTCTCCGGCAGGTCGGTGATCAACATGCGCTTCTTTTCTGAAGCGCACTGTCCGATGAGACCTTCGCCCAGCCTTATCCGTCGCAGATGGCCATCCTCTCCATCCGATGCGAAGGCGGAGAGCAGCACCATCCCGGCTGACTCTTCGGTCTCCATCTGATAGATCACACCTTGATGCGCACTCACCAGCGGAGCCAACTCTGACAGCAGCTTCTGTCCCACGGTGGTCAGATCGCGCTGGCCTTGCAACATGCTGGTAAAGCGAGCGAGGTTGGTCTTGAGCCAATCCTGCTCGGTGTTGCGGTCGGTGGTTAGCCGCAGGTTGTCGATCATCGTATTAATGTTGTCTTTGAGTTCGGCGACTTCGCCGCTGGCTTCCACCTGAATCGAACGGGTGAGGTCGCCTTTGGTCACGGCCGTTGCGACTTCTGCGATCGCGCGTACCTGATTGGTAAGGTTATCGGCCAACAGGTTGACGTTGCCGGTGAGATCTTTCCACGTGCCGGCCGCACCGGGAACGTTGGCCTGGCCGCCTAGACGGCCTTCCACGCCGACCTCGCGGGCCACCGTCGTAACCTGATCGGCAAAGGTAGCCAGCGTGCCGGTCATGTTGTTGATCGTTTCAGCCAGAGCTGCCACTTCGCCTTTGGCATTCACCGTCAGCTTCTGAGTGAGTTCGCCGTCGGCGACGGCAGTCACCACTTTCACGATACCGCGCACCTGCTCGGTGAGGTTGGCGGCCATCACGTTGACGTTGTCAGTCAGATCTTTCCAGGTACCAGCCACTCCAGGCACCTGCGCCTGACCTCCAAGTTTGCCTTCAGTTCCGACTTCGCGGGCCACGCGGGTTACTTCAGCCGCGAACGCGTTAAGCTGGTCCACCATCGTGTTGATCGTATTCTTCAGTTCGAGAATTTCACCCTTCACGTCTACCGTGATTTTGCGTGACAAGTCGCCGCGAGCCACTGCCGTGGTCACCTCGGCGATGTTTCGCACTTGAGCGGTGAGGTTTCCGGCCATCGCGTTCACGGAGTCGGTGAGATCTTTCCAAGTACCCGCGACACCGGGTACGTTCGCTTGTCCGCCCAACCGGCCTTCGGAACCCACTTCGCGAGCTACGCGCGTAACTTCCGCGGCGAACGAACGCAACTGCTCAACCATGGTATTGAGCGTTTCTTTCAACTGCAAAATCTCGCCGCGCACGTCCACGGTGATCTTCTTGGAAAGGTCACCAGTAGCAATGGCCGTAGCCACTTCGGCGATGTTTCGCACCTGTCCGGTGAGATTGCTGGCCATGAAGTTTACGTTGTCGGTGAGATCCTTCCACGTACCTGCGACGCCCGGCACCTGCGCCTGACCGCCGAGTTTGCCGTCGGTTCCGACCTCGCGAGCCACACGAGTTACTTCGCCGGCGAACGCGTTGAGCTGGTCCACCATCGTATTGATGGTGTTCTTGAGTTCGAGAATTTCCCCTTTCACGTCCACCGTGATTTTGCGCGACAAGTCGCCACGAGCCACAGCCGTAGTAACTTCGGCAATGTTACGGACCTGACCGGTAAGGTTTCCGGCCATGGAGTTCACAGAGTCGGTAAGATCTTTCCAGGTTCCCGCCACACCGGGTACGTTGGCTTGACCGCCCAACCGACCTTCGCTTCCGACTTCGCGAGCCACACGCGTCACTTCACCAGCGAACGCGTTCAGCTGGTCCACCATGGTGTTGATGGTTTCTTTAAGCAGAAGAATTTCGCCGCTGACGTTGACGGTGATTTTCTTTGACAGGTTGCCACTCGCAATGGCCGTTGCCACTTCAGCGATGTTTCGCACCTGTCCGGTAAGGTTGCTAGCCATTGAGTTGACGGAGTCCGTGAGATCCTTCCACGTTCCCGCCACGCCGGGCACCTGCGCCTGACCTCCCAAGCGGCCGTCGGTCCCGACTTCACGGGCCACGCGGGTAACTTCGGAAGCGAATGACCGCAACTGGTCCACCATGGTGTTAATGGTGTCCTTGAGTTCAAGAATTTCACCCTTCACGTCCACTGTGATTTTGCGTGACAAGTCGCCGCGGGCCACAGCGGTAGCCACTTCGGCGATGTTTCGCACCTGGCCGGTGAGGTTGCTGGCCATGAAGTTCACGTTGTCCGTGAGATCCTTCCACGTACCGGCGACGCCCGGAACCTGCGCCTGGCCACCAAGCTTACCTTCAGTACCCACTTCGCGAGCCACGCGCGTCACTTCACCGGCGAATGCGTTGAGTTGGTCCACCATGGTGTTGATGGTGTTCTTGAGTTCGAGAATTTCACCTTTCACATCTACCGTGATCTTGCGCGATAAGTCACCGCGAGCAACGGCGGTCGTAACTTCGGCAATGTTACGAACCTGTCCGGTGAGGTTTCCGGCCATGGAATTGACGGAGTCGGTCAAATCTTTCCACGTTCCAGCGACGCCGGGTACGTTTGCCTGTCCGCCGAGACGTCCTTCAGTACCCACTTCGCGGGCCACGCGGGTCACTTCACCGGCGAAGCGGTTGAGCTGATCCACCATCGTATTCAGCGTTTCTTTGAGCTGCAAAATTTCGCCGCGCACGTCCACGGTGATCTTGCGGGAAAGGTCGCCACTGGCAATAGCCGTCGCCACTTCTGCAATGTTGCGCACTTGACCGGTCAGGTTGCTGGCCATGAAGTTCACGTTGTCGGTAAGATCTTTCCAGGTTCCGCCGACACCCGGCACCTGCGCCTGACCGCCTAGTTTTCCTTCGGTACCGACTTCACGGGCCACGCGGGTTACTTCGCCAGCGAACGCATTGAGCTGATCCACCATGGTGTTAATGGTGTCTTTGAGTTCGAGAATTTCCCCCTTTACGTCCACGGTAATTTTGCGCGACAAGTCGCCGCGGGCCACGGCGGTCGTTACTTCGGCAATATTCCGAACCTGTGCTGTTAGGTTTCCGGCCATTGCGTTTACGGAGTCGGTAAGATCCTTCCACGTTCCTGCGACGCCGGGTACTACGGCCTGACCGCCGAGTTTTCCGTCGGTACCCACTTCGCGGGCCACGCGCGTCACTTCCGACGCAAACGACCGAAGCTGATCCACCATCGTATTGATGGCTTCTTTGAGTTGGAGAATTTCGCCGCGCACGTCCACCGTAATTTTGCGGGAAAGATCGCCGCTGGCCACGGCAGTTGCGACCTCAGCGATGTTTCGCACCTGACCAGTTAAGTTGCTGGCCATCGAGTTCACGGAGTCGGTCAAATCTTTCCACGTTCCGGCCACTCCGGGCACCTGCGCCTGGCCGCCCAATTTGCCATCGGTTCCGACTTCGCGAGCCACGCGGGTAACCTCGGCAGTAAACACGCCGAGCTGCTGAATCATGGTGTTCACGATGTTGGCCGACCGTAGGAACTCGCCTTCGAGCGGGCGACCGTCTACGTCCAGCCGCACAGTCTGCGTCAGATTGCCCTGAGCCACGGCGGCGATAGCACGCGTTACTTCAGTAGTTGGTCGAAGCAGATCCTCTACTAAGGTGTTGACGGAGACTTCCATCTCACCCCACGCGCCCCGTGACTCGTGAAATCGCGTACGCTCGCGAGTTCGTCCTTCTTTGCCGACCACTTGGCCGACACGTTTCAACTCTTGCGCCATTTGCTGATTGGCGGCGACAATCTCGTTAAACGTGTCTGCGATTTTGCCCGCGAGACCCGTCCATGAGCCGGGAAGCCGTACGGAAAAGTCGCCGTCGCGCATGGTTTGCAGGCTGGCAAGTATCGCCGTAAAATCCGCCGACCCCGATTCGGCACTGATTTTGGAATGGCCATTGCTCTTTTCGTTGGCCGTTGTGGCCGCGTCTAAGGTTGCGGTCGCAGTACTTCGTTCGTTTTTCTTCATAGGTATCTCTTTAATAAGAACGGCAGATGCGCTGTGTTGTGCGATTTTCTAGCCCGCCCTGGGTGATTTTGGGATGGCTTTCGACTCCTCGAAATAGCGGTTTTCGGCTAAACGATGCCAGTGTCGTCATTGCCGCGGCTAAGGCCACCTTTCGCACAAGTCTGATTTTAAAGTATGCAAGAAAACGTAGAACTTCGGCCCTTGCCATTTCTTAACACGAATCGTACTGCGTTCGCTCTAGGGTATTTACTGTAGGCGAGAAACTTCATTCGTCATCAAGTGGTGATTCGGACAAGAAAAATCCCCCCGGCAGGTTCGCCTGGGGGATTTGGAAGAATAAGAAACTCGAACTAGGAGGCGCGACGCTTTTCCTGGTTGACATCGTCTTGCTGGTCCTGACCAGATGAGCCGCCCTGAGGATTCTTCTTCGAAGGATCCTGCTGGCCCTGATTTTGTCCGCTCTGTTGTCCGCTTTGATGCGACGGATTCTGTCCGCTCTGCTGGGGCGGATTCTGTCCGCCTTGTTGCGACGGATTCTTCTTAGACTGGTCCGAAGTATTGGTTTGCTGACGCTGGACATCCTTTTCAGATTCGTTTCCCATTTAGTGCTCCTCTTCTATGGTCCTACGTTCGCAGCACAGGCTTGCAAATTTGTGCGGCGTCCAAAATTAGTTGCAGGAAAGGAGCTTGGGGTAGCCTGCCAGTCGCAAGTTCGAAAACTTACGACTGACAATCAACTTCTTGTATGAGAATAAAAATGAAGGAGATATTGGGGAGGAGGCAGGCACCGGCAATAATGGAAGGGTACCGTTCAGCGCCTGCCGTCCTCCCTCGCGTTGGGGCTGAAACAACAATAAGCACTATCGCGAACCAACTTAATCGGGCTGATGCGGTATTTGTAAGGAACAGTTCCCTTATAGATATCGCCGACACCGTATGTCTAACCAGAATCAAAAACTTAGCCCGGTCGAGAGACTAACTCTCTCGCCGGGCTCGTTGGTTTGTGCAAACTCGAAAAGTTTAAACTCGGGTGCTGCCTCTACCCAGGTGCGTCACTAAGGTGATCACGAACAGCACCAGGAAAATGAAGAACAACAGCTTCGCAACCCCCGCGGCTGCAACTGCGATACCAGTGAAACCGAAAATCGCGGCAATCACTGCGACTACCAAGAAAACTAACGCCCAGTAAAGCATAAGACCTCCACTCGAAGTTTGTAATCGATCTCCCGAGACACCTTATATGTTAAAGTGCAGTATTCTGGGAAACGATCCGGCTGACGCTGTAAAAAGTGATTTGCTTTCCAGTAGCAGTGAAGTGAAATGTCTCAGAGAATTGCATGAAACAGGTGGATCAACACTCAACACTAAAGGGGCGAGAAGCAGGAGTCAGCATTAATTCGACCAACCCCTGCTCGAAAAAAGGTGGGCACGTTGAGGAAACATTTCATCCACGAAGAGTAATTTGACAATTAACCACTGACAATCCCACCGAATCTGTACGCCACACCGGGATTCTCTGTAGCAGAATTTTCTCGGGCCTTATCAGTCGAATCCAACAACAAAAAATTATCCGGAATTTCAGGCGAGGAGCGTATGTCAGAAATAACTCTGATTGATCGATGTCAGGCCTCCTGCCCTGTCTCCGCCTACGCTGCTGTGGCTAGCACTGGAGGATCGAGCAAAAACGGCGCGGTTGTGGATCAACAAACAAGGTCACACTGGCGGTTCCGAAAAAAATAAGGAAGGATCAACAAAATTGTGCACCGGAGGTTTCCGTTACAGGAAGAAAGACTCCGCGCCATTGTTTACCCAACACAGCAGAGCGAATGGTACAGCAACATCTAAGGTCACCTACAGGCTGCACTCGATAGACCCCAGACGCTTTCAACTCTACTCTCCCAACAGTCAAGGCGATTACTCTGGTCGGTATCGCCTGAGCTGATTGAATGGGGGATGAAATGAACGACTCTGGCACGGTTTCAGTAGATTCCGAGGTGATTAGGCGGGCGCAAGAAGGCGATGCAGATGCATTCGCCATCCTTTTTCACGCGCATAAGGCCCGCATCTATTCCGTATGTTTGCGTATGACTAACAATGCCGCCGAAGCGGAAGATCTCGCACAAGACGCTTTTATGCAGGTATTCCGCAAAATTGCCACTTTTCGCGGAGATTCAGCGTTTTCAACCTGGCTTCACCGTATCGCTGTCAATACGGTATTAATGCACTTCCGTAAGAAATCACTGACACAAATTTCCTTGGACGAGCCCTATAGCAACAGTGATGGGGCAAAAATCCGCCGTGAATACGGGGCCAAAGATAATTGCCTCTCGGGTTGCGTTGATCGAATCGCCCTCAAGAACGCAATTAAGGACCTCCCGCACGGATACAGAACGATTTTCGTACTCCACGAAGTTGAGGGGTACGAGCATCAGGAGATCGCGGAAATGCTCGGCTGTTCAGTAGGAAACTCGAAGTCGCAATTGCACAAGGCCAAGATGCGAATTCGCGAGATTCTGGCACAGACACCTGAACCGCGCACCGCAGCTATCCCACAGGAGCTGTCTGCGAAATCAGCGCGCCCGGTATTTGACGAATGGGAGTTAGCGCTCGCGCCGGCTGGTGCTTTAACAGTTTCCGTCCTGCCGCAATTGGCAGGACCGGTGGCGTGAGCCGGTGGCACTAAGGCATGTCTTACTCTCATCTACAACGCGGACCGGATGGTCCGTAATAGATGACGGGATTACAGTCGTGGAGCAAGCAATCCTGGGTGCCCGTTGGGTACAGAAGAGGCTCAAAGATGAAAGCACGAAATCAAGCAGCAGCGAAGTACGTATTGGCGCTAGGTAGCGTAGTTCTGATTTTAGCCTGCATGGGCTGGGCGAAAGATAAAGACAGCGGTCAGTCAGACATCGACAAGCGTATTGACAAAGCGGGTGAAGTCCTCAACCAAATTATGTCGGTTCCGGACAAGGCGATTCCCGATAAAGTAATGTCGCATGCCAAGTGCGTCGCCGTCATTCCATCGCTGGTTAAGATAGCGGTTGGTTTTGGCGGGGAACATGGCAAGGGTGTTGCCACCTGCCGGACCGAACACGGCTGGAGCGCGCCGGCTCCAATCACCATTACCGGCGGAAGCTGGGGTCTGCAACTCGGCGGTCAAGCCATAGACCTCGTCATGATCGTTACCAGCGACCAGGGAATGCAGAAGATGCTATCGAGCAAATTCAAGCTTGGCGCCGACGCTTCAGCTGCGGCAGGCCCGGTGGGCCGTGACGCGGCTGCCAACACTGACATCAAGATGAACGCGGAGGTATTAACTTACTCTCGCGCGCGGGGTATTTTTGCCGGCATCGACCTCAGCGGTGCAGTTATCAGTCAGGACAAGGATGAAACTGCCTTGCTGTATGGCAAATTCATTCCGTTCGGAGATATCCTCGACGGAAAAGTTCCGCCTCCGCCATCAGCCGAACCTTTCCTGGCCGCAGTTCGTAAGTATTCTCATGAAGTACACGAAAAGCAGGGGTGAGCTGTGATGCAGCTGACAAGCGATAAGTCGGCGAACACATAAAGCAGTTAATTCGAAACCAACCAACGTCTCTTAGTACGGCCAGGCACGATAAGCCTGGCCGTTATTCATTTGCGCTACATCTTAGAACGCACCTTCTGTGGCTCAGCCCGCGCTCGCAGCGCTGGGAGCGATTCGGCATGGCGCGGACCTGGTGGTCCATGGCCATGCTCATAACGGCAAATTGAATGGACGAACCACTGCGGGCATTCCTGTCCACAGCGTAGCCATTACGCTACTTCAGTCGCAGCAGCCTCCTGCAGCCTACCGCGTATTCGACGTCTAGTCCGAAGCGCATCAATAAATTAATACAGCATGAAACCCAGCCATTTACTCAGTAAACCGGATACGAGCGCGGCGGTTGGACGTTATACCTTGAACTCGGTGACGGCGGAGAAGATTGATTGTTCTGCCTCGTGACCCCCGGAGACGCGAACAATTACGACCCGGGGAATTCGAGTACGCACCGGCTTCGCGTGCCAGGTGACTTCTGACTGACGGAGCGACTCATGTCAACCATTCTGCTTATCGTTCTTGTGCTTTTATTGATCGGAGCTTTGCCCACTTGGCCCTACAGTACCGGCTGGGGTTACTATCCAAGCGGCGGATTGGGCCTGGTTGTGGTGATTGTGCTCATTCTAGTATTAATGGGTCGCGTCTAAGTAAAATGGCGGGCATCGAGATACGCTCAAACGGGCAGTGTCCCTAATTTGACGGCCTCAGGATTGAGAGTCGATAGAAGGGCTGCTGATCGGATTGCGCAGAAATTGTCCGCTATTGTGTAGCACGCTCTTCCTGAACTTGGGGATGAGTGCAGCTCTTGCTGCCCCTGACATCTATCGATGCGACGCGCTATCACTCTGGTTGATACGCGTCGCGACATCGTTAGTCCGCGCCTGCGATCGGTCGAAATACGTCAGCCGCGTTATCGGCCGAGAGCGTCCCTTCGGCGTATTTTGCATGCAACGGCACATTTTGCATATTGAAGCACTCGCCAAGCATCTAGATATTGCATGTATAAAACGAAGGCATATTCCGCCATCAGCGCGACCTCGCCGCTGTCTTCCACCAAGATTCCGCGGCGCGACCCAACCGGAAACGACGTGCAGATCGAAATTTTGTTCTGTGGCATTTGCCACTCCGATCTGCACTCGGTGCGTAATGAGTGGAGCGAATTCATGCCCACTGTGTACCCGATTGTTCCCGGCCATGAGATTGTTGGCCGCGTGACCAAGGTCGGTACTGCCGTTACCAACTTCAAGCCGGGGGATCTCGCTGCTGTTGGCTGCATGGTGGACTCGGACCGGACTTGTCCCGAATGCCGGGCTGGCTTTGAGCAATTCTGCCCCAACCTAACGCTCACCTTTAACTCCCCGGACAAGCACCTCGGAGACGTCACCTATGGCGGCTACTCCGAAAGCATCGTGGTGGACCAGCACTTCGTCCTGCACGTGCCGTCGAACCTGGCGCTCGCAGGGGCCGCACCTCTGCTTTGTGCTGGAATCACAACTTACTCGCCGATGCGCCACTGGGGCGTCACCAAGGGCAAGAAAGTCGGAGTGGTCGGGTTGGGCGGACTGGGCCACATGGGTGTGAAGATTGCTCACGCGCTCGAAGCCCACGTTGTTGTCTTCACGACTTCACCGAAGAAAAAGGATGACTCCCTCCGCCTCGGAGCTGACGAGGTCGTCATCTCGCGCAATGCCGACGAGATGCAAAAGCACGCCGAGAGCTTCGACTTCATTCTCGACACCGTCTCCGCCGAACATGACGTCAATGCTTACATCCAACTGCTCCGCCGCGATGGCAACCTCACCATTGTTGGCGCACCGCCGAGGCCTCTCGCCGTTACTGCCTTCAGCTTGATCATGCGCCGCCGCAGTTTTTCAGGCTCGAACATCGGCGGCATCGCCCAAACTCAGGAGATGCTCGATTTTTGCGGGCAGCACAACATCACCTCCGATGTCGAAGTCATACCGATCCAGAAGGTCAACGAAGCCTACGAGAGACTGCTTAAGTCCGATGTGAAGTACCGCTTCTCCATCGACATGGCTTCTCTCAAGTCTGAATAAGAAAGTGGGACACGAGTGACGAGGAGCCGAACATCGAACAGGTGAGCCATGAGTCTACGCCGCCTCTGTCATTTTGTAGTGAGAACGACTCGGATAGATGCCACCGCCGGATAGGTTGTTGTTCCAAGATACTTCATTTCAGTTTTCTTCAACGGCAAGTTTTGTGCAAGCGCGACTGTCCAGGACGGCTGGCAGTGTTATAAATATTGTGAACCGATTAAAAAAGGGCCCGTAGCTCAACGGTTAGAGCAGCAGACTCATAATCTGTTGGTTGTAGGTTCGAGTCCTACCGGGCCCACCAGACTCCTTTTTTTAGTTCCCTCTGAAAAATGGGAATGACTATCGCATTCCTCTAATCTTCCGCGCGCATGATGCCTGGCTGAAAACCGCGAAAGAGCCAATGTTTAATGGCCTTCCGAAGGTTATCCCATCATTGTTACTTTAGGTTTTCGTATAGCCTGAAAGTGCCATTCCCGCCATGCTTCGCGACTGCTACATTAGTCCTCGAGCAGACTTCGGGGGAGGGCTGCTTCGACGAACGTCCCAGAAACTCTATTGAGTCTGGGGCGTTTTGTTTTGCGCGCCGCCTGCTTCTCCGTATTAATCTTCCGTGGAATGCGGAATGCCGCGTTCTCCTGCCACAGTCGATAATTTTCCTGCATTGCGAAATGGCCGAATGGACGTACAATTGGGCCGCTCGTTTAAGGCGAAGCGGGCCATTCCCGCTAGTCGGTCACTTACAATCCAATGGGTTTGAGGGGGACACAGACGTGAGAAAAACACTTGCAAGTTCATTACTCTGTTTGATGGTTCTGGCGACGGCCGCGAGCACCCTGGCCGCCGATAACAGCAATCTCACTCTTACTGATACCGGGGTCATCGTCAAACACCCGGCTAAAGTCATCACGCCGGCATTGCCGTACGATGCCGGCCTCAAAACCATTGCCGGCAACCTTAGCGATTATCCTTACGGCGTTTTCTTTTGCTGCTATGGCGATTACATTACGGGGCTGACGAATCTCCTCGATGTCGTTCCTGAGTACTGGCAGGCAGTCCCTTTCACCCCAGCCACCGATATGACAGTGAAAGAAATCGAAGCATCCGTGGTATGGGACGAAGGTACGAACGAGGTGGTTTTGAGCCTCAATGAAGATTCCAGCGGTTTGCCAGGAAAAGCGATCCACACCTGGAATGTAAAAAATCTTGCAATCATCGGCAGTTGCTGCCAGTTGGCGACGGGGAAAAGTCAAACTGGAATCGCTGTGAAGCAAGCCACTCAGTACTGGGTAGTGGTCAGCACCAATTCAAAAGACAGCAACATTTTTGCCGCCTGGGAGGTTAACAGCACCGATATGAGGACCTATCCTTTTGCTTCTTATTGCAACGACTCGAAGCAGGGAACCTGCAACGGAACCAGCGGAAAATGGGCCGCAGTCGAAGGCTTGCTTCCGGGTTTTGCCGTGCTGGGGCAATGAAATTGTGTCGCAGTCTGTTTACCGCCGAATCCTGAGATGTGACGCACATCACGCCCGGCTGCGGTAAAAATCACAGCAGAACGACGCTGATGTCGTTAACGTAAGGCAGCCATAAAAACATCAAAGCAAATGCACGATAGATGCTGGGAGGTGCAAATGCTTTTGGTGGAGCAACTCTGTGGGGGCTGCGTGACTGACTGGTAACAGGAAACTCGCAGCCTTTTTCTTTTCCAGGGCCGACCTCCCAATAAGTTCGACTTCACTGGCTGCAATTATTTTCATATTGACCCAGGCACTGAACGAAGGCAGACTTGACCACAATTCGAGGTCGCAAATATGAACTGGATAGCCAAGCCGGCACTATGGATGTGTTTATGGGTGGGGTTATCGACTCTCGCGTGCGCACAAACCTATACGGTTACAGACTTGGGTTTGTTACCGGCAGACAGTGCGAGTGCCAGCATTGGAATCAATTCTTATGGTCAGGTTGTCGGATGCTCAGACACCTCGACCACCTATTGGCCGTGCTCGGGGTTGTACAGCGGCCACGCTTTCTTGTGGGAGACTACAACGGGCATGAAAGATTTGGGGGCGCTGCACGGCGACAAGATTAGCGCAGCGGTCAGCATCAATGACTCCAGAGAGATCGTAGGCTACTCCAAAAATCCGCAAGGCATCTATCATGCCTTTCTGTGGACGAAGAAAGCGAACATGATCGCCCTTCCTGTACTCCCAGGTGGTACTACCAATCTTGCGTCGTCTATCAATGCTGCCGGCCTGATTGTTGGTTCATCCGATTTCGAAGGTAGCAACGGCAACCAGCATGCCGTTCTCTGGACTGCGGACCGCAAGATACATGACTTGGGAACTTTGCAGGGAGATCCCTCTGCCCAAGCGGGTGGAATTAACTCGCATAATGAGGTTTGTGGAAACTCCTCGTCCGCTGCCTTCACCTGGACAAAAGCGCATGGGATGAAAGGTCTCCGCGGTTTCGGTGGAGAGAGTGGGACCGTCGCCTTCTCAATCAACGACTCCGGAACGGTCGTCGGCAACGCCCAGACGTCTTCCGGTCAGCATCCTGCGCTTTGGAACCGCACGGGCCACATCCGAGACTTGGGCACGCTGTCCGGTAAATATGGTACGGCTTTCGGAGCAAATGATCTGGACCAAGTAGTGGGCTACGCGACCACCTCTTCGAACCAACCTCACGCTTTTATATGGTCTGAACAAAATGGCATGCAAGATCTCAACGACCTGATATCTAGCGACTCCGGCTGGGTGCTGGTTTGGGCGTCGGCGATCAATCGCGCCGGACAAATCACGGGCTGGGGCACCATCAATGGCGAGAACCATGCGTACGTGTTGAATCCGTAAGATTCTCGCCGCACTCCATTCAATTCTTCCTGAAATTTATCTCCGGTTGGATTTTCGGCTTTGAATTCGACTGTACGCTGGCTCCTTGCCCACTATTCCAGCTTAAGAGGCCTGCATTTTCCTTCAACATTATGAATCAATGCCAGCAATAACGACGCCTCCGCTCGGTTACAATACTGTCACTCCAAATAAAGCAGGCGGTGGAGAAGAATGCCCGAAGGTTGGAAACAGTGGGAAGGCCGAGTCGCTAATGAGGAGTTTCCGTTGCTCCGGTATCTGGGCGGCTCGGAGCGCAGCGCGGTATTTTTGAGCAAACGCGCCGATGGCGAACCCCAAGAAGTAGCCATCAAACTCATTCTTGCCAATGCGGAGAATCCCGAGTTACAGCTCTCCTGGTGGGAACTGGCCGCGAAGTTATCGCATCCGCACCTGCTACGACTATTTCGAATGGGGCGCAGCCAACTAGATGGTACGGATTTTATTTTTGTCGTCACTGAGTACGCCGAAGAAAGCCTGGCGCAAATTATTCCCTATCGCGCACTTACGCCTGCGGAAGCTCAAGATATGCTGCGCAGTGTTACGGACGCTTTGACCTACATTCACGGCAAAGGTTTTGTGCATGGCCATATCAATCCGTCGAACATCATGGCGGTGGGCGATCAGATCAAGATTTCGAGCGACGGACTTTGCGGAACCGGCGAGTCGATGCGGGTTCTTCGCCAGCCCAGTGTTTATACGGCCCCGGAGATCGCGGCCGGTGGAAATATGTCAGCCGCATCAGATACCTGGTCGCTAGGCGTGACTCTGGTAGAAGCTCTGACTCAGCATCCTCCTGCGGTTACGAATGCGGGACAGATAGACGTGGTATTACCGGAAACGTTGCCCGAGCCGTTTTCCGACATTGCCAGCCACTGCCTGCGGCGAGACCCGCAACGCCGATGGCTGATCGCTGATATTACACGCAGGTTGCAGCAACCCTCGTCGGCGCCGGAACCTGCAGTGACTGCAATTCCGCAGCCCGGGTTCACGAAGTGGGGGTACGCTATCGCAGCCGTTGCAGTGGTGCTGCTGCTGGCGTTGGTGGGACAGAGATTAATGCATCATGGTTCCGCACCTTCTAGCCCTACGCAATCCCCGGCCACACCGTCGGGCGCTGCACCTTCGACGCAGAGCAATCAAAGCAAACAGCCAGCCTCGGCAGCATTGAACTCTTCGCATCCAGAAGCAGGCACAGATACGACAGAAAATGCCGCTGCCCATAATTCCAGTTCTAGCGGGCCTCAGGGCGCGGTGTCCCAGCAAATAATGCCTGCCGTATCCCGGAACGCCTTGCACACAGTCCATGGCAAGCTGAAGGTACGAGTGAAAGTCTCTGTGGACTCGTCGGGCAAAGTCTTGATAGCGAATTTTGATTCGCGAGGACCAAGCCAATATTTCGCGGAACGGTCGCTGCAGGCCGCGCGACAATGGACTTTTCAACCTCCGGAAGTCGGTGGGAAAAGCGTTCCCAGCGAATGGATTCTGAAATTCCAATTTGAGAAAACCGGGGTTAGCGCTTCTCCCAAGCAAACATTTCCCTAGCATCCTCTGAATCGAACTTGCTCGACCAGCTATGCAGCCGTCGCGACAGTCAACTTTCTGGCGATTGCACAGTACAAATCGACCGCGTCGCTCAATTGTTTTTTTTCGATGTATTCGCCTTCCGTGTGGGCGACGTGGATCGATCCCGGGCCGATCAGCAGCGGTTGTCCCCAATTGGTTAGCGCGGGAATGTCAGTCGTGAAGGCTGCGACCATGGTGGGCAGGCCGTCCAGTGTGCGCAGGCGAAGGAACGGAATCTCCAGAACGAATTCGACTTTTGCCAAGCCTGCAACCGCGTGCTCGATTTGTTGGCGTAGCTCGTCGGTCGGACCGATCAAGCGATAAAGCAATTGCGCGCGGGCTTTGTCTGGAATCACATTCGGAGCGCGGCCGCCTTCGATTACTCCGATATTCAAAGTACATGGACCAATTCCCTCCGCAGTAGGCAGCTTCATGGCGCGCAGGCGATTCAACGCTTCGAGGAGTTTCTCAATTGCAGACTCTCCCAGCTCCGGGTAAGCGGAGTGGGCCATGCGACCTTCGGCGATCACATTCACGCGCAGCGTGCCCTTCGACGCAGTCGCGATTCGGTTTTCCGTAGGCTCTCCGTTAACCAAGAACTTGCAGCCCGGCGACTGCCGATTCGCGACCTGTGCGCCCAGGCTATTTCGTTCTTCGCCCACGAGAAAAAGAAGTGCGACGTGGATGTTCTCTTGGCGAAGCCGCTCGCATGCCGCGATTTGTGCGGCCATTATTCCTTTGGCATCGCATGACCCTCGGCCGTAGATGCGATCGGCATCTTCAGACGATGGAATAAAAGGTGGGACCGTGTCCATGTGGGTCGAGAAGACAACAGACGGTTTTGGTTGCTGCGGCGAGGTTGCGTACACGTTGCAGCGGCTGCCTTCGACAGGTAGCTTATTGGCGTTGTATCCAAGGCGGATGAGTTCGTTGTGAACCGCATCGCCTACGAGCGCTTCATTGCCGGTGATTGATTCGATATCTACGAGTTGACGTGTGAGCCCGACGACATCCATGCCAAGGAGGATAACGCAGGTTCAGGCACAGGCAAAGACGCTTGCAGAGAGGTTGCTTGCAACGTCTCGCTGCGAGCCATGTGCTTCGGCTGCTATGCTTGAGAGCTGACTCGATGCGTACGCAATCCAGTTCGATTCGATCTTTATTTCTGCAGGGCGCGGCTGGACGCCTGGAAGCTCTCGTCAACACGGGTTCCGACCGCGCCACATATGCCGCGTTGGTTTGCCATCCGCATCCACTCTATGGTGGAACGCTGCACAATAAAGTGGTTTTTCACACGATGAAGGCGCTCAACAATTTTGGTTATCCGGTACTGAGATTTAACTTTCGCGGCGCGGGATTGAGTCAGGGCGAACACGACCAGGGCAACGGTGAAGCAGAGGATGTCCGCATGGCGCTGGACTGGCTGGATCGCGAATTCCATTTACCCATAGTCGTCGCCGGGTTTTCCTTTGGCGCGGCGGTGGGATTGCGAGTGGCGTGTCCTGATGCGCGCGTAAAAGCAGTTATCGGGGTTGGCTTGCCAATCGATGCCATCGGCGATCGAATTTACGATTTCGAGTTTCTGAAAGATTGCACGACACCCAAGCTGTTCGTAAGTGGGGAACGCGATCAGTTTGGGCGGCGCGCAAAACTGGAAAAGGTCGTCGCCGGGCTTCCTGAGCCAAAGAAATTGGTGATTATCGACGGTGCCGATCACTTCTTCGAAGGTCGCTTACGGGAACTGCGCGAAGCGATTGAAACCTGGATAAAAGACGGCATACCTGACTGATCACGTCCGAACACCGACGGCGGCTGTCCCCGACGTTGGCATTTGGCTGAAAACAAATCGCACCTATAATCCTTCCATGTCTTCGGCAGCGGGCAATCGCGAACGCATCGCCATTGAGATGCGAGTTCTGGCCCGGCATATTTTCGAACGCGCGCTGACTGAATCCAGCATTGATCGAGCTTTCGAGCGCCATATTTCCTCTGAACGCGGAGTGTTGCGCATCTGCGAAGACCTTTACGATCTTCACTCGTATAACCGCGTGCTGGTGCTTTCTATTGGCAAAGCTGCGCACACGATGGTCAGCGCATTGGAAATTCAGGCGGGAAATAATTTCGAGGGTATCGTCGCCAGTTCGGTGCAGCCAGGTTCGCAAGCGCGGGGATTCCGCTATTTTCATGGTGGCCATCCCACACCCAATGAAGAATCGATTCGCGCCGCCGAAGCGATATTGAAGTCAGTTAGCGCGCAGAATACCTTTTCGTTGGTAATTTTCATGCTGAGCGGTGGCGGGTCTTCGATTGCGGAGAAGCCGATTGATGACAACATTTCTTTAGATGAGTTAATCGCAACTTATTGGGTGCTGGTACACTCGGGCGCTCCCATCGCCGAGATCAACACCATTCGCAAGCATCTATCGGCAATAAAGGGAGGGCGACTGGCGCAAGCCGCTCTCGGCGCGCAGCAAGTTTCGATTCTGGTATCGGATGTGCCCGACAACACGCCCGATGCTCTAGCCTCGGGCCCGACCATGCCGGATTCCACTAGCGTCGAGGATTGCTACGCGATTGCCAGGAAGCATGGGCTGGTGGCGCAGTTTCCCGCGCCCGTCCGTGAACTGTTCCAGCGTCATGCGCTTGAGGAAACTCCGAAATCGGATGACTCGGCTTTTCATCGCAGTCGCTGGTGGACCGTGCTCTCGAATTCGAGTTTACTCGAGGCCGCCAAAAGCGAAGCCGAGCGCCATGGCTTCACAGTCAAGGTGGACAATAGCTGCGATGACTGGGACTACGTACGGGCGGCCGATTATCTCTTCGCACGCTTGGGGGAATTGCGAGAAAGTTCGGAGCGTGTCTGTCTTCTTTCCGGCGGGGAAATTACAGTAAAGGTGACGAATGGAGGCGTGGGAGGACGTAACCAGCAGTTTGCGCTGGCGTGCGCTCAGAAAATTTCCGGGGAAAACATCACCGTGCTTAGTGCCGGTACGGATGGCATCGACGGCAGTAGTCCCGCGGCAGGTGCAATCGTGGACGGGACGACCATGGAACGCGCTCGCGCTCTCGGATTGGATCCTCCGGGCAGCCTGCTTGCTTACAATGCTTATCCTTTTTTTGACGCGCTCGGCGACACAGTCATGACTGGGCCTACCGGCAACAACCTGCGCGATCTGCGGATTCTGCTAAGTTACTGAAAAGTGCGGCCAGGCTCGCAGTCCGATCACATCAATTGTTTTGAAAGCGTAAGGAGGTGCGAGCCGAACGCTCGATTATCGCGCCCCAAACAAGTGGGACGCCGCGCAGTGTCAGCTCCCACCCTGTTCCCAAAGAGCGCGAATAAGGGTGGGGCGCCCTGACAGGAAAAATGCCTGCTTGGCACAACTCCCGCACCTCATCTGGATGCGACTAACTCCGGCACCTCAGCGAGTCTTTCGTACTCCTCGTTGGTTAGGTGCACGGTGGCCGCCGCAACGTTCTCCTCGAGATGTTTGGCCGAGTTGGTTCCAGAATTCTTGCCCAGCGATAATCGAGAGGCTCGGCTCTTTGGCGCCGACATCATCGGGTACCTGATCGGCTATGCAAATCTTACGATCACACGCTCGCTGGCACTCCTCGGCGATCCTGACGCCAGCGCTTACGAACTTCTATTTTCCTTTTTGTCTCCTGAGGAGAAAAACGAGTCTTGAACTTGGTCCGTTCAAATGAGGACGTGGGGAAGGACTACGTCATTGAACTTACGCCGCCCACCGATGAAGAAATTAGGAATGCTCGTCCACTCGCAACGGTCCCACCCCAGGATGCCCTCACCCATGCCATGCTGATTGCAGCGACCGTGTGTGCGGGTAGAAAAGATGATCGCGCTGTGTCGTAAGGCCGGCGCACAATCGTTTCCGAACGCCCAGTATCAGGCAAACCGGAATGTCACTATCCGCGGTGAGCACTATATGTTTTAACTTCGCAGCTGAGTTAGGCTTTGACGTTGCTGTCCTTTTACATCAAAGTTTTCAGGCGCAAGCCAAGCCTCGAGTGCCTCCTTATTCTGCGGCCATTCCCGGTCGATGATAGAGAACCAGGCAGTGTCCCGATTACGGCCCTTAATAACAAAAGTTTGTCGAAAAATCCCCTCAAACTGGAATCCCAGACGCTTCGCCGCTTTAGCCGAGGCTTCATTCAGCGAGCTGCATCTCCACTCGTAACGCCGATAACCGAGCTCGTCGAACACCCGCTTCATCATGAGATACATAGCTTCCGTGCCCGCTCTAGTCCGTTGTAAGCGTGGGGAGTACATGATTGCACCAACCTCGATGCTTCCAGCCTCCGGCTCGATACGCATGTAGCTTGCCAGTCCAGACGCCAAACCACTTCTCTCGTCAATAATGGCGTGAATGTGCCAATCCTCTTTCAACCATGACTCATTCATCTTCGCGAGATAGTCCTCGAACTTTGAAAAAGGCCCATACGCCAGATAGGACCACATCCGGCCTTCTTTGTCCTCGCTATTTGCGGCATAGAGATCGGCCGCGTGGCGCTCCGGGTCCAGCGACTCGACACGGCAAAACCGTCCCCGCATGGCAGTCCGTGGCGGCCGTGCCCGCTCACTCCAATCAGCAACGGCAAAACCCAACGGCTGACCGAGATGATTCGCATTTTCGTCCATTTGCGGGAGTGTAGAAAGCACGCGGCAGGAAATCCATCCGATTCTTGCGATCATATTTGCGGACGCCATTTTGAAACACTCGACTGGGAGCGCCTCTCGCAGGAGCTTGACGCTCAGGGAAATGCGATACTCGCGAACGCGTCTTATCTGTGGACGAGTGCCAAGCTCTGGAAGAGCCTTATCCGGAGGATGGCCTCTTTTCCGAAGCGGAGTAGTGCTCCCTGAGATGGCCCAAACTTACTTAGCCGATGGAAGAGGGCGAGAGTGAATGAAAGCGTCGACCATGTTGTTGAACATGGCGTTCTGATCGACAAAGGTCATATGTTTGCTCTTTGGCAGAACTGCCAACTGGGAGCCAGAAATATTGGAATGCATTTCACGGGACATTTGCAAAGACCACTCGTCATGCTCACCGGCTATGATTAAAGTAGGTACGCGAACGGCACGAAGCTTTTCAGCGTACTCTACGGACTTCATGTTCCCGTCGATGACGAATTCGCCGTTGGAACCAGACATTTCGCGATAAACATCCCAGGCAATGCCCAAGGTGCCTAAGGGATTGTAGTTTGGGTTGGGATGGTTCTCGTACATATAAGGGTAGTATGCCCAGCCCCATGCCAGTTCGGCATATTCAGCGGTATAGCGGCCGTGTTCCCAAGGTTTGCCTTTATCGAACAGACCTTCTTTCTCAAGTTCCTCAATTCTCCGCAAATGTTCGGGGTCAATTTTCGTCTTCAGGCGGGCCCAGACTTGGTTCAACTCGTTAGTACTGTCGAAAGTATCGGCCAAAATTAGATGTGAGAGATTCTTCTGGTACTTAAGCGCGTAGGCCTGGGCGACCACGCCGCCAAATGAATGTCCTAGCAAGTTGATGGAACCCAGTCCAAGCGCCTGGCGGAGCGCCTCCACGTCTTCCATCATGTTTTCAACCGTGTATCCTGAGGCGTCCTCAAGTTTGCCGGATCTACCAGAGCCGCGCTCGTCGATGAAAATAATCCGATTGGTTCGCGCGAGCGGCAACAAGTAGGGAAGAAAATAATTATGTGTTCCGCCAGGGCCTCCATGGAGAATGATGAGCGGTTCTCCCTGTCCCAGTTCTGTGTAGTACAGAAACAGGCCGTTGGCGTCGACAAACCCTTCCTTGATGGGATAGACAGTGTACCCTGTCGGCTTGCCTTGGTCCGATGGCGTGTCCCCTGAGTCCGAAGCTCGCAAGGGTGCAACCGAGACAATCAAGGCAAACAGCAAGAGCCAACGGAGCAGCGATGGAGTCTTCATGGCTGGCATTTTCGCGTTACAGTGTCCCGCAGTCTACCCGTTTCTTGCGATCTAATCATTCAGCCGCTCTTTGGTGTCGAGGCCGCGGCTTGGAGTTTAGTTTAGAAGCAAGAATCGGATAGATCGCGTGATGGAAACCATCCAAAGTGTCCGCATGACAGATTCACCATTTCGCCGTCCTCTTGAGGTAGCTCTGGATAACGCACTGTGTTATTTGGATGGTCTGGACCGCATGCCGATAGCAAGCCGTGTTGATCTTGCTACCGTGCGGCGCAGGCTTGCTAAGCCACTCACCGAGGAGGGAATCTCGCCCGAAGTTGTCGTGGCGGATCTGGCAAGAGACGTCGAAGGGGCAATCATGGGCTCAGCCAGTGGGCGTTTCTTCGGTTGGGTGATCGGAGGATCATTGCCGGCCGCTCTTGCAGCCGACTGGCTCACTTCAACTTGGGACCAAAATGCGGCTCTCTGTTCCTGCGGACCGGCGGCGGCTGTGGTGGAAGAAGTCGCTGGCACCTGGCTTAAGGGTCTCGTCGGCCTTCCCACCGACGCCAGCTTTGCCTTTGTCACGGGCACGCAGATGGCACACTTCACCTGTCTGGCGGCGGCGCGACATGCGCTTCTCGGTCGACTTGACTGGGATGTCGAGAAGAAAGGACTCTTCGGAGCACCGCCCATCCGCGTGCTCTCGAATGGACAACGCCACGGTTCTGTTGAGCGGGCTGTTCGCTATCTAGGTATTGGGGAGTCCAATATTGTGGATCTACCAGTTGACTCCGTTAGTCGTGTGATACCTGCTGCACTAGAACGAGCGTTGCACCAAGGTTCGCCCTCGCCCACCATCGTGATCCTTCAGGCTGGTGACATTTGCACGGGAGCCTTTGACGATTTCGAAACGCTAATACCACTTGCCAGAAAGTACGGCGCCTGGGTGCATGTTGACGGAGCATTTGGATTGTGGGCCAGGGCCAGTTCCAAACATCGTGACTTGGTGCGAGGCGTGGAATTGGCGGATTCGTGGACCATGGACGGGCATAAATGGCTGAACGTTCCATTCGACTCTGGGTATGCATTCATCGCCGACGCCAAGGCCCACAGTGGCTCGATGTCGCATCGGGCTGTATACCTCACCCACGATGACGAGGCGCGCGACCAGATCGATTGGAACCCAGAATGGTCGCGCAGGGCGCGCGGATTTGCGACCTATGCGGCTCTGCGCCAGCTTGGGCGGCGTGGGATTGCAGATCTTATCGAAAGGTGCTGCGAGCACACCAAGACAATGGTGACGCGAGTGGGCGAACTGCCAGGGGTGGAGGTCTTATCCCAACCGATTCTGAATCAGGCATTGGTGCGATTCGTTGACCTGGGGGCCGAGGCTTCCGAACAAGATCACGACCGCAGAACCGACGAGGTAATCGCAGCAGTGGCTGCGACGGGAGAGGCGTTTTTCACAGGTACGACCTGGAATGGCCGGCGTGCCATGCGAGTGAGTGTTTGCAACTGGAGCACATCGAAAGATGATGTAGAG
>Ga0182015_10000630_pt1 | contig 50171 bp, 47 predicted proteins | sample 712P3MmetaG_FD_120478 | JGI IMG/M metagenome (GOLD analysis project Ga0182015, IMG submission 120478) | Permafrost microbial communities from Stordalen Mire, Sweden - 712P3M metaG | ecosystem: Environmental > Terrestrial > Soil > Wetlands > Permafrost | place: Sweden: Stordalen | collected...
CAATCGGTGTCGTTTCAAGTCGGTTCCTCGACGCCGCAAGTCGTAACGCTGACGCTCGGAAGCGCCACCTGTCCGCTTACGGCTGGAGGGTATACATGCACGGCCGACGCCAACGTCGCTGCCGGCGCCAATCAAACGCTGACCATCAAGACGTTCGCGAGTACCGACGGCTCGGGCGCGGTGCTCTCGCAGAATACGATCATGGTGACCGTCGTAGCCGGTCAGACCAACCCGGTCACGGTTTCGCTGAACGGTGTCGCGGCGTCGCTCGCACTCGCGCTGACGCCGTCGTCGTCGGTGACGCGCTGCACGCCGTCTGCGGTCACGGTGACGTGGAGCGCGAAGGACGCCTCCGGCGATACGATCGTCGGTCCGGGAACGATCGTCGCGGCAAACGGCACTCCGGTGGCACCGGCCTTGACGGCCTCGGACCCGCTGCGTTTTACCGTCGGCGCGCCCGCCGGGAACACCTGGAACGTCGCCTACACCGGTGCGGGCGGCGGCCCGTCGGTGACGTTGAGCGCGACCAATCCCGGCGTTATCACCGGCACCGCCCAGCTCACGGTCAACCCGGGTTCGCTGCTGTTCGCGCTTGCGAACACCGGCATGGCGGTCAACGTGTACGCTCCCCCGTACACGGGGGCTCCCACGGCCGTCACCAACGGCGTGAACTTGCCGGCGCAGGTGCTCGTAAACAGTTCGTGCACGCTGTTCGTCGCCAACTACGGCAACGGCGGCGCCGATACGGTAACGGCCTACGCGCCGCCGTACACGGGGGCGCCGATCGCTACGATTTCGACCACGGATGCCAGGGACTTGGCCATCTCGGCAACGGGGAACCTGTTCATCATGAGCGCGACTCCAACGAGTACGGTGACGGAATACGCGCCGCCCTACACCGGATCGCCGATCGCGACCATCACGCTTAACACGGCCGGCGGGCCTTCGCTGTCTCCGCTCAACATCGGTTTGGATTCCGCCGCTGACCTCTTCCTCGTGAGCGATATAAATTCGGCGAATTTTGTCTCCATGTATAGTCCGCCGTACACGGGTGCGGCGACGTTCATCACCGCCGGCACCCCGCAGCGGATCGCCGTGCAATCGGGGACGAACGATCTGTTCGTCACCAATGACGACAACCCGCAAACGGCCTACGCTCCGCCGTACACCGGCGGACCGTTCGCGACGATCCAACCCGGCGCCAACCTCGACTCGGCCGGCCTGGCGCTCGACGCCGCCGGCGACCTCTTCGTCGCGTTCTCAGGAAGCGGCAGCGTGGTCGAATACGCGCCGCCCTACACCGGCGGCGCGGCCGCGACGATTACGGGGCTGAGTACTCCGACGAACGTCGCGGTCGACCAGGCAACCGGGAACCTGTTCGTAGCGAATGTCTCACCGCCGTCGAATTTTGGGGCATTCGTGAGGGTGACGGCCTACGCGCCTCCCTACACGGCCGCGCCGTTCCTGACGCTCAACACCGTCGGACGCGACGGCGCGCTGGCCGTTTCCCCGTAACGTCTCTACCGCGGTTCGGCAGCCCTCGCTGGAGACGGCGTGGGCGAGGCGGGAATCACCAGCACCGGCGCGTTGAGGGTACGCTCTGTCGGCGGCGGATTGGCGGTGTCATTCATACCGAGAAAGCTGAACGTGATATATTCCGTCGGATTTTCTCGGTTTGATCCGCCAGTGACACGATAACTGGAGATCAGCACGTCCTTGAAAGTGAGAGTGCGCCCGCCTACGACCAGCCGCATTGTGATGATGTGCTGACCTGTTACGCTGGCCCGAAACAAGTTGGGGCTGGCCGAATCGGTGCTTTTTGTGATCTGCAGCGAACTCGGCGATGGGCGTGCACCGGCGCCGCTCGCGCCCGCAGTCTGAACCGGCGCTCCCAGCGTGAACGACATTATGTCGATCCCGTTGGGCGCGCTTGCCTGAAGCGGGCCCTCGAAATACAGCTTCCCGACACCGGCAGCGTTGGCCGGGGCGAACGAGAGCGCGGCCATCGTCGTCGCGATGGCGACGGGCGCAACTAGGCTAACGAACACCGCGCGGAGCCCCTGAAAGCGGGTCATATTCGTCCTCACAATCGAGCCGGAATGGGCCGTCAGCGACTTCGGTCTTTCGCCCGGGCTCCCTCGCTTCGGTGGGCATGGAGAAAAGCCCAGCGTTGACCGAAATGCGGGGGCTATCCCCGGACTCGGTCACCGCTACGCTTGGCTATCTAGCCCGAGTAACCCCCAAGTTTGCCCGACGGCTAGTAGCCGAGGTACGCGCGGCGGACCTGATCGTTCTGAGCCAGTTCGGCGCTGGGCCCGTGCATCGCGATGCGGCCGGCCTCCAGGATGTAGGCGTCGCTCGCGGTCGCGAGCGCGACCGTCGCGTTCTGTTCCGCGACGAGGATCGTCACGCCGTCGCGCTCGTTGATCGTGCGCAACAGCGCGAAGATAGCGCGCACGACCATCGGTCCCAGACCCAGCGAGGGCTCGTCGAGAAGCAGCAGCTTCGGTTCCAGCATAAGCGCGCGCGCAATCGCGAGCATCTGCTGTTCGCCGCCGCTGAGCGTTCCGGCGGCTTGCGATTTGCGTTCGGCGATCCACGGAAAGTATCCGGCGACGCGGTCGTAACGCTCCGCGAAGCGTTTGCGATCGCTCGTGAGGTAGCCGCCGAGCGAGAGATTTTCCCAAACACTGAGGGAGCTGAGCGTACCGCGACCTTCGGGCACGTGGGCGACGCCGCGGCGCGCGGCGTCTTCCGGGGCGCCGTTCAGCGGCGACCCTGCAAACACGACGGTCCCCGTGGTCTTGATCGCGCCGGTCAGCGCCCGCAACGTGCTGGTCTTCCCCGATCCGTTCGCGCCGAGCAGCGCGACGATCGCGCCCTCTCGCACGTCGAGGTCGATACCGCGAATTGCTTCGATCTCTCCGTACCGCGCGTGCAGACCGCGCGCCTCGAGCAGCGGCGCGACGCGCGGCTCGGCGAGTGCGGACATCAGACGGTCCCTAGGTAGGCTTCGATGACCGCCGAGTTCGCTTGGATGTCGGCCGGCGGACCGTCGGCGAGCTTTTTGCCGGAGGCGAGCACGACGATGTGGTCGGAAACGCTCATGACGAGCTGCATATGGTGTTCCACCATGAGGATCGTCGTCGTGAATTCGGACGCAACCCGGCGAATCGTCGCGGCCAGCGCCGTGACCTCGTCGTGACTGATGCCCGCCGCGGGCTCGTCGAGGAGCAGCAGTTCGGGCTTCGCCATGATGGCGCGGGCGAGCTCCACTCGCTTGCGGATCCCGAACGGGAGACCGTGAACCGGACGCTTCGCGAGGTCCGCCACCTCGAGCTTCGCCAGCACCTCCATCGCTTCGCTGATCGCGCCCTCCTCGGCGCCCCAGTCGCCGAAGCCGCCGGGGAACCGGGCGTGATAGCCGACCAGCGCGTTGTCGAGGACGGTCATGCGCTCGAACAGCGCGAGGTTTTGGAACGTTCGGGCGATGCGCCTCCCGGCGATCTGCTGCGGCCGCAGCCGCAGCAGATCTTCACCCTTGAAGAACACCTCGCCCGAGGTCGGCTCGTAGAGCCGGGTGATGCAATTGAAGCAGGTCGTCTTACCGGCGCCGTTCGGTCCGATCAAGCCCGTGATGTGACCCTCGGCAACGTCGAAGGACACATCGTTCAGTGCGGTGATCCCACCGAACCGAATCGAGAGGTTGCGGACCGTCAGCAGGGCCGGCATGCGGCGCTACTTCTCGGCCATCGTCATCGCACGTGTGTCGATCAGCACGCCCGACGGCGACCAATCCGTTGCGAGCCACTTCGCCGTAATCATCTGTGTGATCGGGAAGCGGAACGTCGGCGAGGTGTGGATCACGACGCCGGGATAGGCCCATGGGTTGTTCTTTTCGACCAGGTTCGTGGCGATATCCATCACCTTCTTGCGGGTCAGATCCTTGCCGGCGCGCTTGAGCACGTCCACCATCGTGAACGCGATCGACACGCCGTAGAGGTAATTGCCGTCGTCCTTATCGGCGCCGGGCAGATACTTGGCCATGATCTCGTTATAGAGATTCATCCCGGCATCACCGGCGTAGCGCGCGTGGTTCGCCGGATCCTTGAGATAGATCGTACTGATGACGCCGGCGACGGCGGCGGGTCCGCCCCCTTTTGAGGCTGCGTTCATAAACGGGACCGCGGCGGAGACGTTGTTGAGGTAAATCGTCGGGTGCCAGGACTGCTGCGCTGCCGCGACCATCGCCTGGATCGCGAACTTCGGCGTCGCGAAGATCATGAAGGTGTCGCAGCCGGCGGCCTTGAGCGTTGAAATCTGCGAGCTGACGCTCGGATCGCTGGTCTCATACGAGACCATCTTGACGATCAAGTCCTGATGCTTGCCGAGGCCGCGTTTCAGCCCGGCGTTGTAGTCTTCGCCGTAGTCGTCATTCTGATAGAGGACGCCGATCTTTGCCTTGGGATGGTTCTGCAGGACGTCCCGCGCGTAGAGCATCGCTTCGGCCTGATAGTCCGGCTGCCAGCCGATCGTCCAGGGGAACTTCTGATAGTCGTGGCCCCACGTCGACGCGCCGGTGGCGACGAACAACTGCGGCACGCCGTTCTGGTTCAGGTACGGCCGAATCGCCGTGTTGACCGCTGTGCCGAGCGTGTCGAAGATCGCGAAGACCTTGTCTTGCTCGACCAATTGGTGCACGATCTGCACGGCCTGCGGCGGGCTGTACCCATCGTCTTTGTCGATGTACCTGATCTTGCGGCCGTTCACGCCCCCATGTTCGTTCACGTAGCTGAAGTACGCCGCGATGCCCTTGCCGATGTTGCCGTACGCCGAAGCGGGGCCGCTGTAGGGATGCGTGCCGCCGAGCAAGATCTCGGTATCGGTGATACCGGGGTCTGCGGCGAGGGCGGGGGCGACTGCGCTGCCGGTAACGCTGAGCGCGAACGTCGCTGCGAGGATGCCGGTTACGGCTTTACGGTAGACTTGGATCACGGGTACCTCCTGCGGGCGGAGAGTTGCGCTGCTCGCGCGTGGGTTGATCGACCACCATCGAAGCGGCGGCCGGGACTGACGGTTCGGGTCGTGGGGCCGACGGCGCTCCTCGAACGAGCCGGCGTGTCAAGCGCTGCACCCCTCCGACGATCCCGTCCGGGACGAAAAGCATCATGAGAATCAAGCTGACGCCGTAGACGACGCTCGGCGCAGCGGCATTGACCTGCTGCGCCACGAGCGGCAGAAACTCGATCACGATCGCACCCACAAGCGCACCCCAGAAGGTCGCCATGCCTCCCAGCACCGCCCCGATCAACAGCGTGATCGAGAGCGCGAACGAGAACGTATCGGGGCTGACGTAGGCGGTCGTTATCGCGAAGAACGCGCCGGCGATCCCGGCCAGGACCGCGCTCCAGCCGAAGGCGAGCGTCTTGTAATAGTAGGGGTTGACGCCGAACGAGATCGCGGCGATCGGATTGTCGCGCAACGCCCGCAATGCGCGGCCGAACTTGCCGCGAACCAGCAGTGCCGAAGCGAGGAAGGCGGCGCCCGCGATCGCCCACACGACGTAGTACAGCCACTGCTGACCGTCGAGCGGAACACCGGCGGGCGCCTTGACCGCGTCGAGCGACAAGCCTCCGAAGCCGCCCGTGATGCTCTTGTAGTGCTTCAGGAACGACGGCGTCGCGACTGCGAGCGCGAACGTTGCGAGCGCGAGGTACACGCCGGCTAAGCGCAGTGCGATCGCTCCGATAATGAGCCCGAAAGCGCCCGACGCGATCGCCGCCAGCGGGACGCCGACCCAATAGGGCCAGCCCAGATTATGCGCGAGTACGGCCGCCACGTAGCCGCCGAGCGCCATGAACGCACCGTGTCCGAGCGAGATCTGGCCGTTCATCCCGGTCAGGATGATCAGTCCCAGGATGGCGATCGCGTACGCCGCGACGTAGATGAAGTCGAACACGAGAAACGATGGGCTGATCGCCGGGAAGATCACGATCGCTGCGATCACGATGCCGACGCGGAGCGTACGAGCGACGCTCGGCGACACTATACTCGCTGCACCGTCGCGCGCCCGAACAACCCGGACGGCTTGATCACGAGCACCGCCACGATAATCGCAAGCGCGGCCGCGAGCCGCAGTTCGTTCCCGACTGCTTCGACGTACGTACCGAGCAGGTTAAGGACGACGCCCAGGATCAGGCCGCCTACGACGGCACCGATTGGGCTCTCGATCCCGCCCAGAACCGCGGCCGCAAACGCATAGACGATGACGCTCTGCATCATATTGGGATCGAGGAAGACCACCGGCGCGATCATGATCCCGGAGATCGCGCCGACCATCGAGGCCAGTCCCCAGCCGAGCGCGAGCATCCAACCCACGCGAATCCCGAGCACCCGGCTCTGTTCGGGATAGATTGCCGCCGCGCGCATCGCGAGCCCGAGTTTCGTTTTCTGGAAGAAAAGCGTCACCAGGCCGAGCGTAACCAGCGAGACGACGATGACCCCAACGTCCTGTGCGCTGAACGCCACGCCGCCGAATTGGAGCGGCGTGGTCGGAAACGGCGAGGGAAAAGGCTTCACGATATAGCCCCAAATCCAGCCGGCCAGACCGTTGACCGCCGTGAACAGCCCCAGCGTCACGATGACGATCGTGAGCTGCGGCGCGCGCTCGACCGGTCGAATGACCAGCCGCTCCAGTGCGACGCCGCCGATGAACGCCACGACGATCGTGATGAAAAACGCGGCCAGCATCGGCACGCCCATCTGCACGAGCTGCCACGCGACGTACGTTGAGAACATCGCCAACTCGCCCTGGGCAAAGTTGATCACGCCCATCGACCGGTAGATGAGGACGAGCGCAAGCGCCATGCTGGCGAAAATCGAGCCGGTCGCCAAACCGCTGACGATCTGCTGGGCAAGAAGCTGCACGAGTGCGCGAAACCTCCCGAGCGTCGGAAGCGGAGCGAGGCGGAGGAAATTTCCGACAAGGGCGGTGGCGAACCTGCGGCTTTGGCGGCACCCGCGGTGTTTTGGCCGTCGTTACGCGGTTTCGCGTGCGGCCGGTACTCTCCAATCGGGCCAGCGGTATGCTGCGAGTGGCCGTCGGGGAGCCCGAGCGCCGGTGCGAATCGGCGGCGGCGACCGAACGGCTATATCAGGAAACCGGCGATCGATCCGGCGAGGTTTTCGGCGGTGGCTGTGTCGACGGTCCGGCCCGCCAGCGGCGCCATGCTCGTGACGCCGCCGGAACGAACGAACGCGACGCGCCAGCCGGATTTCTCGCGGGAGATCGTCGCCTTCGCGCCGCCCAGCGTGATCGTCGCGGCATCGCCCAGCTCGCGCGGCGGCTGGTACCTGGCCGCGGGAACGCACGACAGCACGCCGTCGCCGATCGCCTCACAGAAGTCACGAAAGGTCACTCGCGGCGATTCCGGGCAACCTGGTCCGGCCCTCCGTGGCCGGCGCGGGTAGTCTCGGTCGGGCTGCTAGCGATGCCGCCGTTTGCGGCCCAGCGGGGTCAATCAACCTGCCGCAGGAACGTCAGCGCGGTCATGAGGTCGTCGGCGGCCGGTTCGATTCCGCCATCTCGCACCGCGTCGGCGAAGACACGCTCGAAATAGTGCCGCAGCGCGACGCGCGTCGTCGCGTCGAGCGCTCCACGCACGGCTGCAACCTGACGCAGCAGGTCGAGGACGTATGCATCGTCTGCGACCATGTCGAGAATATGATCGATGTGCCCGCGCGCCGTCTTGAGACGGTTGACGACATCGATTTTGCGCTCGCCCGCGAGGGCCTTGCGGTGGACTTCGAGTCCCTGACTCCGGCGATTCGAATCGATCGACATTTGTAAGCGCACCTGAGCCCGGCGCGCTGCGGCGACGGGCGACGAGAAAGCATTTTGGCGCAGGCCCGAGTCCGGGCCGCGCGGCTAGCTCAGAAGCGTCGGTGCCGGGGGTCCGCGAACTTGCAGCCGCGCAAGCGCGGGTTCGTCGGACCGGAACGGAGATTCGAGAAAGACGAGAATGGGGGCCGTCGGCGTGAGCGCCGCCCATGCGAGCACGAGCCGGCGGAAGAACGTGATCGCCTCGGCAACGCTCTGCGCCAGCCAATGCAGCAGGCACGAAAGCAGTGCTACGACGAGCATTCCAACCACCGCGTGGATGGCGAGGCTGGTGAGAATCGGGCCGCCGAGCCAGAGCGTTCCGCCGAGCGCGTGTCCTGCGACGGCGAATTGTTCGATGCTCTCCATCCCGAACAGCACACCGATTTGCGCGGCGAACATCGCCGGGAACAGGCGGACGATCGTCGCCGGCGTGAGAGCCGCATCGGAAAGACGCAGCCAACGGGTAGAATCGGCGCTTTGTGACAGTACGCGTCGAACGAGGCCGACCACGAACAGCGACGCAAGCAGCAATCCGGCGCTCAGGGTGGGCGCCACGTCGGCGGTGCTGTGATCGGTAAAGCGGCCGTGGCCGAATGCGCCGGCGTTCGACAGCGTCTCGACGAGCTGATCCGCGACCGCCGCCGATATGACGACGGCTGCCGAACAGAACATGAGACGAGCCCGCGTAGAAGCCGAACGCACCTGCGATCATTCCCGTTGGCGACGAGGAATCTCCTACCCCAGCAGCGCGCGAGGAGCGGCGGGACGCTAACGAGCTCGGCAACCGTCCGAGGGGACCGCTTACGGTGAGGCGAGCTGCAGCGTACCGACCAGGAGCCCGGCGGTCAGTCCCGAGGCGTTGATCACGGAGTCGTTCGCGGGTAGCACGTGGCGCAGCGTGTACGTCGTTTGCGGAGCGTTGCCGGCGCCGGACTTCGTGGCAGTGCAGTTGCGCGGGACGACGTCGGCACCCGCGGCTCCGCTTCGGACCCACTGCACGAAGTCCGGTTCAGCCGTCCCTTCGCGCAGCGTGATCTCGACGTTCTTGTACTCGCTCTTCGCGGTCGGTGCCGCGGTTCCAAGGATTTGGTCGCGCAGTGACTGGGCCAGCTTCGGATCGGGCGCATCGAGCCCGTTGAACAGCCCGACCGTGGCACCGTCACAGGCGAGCACCCAGCGCGGCGGCCCGGCTGCTCCGGGCGATGGCGACGGCGTCGGCGAAGCCCCGGTCTGGGCGATTGCGGGGACGACGCCCCAGGCGGCAATGGTCGTGAACCACCCCGCCAGGGCGATGCGACGAAACGCTCTCACGCCGTTCACCTTCCCCATCTGCTCCCCGCTCCTAGCGCGTACGCTCGTAGGTGAACGTCGCGCAGAGATGGGAGGGACTGTCCCAGCTCGGTGGGGCCGCGGCGCCGCCGTAGTAGCGCGCGAAGACCGTGGCGTGCGGCGCTGCGTCGGACGGCGCATAGGCGAGCAGCAGAAAGCGCGGCGTTTGGGGACAAATGAGGTTCCCCCGCACCAGCGACGGATTGACCAGCGAAACGATCCGGTAGAGATGGTAGATCCGCGCGCTGCCGTGCGGCTCGGTCGCGCTTTCCGCAATCACGCCGTCGGCGACGCGCTGCAGCGTCAACGAGCGACCGTTTTGGAACCACATCATCGACGCCGTCAGGGTTACCTTGCCGGTGATCGACATCGCCGTCGTCGACTCCGGCGTCCAGTGCTGCGTCGTCGCCAGTCCTGCCTCGGCGGCAAACGCCAGAATCAGCGTGCGGACCATGATTGTCGCGACCCCGAAACGTCAGCGCGAGCGAAAGATCACTTCGGGCTGCGGGATGTGCACACCCGACGCGGTCTGCGCACGGGCCGGGCTGCCGACGTTGATCTCCGGTGCCCGCTGCGCGGCTTGTGCGGAGGCGCCGCGGACGAGTTGCGTGACGCGGCCGGTGTGGATCCGGACGTATCCGGCCTCGCGGTTATCGCCGGGCATTACGATGAGGACGGCGTTCCCGTCACGGACCGACGCCCATCCAATGACCGACCCGTCGTGGGCGGTGAGCGGCCGCGTGATGACGCGCGCTGCGGGCTGCACCTCGATGACGACCGGCATGGGCCCAGCGGCATCCGCGGATAGCATGCCGCTGCGTTCGACCCTCCCCTGCGGCTGCCTGGTCGAGCGGACGGTCTCAGACCAGCGCCGGCGTGCCGAGCGCGGGCTCACCGCGATCGAAGCGTTCGAGGTCCGGGGCGCGCAGCTTGAGGTGCGTTGCGCGCAGCAGGGCAACGATCGCGATGAGCCCGATTGCCGTGAGCGCGACGATCAGCACGTCCGCATCGGCGATGCCGAGGCTCAGCGCATGCGGCAGCGCGCTGCGAGGCGCGCCCGCCGGGAGCGCGTTCCCGGTCACGTAGGCTCGCGCCGCGGCTTCGACGGCGGCCGCCGGGCCTGCTCCCACGGCCGCCAGATGATGCGCCGTCTGCGAACCGATCCAGAACTGGACACCCGGCACGCTGATGAACCCGCCGGTCAGCCGAAACAGATTGAGCAGTGCGATCGCGCGGCCGACTAGCGCCCGCTCGAACGACAACGTGACGACGAAGAGTCCCGGCGACACGCTGAGGCCTGCCCCGAATGCGCCGACCGCACCGATCCAGCCGGCGTCCTGCGCCCAGACCGGTGCGAGCGCACGCGCGCACAGGGCCGCGGCCGCGATGATTACGAGGCCGGCTGCGCCGCTGAGGATGACCCAGCGCGTCGTCACCAATTGCCCGAACGCGAAGCCGCTCGCGACCGCCGCCAAGAACTCGGGCCACAGCGTCAGCCCCGCATCGTGCGGGGTCAGACCCTCGACGCGCAGCAGCGAGAGCATCAGGCCCCCATTGAGGGCGGCGAAGGAAACGCTGCCCGCGACGGTCGCGATCGTGCCGATGATCGCGACCGAGGTGGCGAGCTTGCGAACCGGGACCAGCGGATATTTCTTCGCCGCTTCGGTCGCGATCAGGGCTGCGTACGCGGCCATACCGACGACGATCGCTGCGTCCGCAAGGGGATCGCGGAGATCGCTGTTCGCGAGACGTCCGGTGCCCATATACACACCGGCCGACCCGAGCGCCGCCAGCAGCAGCGCCCCCCAGTCCAGCGGCTCATTCGTCGCCTGAGGCTCGCGCTTCTGCAGCGTCAACGCGGCCAACAGCATCGCGATCAGCGCGACCCCGACCTCGGCCGCGAACAGGACGCGCCACAGGGACGAGAACGCGACCACGGCGCCGAGCGGCGGACCGAGCGTCGACGCGCCGAACAGCGCCGGCACCATCACGCTGGCGGTCGCGCCGAGCTTCTTGCTGCCGAAGGTGGTCAGCAGCGGCGGCACGACCACCACGAAGAGCATACCGGACAACAAGCCGTGCACGACGTGCGCAGCGAGCAGCACCGGAAACGCCGTTGCCGTCGCGCTGGCGAACGCGGAGATCAGCGAGCCCGCCAAGAGCACGTAGAACAGCAGCCGGCCTTCGACGCGCCGGCCGAGTTCGGCCGCGAGCACGCAGCCGAACGCCAGGGCCGCATCGCTCAGCAGCGGCAACGTGGCCGCCAGCGCCGGCGCAACGTGCAGATCAGATCCGATCACGGATGCGTCAAGCGAGATCGCGCTGGTGTTGATGAGGCCCGGAAAGAGGGTGAGGATCACGAGCACGACGTTTGCCGCGTAGGATTGAGCCAGAGCAGGTTTCGGTGCTGCGGGCATCTCAGCTTGCGGCGGAATCGCCGCGGTCGTCCAGCAGCGTGGTGAGGTGTTTGCGCCGCCAGAACCCGAAAAAGTAGATCGACTGGAAAAGCAGATTGCTGCAGAATGCGACCGGATAGGCCGTCCAAACGCCGTTCAACCCGTAGTGCGGCGCCAGCGCGTACGCGACGGGCACTTCGACGCCCCAGATCGAGATGACCGCGAGCAGCGTCGGCCAGAGAACGGTACCGCTCGACCGCATCAGACCTGAGAGGACGGCCGAGGTCCCGAAAATCGCGTAGCTCCAAAGCGTGATCGCGAGCAGATCGTGCGCAGTACGCAGCACGACCCGATCGGTGATGAACCACCCCAGCACGTCGTTGTTGAAGAGATAGACGATCGCGATCAGACTCCCGCCGAGCGCCCAGTTGAGGCCGACACCCGCCCGCGCGACCCCGGTCAAACGATCGAAGCGCCGTGCGCCGATCGATTGCGCGCCGAAGATCGAGGACGCGATGCCGATCGAGATCGCGGGAAACTGGACGTAAGAGACGATTTGATTCACGGCGCCATATGCGGCGGTTGCGCCCGAACCGAAGCGGTTCACCAGGGAGAGGACCGCGATCTCCGACAACGATACCATGACGACTTGCACGCCCGTGGGTACTCCGATGCGAAGCAGCGTACGTACGAGCGGCCAGTGGAGCCGCATGTGCCGCACGATCGAGAGATCGAGCGCCAGCGGGTTCTTTTCTCGCGCGAGCGCGACCAGCAGAAACACGAGCCCGATGGCGCTCCCGGCCAGATTCGCGAATGCCGCGCTCGCAACTCCCAAGTGCGGCAAGCCGAGCCAGCCTTCAATGAGGGCCGGGGTGACGATTAGGGTGGCCAACGTACTGACGATCAGCGACGCGAACGGTGTACGCGAATCGCCGGTACCGCGGACGAACGTCGTATACGCCAAGTACGTGAACAGCAGCGGCAGCCCGAGGAAGACGATGCGCGCATAGCCGGCCGCGTTGTCGAAGATGTCGGGCGGTGTGCCGATGACGTGCATGAGCGGCCGCACGAAGAGCGCGCCCAACCCGCCGATTACGAGACCTCCTCCGATCGAGAGCGCCAGCGTCGTGCCGGCGACGGCTTTGAGGCGCTCTTCATCGGCCGCGCCGTAGGCTTGGCCGATCAGCACCGTGCTGGCACTGAAAATCCCGATGAAAAACGAGATCATGAAGAACACGATCGGAAAGAAGCCCGCCGCCGCCGCCAGCGCGTGCACGTCGATCAGGCGGCCCAAATAGATGCTGTTCAGCGTCGCCGACGCCGACTGCAGAATGTTGCTCAGCATCAGCGGGATCAGAAAGACGATGAGGGAGCGCCAGATCGGCTTGGAATAGTCGATCGTTGGACCCCGACGCTGCATCGCGTTGTGTATCCCCGCGCTGCGTACTTTGCCCTTTCCCGTTCCGGGGACGTGCGCAAGCCGCGCCGAATCGTCGAAGCGGCGGGCGATTAGCTCAGCGGTAGAGCGTCCCCTTTACACGGGGAGGGCCGGCGGTTCGAATCCGTCATCGCCCACATTCCGGTTGCGGTCCGGGTTGCGATGGTGTTCTTCTCGCTATGCGACGCCGCTACGGATGCCGATACATAGGAGGAAGGCGTACGTCGCCCGGAACGAGGCCTCCCGAGATGAAGCCAGGTCCGCAGCGGTATTTCTCCGGCTTTTTCGCTTTCGCGCTCGCCTGCATGACCGTGTCGTGCGGTGGCGGAGGCGGCGGCGGGGTTGCGCCCAGCCCGGGCGGAGGCGGGACGCTCTCGCCGCAGACGGCGGCACTGCAGATCACGATCGACGGTACGTCGTCGACGAGCCGCGCGCGGCGGCCGGCCTACCTCTCGGCGGCCACCGCGTCGGTGACGATTGCGGTGAACGGCGGCGCCGCGACCGCTCAGAACCTGTCGCTGGGATCGTCCGGATGCACGCTTTCGTCCAATGGCGCCCCGATGTGCGTCGTCACGCTTGCCGCGCCGATCGGCAGCGATGCGCTCACGATCACCACCTACGACGGCGCCAACGGCACCGGTCACGTGCTCTCGAAGGGCACGGTAACGTCGGTGGTCGTCGCGGGGCAGACGAATTCCGTCGGCCTCACCCTCCAGGCGCTGCCGCAATCGGTGCTGATCAGCATCGCGCCCGGACAGACCGGCGTGACCGGAAATCAGACGACGGGGTTCACCTTGCAAGGAACGGGCGCGAAGACGTTCGTCATCGCCGCGCTCGATGCTGCGGGCGATGTGATCGTCGGCCCCGGCGCGCCCGCGATCGCGGTCGTACCGAGCCTGCCCTCGGCCCTCACCATCACAGCCGTCAGCGGCTCGGCCGACGAGTTCACCTTGACGCCGGTGACGCCGGGCACGAAGCTCTCCTTGACGGTGACGGCAACAACGTCCGGCACCTCGGGAGCGCCGGCCACCGCGACGACCGCGCTCTCGCTGGCTGCGGTGCCGCCAAGCTCCCTCCCGAAAACGACCTATGTGTACGAAAACGAAGTCGTCCTCGGCGCCTCGATCGGCGAGATCGATGTCTTCGCGGCCGGTTCGGTCAACACGGTAACCCCGAAGAAGATGTCGTCGGCGCTGCTCTATCCGACCGGCGGCACACTCACATTCGGCCCGGGCGGCGCGCTGTACGCCACCGGCAACACCGACCAGGGCGACTTGGTCGTCGAGTATACCGCTGCGCAGCTAAGCGCCGGCACCGGTCCCACCTCGATCGTCGAAAGTTATGACTACAACCTGCTGCACAATCAACCGGGCAATCAGAACGCATTGCTGCTGACCTCGAGCTTGGCCGTCGATTCGCACGGCAACCTGTTCGTCGTCGGCGAGCCCAACGCGTATCCGCCCAACTTCAGCGTCTACGAGTTTCCCGCCGGTTTCACTCCGACCACCGTGCCGACCAAAATCCCGGCCAGCCCGACGGGCGAAACGGGGGCGCAGTCGGTCTACGTCGATTCGAAAGACAATCTCTACGTCGTCAACTCGACGATGGCTGCGGGAACCAGCATCCTCATTTTTGGGTCGAGCAGTCCGAGCAGCGCCCCGGTGCGGACGATCGGCGGCAGCAACGCGGGCTTCACGACCGTCACCTCACTGGGCGTCGGCCCGGATGGAACCCTGACGGTGTACGATGGCGTGACCTTCGAAGTCTACGTGTTCGCGCCGGGAGCAGCCAACAACCCGAGCCCTGTGAGCGTCTTCCAGTCGCCCGCGCTGAACTGGACCACGCCGATTACGGTCGATGCGAACAACAACGTGTACGGTTCCCAATTCTTCTACGGCGCATCGACGTACTACGATCTCGCCGTCTTTCCGGCCAACGCCACGAGCGTCGTCCAACCCCTGTTCACGGTGCAGAGTGCGGCGCTCGCCCCGACAGGGATCCTGACCGGCCCGTGACGGGAAAGCTCGGCAGGAAGCGCCGAGGGTGCGGTTGATTCAGGAGCCTGAAGGTAAGGGAGATCGACGTGATTATCGACTTGCGGACCTACACCGTTGCGCCTGGAAAGATCGCCGCATATCTCGAGCTCTACGAGCGTGAAGGGTATCCGATTCACTGCCGCCATCAGGGCGAACCGGTCGGGTACTTCGTGTCCGAGATCGGTACCCTCAATCAGGTCGTGCACCTGTGGAAATACGAGAGTATGGCCGATCGCGAGCGCCGGCGCGCCGGCCTGGAGAGCGATCCGGATTGGATCTCGTTCCGCAAGAAGAGCGCCGAGGGTCAGTATCTGGTGCACCAAGAGAATCGCATCCTGAAGTCGACGAAGTTCTCGCCGCTCTGACCTCCGAATCGATCATCGAGCGCGGGGACGAGACGGGCGTCGTCAGCGCGATCGACGCCGTCGCCGCAGCCGTGCTGATCGCCGCGCTCTGCGGCGAACTGGTGGTCGTCCTCGTCAACGTTGCGGGACGCGCGCTTTCGACCACCGGACTTCTTTGGACGGGCGAAGTCGCGCAGTTCGCCCTTTCCGTGCTCACGTTCGTCGGCGGCGTCGTCGCCTACCGGCGCTTGCACCATCTGCCGGTTCGGGTCCTCACGAACGTGCTGCCGCCGCGCGTACAACGCGTGTTGACCGTGCTGACGGAATGGCTGGTCCTGCTCGGTGCAACGATCGCCGGAGTCGCTTCGATCGGACTGCTGCGAACGACGTGGAACGAGCAGACCCCGATTCTGCGCGTTCCCGCCGCAACAATTGCGATTCCACTCAGTGTTGGCATGGCATTGCTCGCACTCTACTCGCTCGAGCGCTTGATGCGAGCCGACCGGCGCACGCTGGTAACGGTCGGGGGCGCGCTGTTCGGGGTGCTTGGGATCGCGGTGCTGACCAGCGCTGCATGGCAGCCGCTCGTGACACCCGGCATCGCGACGACCCTCGTGCTGTGCGTTTTCTTGGTCACCGTCCTGGCCGGCGTGCCGGTCGGCTTCGCACTGATTTTAGGGACCGCCGGATACCTCTGGGTTTCCAACTCGTCACCGATGGTGGCGCTGCCGCAGAACATGGTGAACGGAACCTCCAATTACGTGTTACTGGCCGTTCCGTTCTTCGTGTTCGCCGGATTGATCATGGAGCGCGGCGGCATCAGCGTGCGGTTAGTGCGCTTCGTCCAGGCGCTGGTCGGTCATCTGCGCGGCGGGCTGTTGCAGGTCGTCGTTGTGAGCATGTACCTGGTTTCGGGTCTTTCGGGCTCGAAGGCTGCGGACGTTGCGGCGGTCGGGTCGGTCATGCGCAACATGTTGGCCCGCGAGGGGTACAGCGCGGGTGAAGGCGCGGCGGTCCTGGCCGCTTCCGCAGCGATGGGTGAAACGGTGCCGCCGAGCATCGCGATGCTCGTGCTCGGATCGATTACCAGCCTCTCCATCGCAGCGCTGTTCATCGGCGGTTTGATTCCGGCGGCGGTCATCGGCCTCTGCCTGATGCTGCTGATCTACGTCCGGGCGCGGGTCACCAACGCACCGCGGGCTCCGCGCGCGAAGCTGTCGACGCTTGGCCGCGCGAGCCTGGTGGCGCTGCTGCCGCTGCTGATGCCGCTGATCCTATTCGGCGGCATCATGTTCGGCATCGCCACGCCCACGGAGATTTCGTCGTTCGCGGTGCTGTACGGCATCGCACTCTCCGTCTTCGTGTACCGCGAGATGGGTCTTCGGAGCCTGACCCGGACGATCGTTGATAGCGCGGCCCTCAGCGGCATGGTTCTCTTCATTTTAGCCGCGGCGTCGGCGTTCTCGTGGGTGCTGACGATCGCCTCGCTGCCGCAGCATTTGGTCGAGCTTCTGCATGGGGTCAACAACAGTTCGCTCATCTTCCTGTTGGGGTCGATGCTGCTGTTGATCGTCGCGGGCTCGCTGCTCGAAGGCTTGCCCGCGCTCAACGTGCTGGCCCCGCTGCTGCTGCCGATTGCGGTGCAGATCGGCCTGAGCCCCCTCCATTACGGCATCGTCCTGGTCATCGCAATGGGAATCGGAGCCTTCATGCCGCCCGCCGGCGTTGGTTTCTACGTCTGCTGCGCGATTCAGCAGACCGAAGTCGAGCCCGCGTCGCGGGCGATGGTGCCGTACCTTGCGGTCCTGGTCGTCGGCCTGTTGGTGGTTGCTTTCGTTCCGGCGTTTACGCTGGTCTTACCGCACGCGTTCGGATTCCACTAGGCGCCTACGCCTTCGCACTCTTGACCATCGCCAGGAACTTTGCTACGGCCTCTGGGCCGGCATAGTCGGAAACGCGCTTGTAGGCTGGCCCCATCTTGGCGCGAAACGGAGCCAGGTCGGGCGTCGTTACCTGCATTCCAGCGGCTTGCAGCTTTGCGATTTGATCCTTTTCCTGGTCGCCGGTCAGCTTGCGCATCAGATCGCCGGCGCTGGCGGATTCCTCGCGAAAGATCGTCTGCTGCGCGGTGGTGAGCTTCGGCCAACTCATCGCGCTGACGGTGAGGATCATGTTGTTGTACACGTGACGCGTCAGGGCGAGGTGCTTCTGAACTTCGTTGTACTTGTTGTAATAGATGACGGATACCGGATTCTCTTCGCCGTCGACGACGTGCTGCGATAACGCGAGATAGAGTTCGGCAAACGAAATGGGCGTGACGATCGCCCCGAGTGCCTCCATCGCCGCCTCGATTTGAATCTCGGGCGGCGTCCGGATTTTCAAACCCTTCATGTCATCGGGCGTGTTGATGGGCCGCACGCTGTTGGTGACGTTCCGAAATCCGTAGTCCCAGTTGTGCAGCGTGATGAAGCCTTGCTTCTCGGCCAGCGGCCCGAGCCACGCAATTCCCGGGCCGTCCAGTACCTTGAACACCTCGGCGCGACTGTCGAAAACGAAGGGAAGTTCTACGGCGGCGAACGCCTTGTCGTATTTATCGAGCTGACCTTCGGTCGGCAATCCCATGTCGATCACGCCGGCTTTGATCTGCGCGGCCTGCTGGGTCGGATCGCCAAGCTGATTGTTGGGATAGACGGTAATGGCAATTGCGCCCTTGGTGCGTGTTGACACCCGATCGACGAACTGTTTCGCGGCGACGTTGGCGGGGTGCTCGAGGGCCGCAAAATGCGCGAACTTCATCGTCAACGGGGTCGCGCCGCGGGCGATATAGGGAACCGACACGGCAACCGCCGTCGCGGCGGCGCTTTTCTGGACGAAGTTTCGACGGTTCATGGCCCCTCCACGCAACTTTTGACCGCGTAGTGCGCGGTGCGGCGGTGGGCAACCTGCGGCACCGGCGGAGAAGGCGGCGGGCGACGCCAATATCGCCCAATGACCGATTTCCGGCGCCTCTTCGACCTGTCGGGCAAGACGGTGCTGGTGCTCGGCGCGGCTTCGGGCATCGGCAGGGGCGCAGCCCACGTGCTCGCCGGCCTTGGAGCCCGGGTGATCTGCTCCGATATCGATGAGGCCGGCGTTCGAACAACCGCGCAGGCAATCGGCGGCGACGTCATCCTGTGCGACGCGGCGGACGCCGTCGGCGTGGCGGCCCTGGCTGAAAGGATCGCCGTCGACTATCCACGGCTGGATGCCGCCGTGACGACGCCCGGTATGAATATTCGCAAGCGGATCGTCGATTTCGACGAGGCCGATTTCGACCGGATCGTCGCGCTCAACCTCAAGGGTACGTTTCTTTTCCTCCGCGCATTCCTCAAGCTCATGATCGCGCAAGGGTACGGCGGCAGCATCGTCGCCAGCTCGTCGGTTCGAGCGGTAACGCTCGAAGCCGGCCTCGGCGTGTATGCGTCAACCAAGGCCGGAATCGGTCAGCTCGTTTCGGGCGCCGCAGCCGAGGCGGGCGAGTATGGGATCCGGGTCAATGCGATCGCGCCGAGCATCGTCGAAACGGCGTTGACCGAGCCGCTCAAAGAGCAGCCCGAATTGTGGGAGAAGTATGCCCAGCACACCGTCCTGGGTCGCTGGAGCCGGCCCGAGGAGATCGGTGCGGTGATTGCATTCCTCGTCTCGGATGCGGCGAGCTACGTTACCGGCTCGACGCTGTTCTGCGACGGCGGGTGGACGGCGATCGATGGCCCGCCGAGCGGTCTGATGCAGACCCGTCGCAACGCACCGGTGTCTTGAGCACGCCGGTGAGCTTTGATGTAACGGCGCGGCTGCGAAGCATCGCGTTCGCTTCATGCGCCGTGGTGATGCTGGCTGCGATGACGCCGCCGCCGGCGCCGCAGTACGCCGCGTTTTCGCATCCGGAGCGGGTGACGATTCTCGGCTACACCGGCGACGAGATGGAACCGTTCATCACGCGCGACGGGCGCTATCTGCTGTTCAACAACCGGAACTTCCCGCCCGAGAAGACCGATCTCTATTACGCCGAACGCATTGATGCGCGAACCTTCCGCTTTCGCGGACCGCTGCAGGGCGCAAACTCGCCGGAACTCGATGCGGTCGCTTCGGTGGACTGCGGCGGGACGCTCTACTTCATCTCCAACCGGAGCTATGCGGCGACCCTGTCGACGATCTACCGGGCGCGGTTTCGCAACGGTATCGTATCGAACGTCGAGATCGTCCCGGGGGTCTCACGCCTGCGCCGCGGCGCGCTGAATTTCGACGCCGAGATCAGTTCCGACGGCGGCACGCTCTACATCGTCGAAAGCGTCTTCCACTTCGGGAGCGGGCCCAAGAGCGCGAGCATCGCGATCTTCCGCAAACAGGGCGACGGCTTCGTCCGCGATCCGGACAGCGATGCGACCATGCGGGCCGTCAATGCCGGCGTTCTCCAATACGCACCGTCGATCTCCGCCGACGGGCGGGAACTCTTCTTTACGCGTCTGATCGATGGGCCGAGCGGAACCACGCCTGCCATCTTCCGCAGTGAGCGTACCGACGATCGCAGCCCGTTCGGTGCACCCGCCCGGGTCAAAGGGGCGCGCGGGTTCGTCGAGGCAGCCTCACTGTCGCCGGACGGTCGCATCCTCTACTATCACGCCTTCGAAGGCGGCCGCTTCGTGATCGACCTGCTCACGCGTCCGGCGGCGCTGGCCGGCTCCGGTTCAGCCTGCGCGCATCCGCGGACCCGTCCAGCCCGGCACTGAGGTTACGCGAGCACGGTGTAGGTGGCGACCTCCGGGGGCGAGGCGAAGGCGTGCTCAGGCGGGGGTGAGCGCCGGGGCGATGTCGAGCGTCGTCGCGCGGCGCAGATCGCGCGGCTCGCGCTCGTCGAATGCAAGCCCGCGATGCATCGTGCAGCGATTGTCCCAGATCACGAAGTCGCCGCGCTGCCAGGTGTGACGATAGACGAATGCCGGCTGCGTCGCGAGCGCGATCAGTTCGCGCAGCAGGATGCGGCCGTCGGGAACCGGCCAGCCGACGACGTGCTCCGCATGCGAGGCCAAGTACAGGCTGGTGCGGCCCGAACCGGGATGCACGCGCACCAGCGGATGCTCCGCGCCGGGAAACTGGGCGCGTTCGGCGTCGCTGAAGTCGGTAAAGCCGATCGTTTGCCGCGAGTACATGATGGAATGGAAAGCACGCAGGCCGTCCAGCTGCGCTTTGAGCGTCTCCGGCAAGGCGTCATAGGCGGCGCGCATGTCCGCGTATTCCGTGTCGCCGCCGGCCGCGGGCACGGTCTTGGCTGAGAGCATCGAGTAGCGGGCCGCAGGCTGCTGAAACGACGAGTCGGTATGCCATAAGCGGTTGCCCAGACCGTGCATCCGGCGCCGGTCCGCGCGGTCGAGCGGTTGCCCGTCCTCGTCGAGGTTGGAGATGTCGGTGATCCCGGCGTCGTGCAGGCGGCGACGCGATTCCAGGACCGTGCGCGCGACCTTCGTGACCAGTTCGCCGTCCAGCCGCCGCGCGAACGCCGTATGCTCGCCGTCCTCGAACGGCTGGTCGTGAAACACGAGCACCGCGTACCGATCGAGGGCCGATGTGATTGCGTCGAGATCGGAGCGGCCGTAGGTCTCGCGCAAGACGAGCCCGCTCGCTTCGCCGGCGAAGTTGGACCGCAGAGGGCGCACGGTCAGACCCATCCGGTAGCGTGTTCCGGCCGCCCCCGTGCTCGTCCTCGCAAAGCCGGGTGCCTGCGGCCGGCGGCGCGAACGATGGAGCATGAACGGCACCCCCGAGATCTCGAGCCCCGCCGCGCCGGCCGTTCTGGTCAGCGCCGCCGACGGGGTCGCAACCGTTACGCTCAACCGGCCGGAGAAGCGCAACGCCCTCTCGCTCGCGGTCATGCGCGAGCTGATCGCTGCGTTCGAGCGCATCGGCGGCGACCGCTCGGTCAAAGCCGTGGTGCTGCGCGGTGTCGGGCCGGCATTCAGTTCGGGCCACGATCTGCGCGAGCTGCTCGACCGCAGCGTCGAGGACTACCGGCTCACGTTCGATGTCTGCGTGTCGCTGATGGAAAAGATTCAATCGATCCCGCAGCCCGTCATCGCGGAAGTGTCGGGCATTGCGACCGCTGCCGGCTGTCAGCTGGTGGCGACGTGTGATCTCGCCATCGCGTCCGAGCTGGCCCGGTTCGCGACCCCGGGAGTGAAGATCGGACTCTTCTGCACGACGCCGATGGTGGCGCTGACGCGCGCGATCGGCCGCAAGCGCGCGCTGGAGATGCTGTTGACCGGGGAGCCGATCGATGCGCGCACGGCCGCCGATTGGGGTTTGATCAACCGCGTCGTCGCGCCGGAAGAACTCGCGGCGGCGACCGCTGCGCTGGCTGCGTCGATCACGCGCAGCGCGGGTTTCGTGGTCGGACTCGGCAAGGCCGCGTTCTACGCACAGATCGACCTCGATCAAGCCAAGGCATACGCCTACGCGAAAGAAGTGATGTCGATGAACGCGCTGGCGGAGGACGCCAACGAAGGGATCGCTGCGTTCGTCGGCAAGCGGCGACCCGTGTGGCGAACGTAAATACGCGCGCGCGCAGCTCGCGTTAAGCAACCTTAACGGAGCGGTTTTTCCGCCGCCAGGATTCACCCGGCCGGATTCCAATGGAGTGCCATCCGTCCGTGGGCAGCGTCTGGGACGCGTGCAATCGTCGCCCACACCCGGTAGTAGGGCAACCTGCTACGCGACGGCATCAAGGCCCGCTCCACAGCGGGTCTTGGTGTATCTGAGGGGACGGCGTTTTCCCGGCGAACAGGCGGCGGCGTGACCTATCGCCGTCTGCTGCTGGCTTGCCTCGCCGTGGGGCTGCTCGCCGCACTCTTCGTCGCCGCCCGGCGCGAGCTCCACGAACACCGTGCCAACCGCGTCGAAATCGTGCTCGACGACCAAGACTTCGGCGCGCTCGCGCAATCGTACGCCTACGACGAGCGTGCCTTTCTGGTCGCGTTGCGGCGCGCGGGCTTGACCTCGCTGGCCGTTCAGGAAGAGTTGGGCACCTCGGTATCCTCGTCGTCATCGGCGGCGGTTTACTCTGGTTCGACGCTGCTGGCTCAGGCACGGCTCACCGGATTGCGCGATCCGGTCTTCGCAGCGCTCGCCGCAGCGCATCGCCTGCGCGCCGACAACGTCTATCTGGTCGCCTACGACCGCGCGACGGCGGAGCGCTACGCGCGCCAGCTGCCGATCAAGTTCTCGGCGAGCGCGGTTCGCTTGCTGCATCCCGGACTTCCGGTCGTCTACGCCTTGCGCACGCAGCCCGATTACTTCGGAACGGTCGGTCTGGGTTTGCCCTCCGACCGGGTGGCGCTGGCACGCGAGCTGCATCTGAACCTCGTCCCGCGCCTGCAAAACGACGAGCGTTTCAAAGCGCCGCAGATCGACGCGCTCATCGACGATGCAGTGCTCGGCAACCACGCGCACACGCTGATCTTTTTCGGCTTGCGGAACCAGGCGTTGGGCTATCCTGACGCGATCGACGCGACGGCTGCCAAAATGATCGCCGACCGGGTCGACTTCGGCACGGTCGAGACCTACGACATCAAGCAGAACCAAGCCGGGAGCGAGGCGCTCGCGAAGGCGCTCCCCGATCACGTCGTGCGCGTACAGGCGATCGCGAAGCTGGAACAAGATAAGCTGCGTCCGGAGGAGATCGTGGAACGGTATCTCCTCGGCGTTCGAGAGCGCAACATTCGGGTGGTCTATCTGCGGCCGTTCGGACACCAATGGGACGGCCGATCGATCGAAGCGACGAACGTCGAACTCGTGCAGCGCATCGCGCAGGGCATCCGGGCTGCGGGATTGCACGTCGGGATCGCCACGCCGTTCGAACCGTTCGTCGTGCGCTGGTGGGAGATCGGGCTGGTTTCGCTGGCGGTGCCGGCGATCGTGCTGCTGATCCTGCTCGACGTGTTTGCGCTGGGCAGCCTGCGCTGGCTGATCGCGTTCGTCGCCGTTGACGTGCTGCTGCTCGCAGCGGGGTACGGCGTGCATCACGACATGGCGGTGCGCAAGGTCCTGGCCCTGATCGGTGCGATCGCCTTTCCGATCGCCGGCTTTGCGGCGATCGCGCCGGCCTTCCGCGCCGCGCCGGCCGGGTCGACCAAGGCCGCGATCATCGATGGTCTGCGCGTGCTTGCGGTCGCGCTCGCGGTGACCGCCGGCGGCGTGCTGGTCGTGGTGGGCCTGCTCTCGACGCCGCTGACGATGACCGAGGTCGATCGCTTCAGCGGCGTCAAGCTCGTGCTCGCCGCGCCGCCGCTGATCGCCTTGCTGCTGTATCTGTTCAGCCCGCGCTGGGGTGCGCGCATCGCGCCGAGCCGGCTGGCCGCGTTGCCGGTCACCGTGCTGCAGCTCGCGGTCGGCGTCGTGCTGGTGGGGGCGGCCTATCTGGTCGTAGAGCGGAGCGGGAATCAAAGCGACATCGCGCCCTCCGGGATCGAACTCGCGCTGCGCGCGCACCTGACCGCGCTGCTGCAGGTGCGGCCCCGGTTCAAGGAATTCATGGTCGGTTTTCCGGCCCTGATGCTCGTCCCGGCGCTGCTTCCATCGGACCGGGCGCGCTGGGGCTGGCTGCTGGCGCTGGCGATCGGGGTCGGTTTGGGCGACGTCGTCGACACTTTCTCGCACCTGCACACCGCGCTCGCCGTATCGCTGCTGCGCGTGGTCAACGGCGCGCTGATCGGGATTGTCGTGGGCGCGCTCGCAATCATCGTCTACCGCCGCTTCCGGCGTCCGTGAGATGGCTGCGCGTCCGCGCTTCCTGCTGAGCGGCTACTACGGCTTCGGGAACTTGGGGGACGAAGCGCTGCTGGAAATCATCGTGAGCCGGCTGCGGTCCCGCTGGCCGGACTGTGCGATCGACGTGCTGAGCGGCAATCCGGTCCAGACGGCGCGCGACTTCGGGGTCGAGGCGACGCCGCGCATGGACGTGGCCCGCGTGCGGCATTCGATCGGGCGCGCCGACGTCGTGCTTTCGGGCGGCGGCGGCCTGCTTCAAAACGTCACCAGCCTGCGCAGCCTCCTCTATTACGCCAATGTGATTCGCTCCGCGATCCGGGCCGGGAAGCGAACGATGATCTTCGCGCAGTCGATCGGGCCGCTGGATTTTTTCGGCCGCGCCGTCGTGCGTAACTTCTGCCGCGGCATCGCGGCCGCGACGGTCCGCGACGAACGCTCGCGGGTGCTGCTGCAGGCGCTGCTGCCGGGGGTCGCGGTGCAGCGCACCGCAGATCCGGTGTTTCTGTTCGAACCGGGCGCGGCGCCGTTGGATCTGGCAGCCGAAGGTCTCGGCGCCGACGCTGCCCCGCTGGTCGTCGTCTCGGTGCGCAAGTGGCACGGCACCGAAGCGACGACCCAGGCGCTCGCGGCCGCGGTCGACCGCCTGGCCGCGCAACATGATGCGCGCGTCGCCTTTCTCCCGCTGGGCGGCTCGCCGGACGCCGAGGTCTCGACGGCGATCATCCGGCGCTGCGCCTCGACTCCGGTACTGCTGCCCGACTACCCCCTCGCCCAAGCGGCGCAGGTGATCGGACGCGCTTCGTTCGTGATCGGAATGCGGCTGCATGCGCTGGTGATCGCGGCACACGCCGGCGTGCCGTTCATCGCGCTGCCGTACGATCCGAAGGTGAGCGCCCTGTGCGAGGACTTACGCTACCCGATCGGCCCGCTGTTCGTCCCCGGCCAGCCCCTGCCGCCGCCGGCCGAACTCGCGCGCCGGCTCGACGACGCGTGGCTCCGCCGCGACGAACTCGGGGCCCATCTGCGGCGCGTCCAGCCGGAGATCGCCGCGCTGGCCGAACGCAATTTCGACATTGTGAGCGATGTCGTGTCGAACGATGCACCGAAAGCCGCAGGCGCCGAGGGCTGACGCGCGAATCGTGCGCGTCACGGTGGGACGGCATACGCTGTTTCTCGGCCGCGTGAGCGGCATCCGCATCGGCGTCCACGTTTCGTGGCTCGTCCTGTTCGCGCTCGTCACCCTGATGGTTGCAAGCGGCTTGACGAGCCTGCCGGCGGCGGCCGGATACGCGCTCGGAGCACTCTGCGCGATCGTCCTTTTCGTCAGCGTGGTCGGTCACGAGCTGGCCCATGCGTTCGCGGCCCGGCGGTTTGGTGTTGGCACCGCTTCGATCAGCGTGTTCCTGCTGGGCGGGATCGCAACCCTCGAAGAGGAGCCGGCGACGCCGCGCGCCGACGCCCTGGTTGCCCTGGCCGGGCCTGCGATGAGCGCGCTGATTGCGCTCGGCGGCTGCATCGGACTGCTGCTGGCGGGTCGCTTCGCGCCCTTCGGCATACGCGATGCGACCCTCATCTTGGCGGCGTACGTCACCTTGGCGAACGCCGCCCTGGCCGTTTTCAACCTGCTGCCCGCGTATCCCATGGACGGCGGCCGCGTGCTGCGGGCGGTGATCTGGAAACGGACGAACGACCGCGAACGCGCGACGGCCGTGGCCGCGCGGATCGGGATGAGCTGCGGTCTGCTGATCGTCGCCGCGGCGGTGCTGATCTGCGCGGCGACCCACGAGCTGTTCTTCGGTTGGTACGCGCTGCTCGGTACCTTCATACTGCGCGCCGGCTGGTCGCACGAGCGCGCCTTCCAGCGCGCCCGTCGGAACGTGCGCGCAGAGCTGCCCGCCGCCGCGTAGCCCAGGGGGAAGCGCGGACGTTCTCGCCCGAAGTTTATCCGTTCCATGTCCGAGCCCGCCCGCGACTACCGTTCGACGCTGAACCTCCCCAAAACCGATTTCCCGATGCGGGCGGAACTCCCCAAACGGGAGCCCGAGCGGGTCCGCTGGTGGTCCGAACACCGCACCTACCTCAAGCGGCTCGAGCGCAACCGCACCGCCGGCGGGGCGCCGTTCATCCTGCACGACGGGCCGCCGTACGCGAACAACGACCTGCACATGGGGACCTTCCTCAATCGCTTCCTCAAGGACGCACTGGTGAAGATCCACTTGCTGGACGGCAAGGTCGCCGATTTCGTCCCCGGCTGGGACATGCACGGACTGCCGATCGAGCGCGAGACCCTGAAGCACCTGAAGCTCGATTTTCGGCGCGCGGATCCGATCGAGCTGCGTCGCGCCTGCCGCGAGCGCGCGCTGTATTGGCTGGATCGGCAGCGCGCGCAGATGCTCCGCATGGGCGCGTCGTTCGGTCATTTCGACGACCCCTACATGACGATCGCGCCGTCGTACGAGGCGACGATCGTCGAAACGCTGGCCGATTTGGCCGAGCGCGAGTACCTCTACAAGGGACTGCGTTCGACACTCTGGTGCGTGCACGACGAGACGGCGCTCGCCCAGGCGGAGATCGAGTACCACGATGACTCCACGCCGTCGATCTACGTCCGGTTTCCGGCCGAGGGCGCGCAGCGCGCTGCACTGCTCGCACGCGCCGGAGCCGTCGACGACGGGACGCCGCTCTCGCTCGCGATCTGGACGACGACGCCCTGGACGCTGCCCGCCAACGTCGCGGTAGCGCTGAACCCGACCGCAAGCTACGGCATCTATCGTGCCGGCGGTGAGGACGTCATCGTGGCACGTGCGCTCGCCGAGCCTCTCTTGGCGCGGCTCGATGCGGGACCGGCGCTGCTGCGGGCGGAGCTGCTCGGTTCCGCGCTCGAGGGACTCGCGGTGCGCCACCCGTTCGCGGACCGCGACTCGCTGATCATCGTGGCCGACTACGTGGAACTCGAAACGGGGACGGGCGCCGTGCATACCGCGCCCGGTCACGGCGAGGCCGACTTCCAAAGCGGTCAGGCCTACGGACTGCCGGTGCTCAGCCCAGTCGACGGATCGGGGCATTTTACGGCCGAGTCGGGCCCCTATGCCGGCCTCTTCATCTTCGACGCCAACGGGCGCATCATCGACGACCTGCGCGCTGCCGGCGCGTTGATCGCCGCCGAGTCGTACGTGCACAGCTACCCGCACTGCTGGCGCTGCAAGAATCCGGTGATCTTCCGCGCCACGGCACAATGGTTCATCGGGATGGAGCGAAACGCGCTCCGCGCGCGCGCCGAGCGCGTGATCGATGCGGTGCGCTTTCTGCCCGAGTGGGGCGCGACGCGGATGTCGCAGATGGTCGAAACGCATCCCGAATGGTGCGTTTCGCGGCAGCGCGTGTGGGGCACTCCGATCCCGGCCGTCGTCTGCACTACCTGCAGCGAGTCGGTGCTCGATCCGGCGCTGGCGCGCAACCTGGCGCGCGCGATGCGCGCGCGGCCGTTCGAGGCCGGCAACGCGTCGGACCTGTGGTGGACCGAACCGGTTGCCGCGTTCGCGCCGCCGGCTCTGACCTGTGCGCGCTGCGGCGGGACGGCGTTCGAAAAGGAACGCAACATCGTCGACATCTGGTTCGAGTCGGGGGTGAGCTGGCGCGCCGTGCTGGTCGAGCGCGGGTTACCGTTCCCGGCCGACGCCTATCTCGAGGGCGGTGACCAATTCCGCGGCTGGTTCCGTTCGAACCTGATCACCTCGGTTGCGATTCGCGACTGCGCGCCTTACAAGCAGATCATCTCGCACGGCTGGGTCGTCGATCAGCACGGTCACGCGATGCACAAGTCGGCCGGTAACTACGTCGGCGTCGAAGACGCGGTCGGCAAGTACGGGGCCGACCTGCTGCGGCTCTGGGCCGCCTCCAGCGAGTTCACCAACGACGCGCGGCTCGGTGCGAACCTGCTCGAGAACGTCGCCAACGTCTACCGCAATCTTCGGAACCGGCTCCGCTTTCTGCTCGGCGCGCTCGACGGCCTGACCCCGGCGGCGCTCGTCCCGCGCGCGGCGATGGAGCCGCTCGACCGGCTCGCGCTGGCGGCGCTCGATGCGTTCGCCGACGAGGTCGGCGAACACGAGCGGGCCTTCCGGCTGCACGACGCCTACGTCGCGCTGACGCGTTTCGACACCGACGATCTGTCGCGGTTCTATCTTGACGCGCTCAAGGACCGCCTCTACTCGAGCGCCGCCGGAGAGCAGCGCCGGCGCAGCGCACAGTCCGCGCTGTTGCAGATCTTCCGGACGCTGTGCGTGCTGCTGGCGCCGATTCTCTCCTTCACCGCCGAGGAAGCGTGGCAGAGTCTGGATCCCGCGCTGCGCGGTGAGGCGGAATCCGCCTTCGATCTCACGTTGCCGCCGTTGGTGCCGGTCGACGACGCCGCGGTTGCGACCTGGGGGCTGCTCAAGAAGCTGCGCGCCCAGGTCGCGGCGAACGAGGGCCTTCGCGATTTTCAACTTGACGCAGCGGTCGCCGTCGAAGCCCCGTTCTACGAACGCTTGCTCGCGCTTGGCGACGGCCTGCGCGAGGCGCTGGTCGTGTCGGCGTTGCGTGATGTTTGCGTCGCCGCAGGCGAGGCGTCGCAGGTCACCGTTTTCGCGGCTGCCGGAGAGAAGTGCCGGCGCTGCTGGAAGTATCTCCCGCTCGGCACGGACCCGGCGCATCCGACGCTCGATACGAGCTGCGCCGCGATCGTCCGCGCATGGGAAGCATCCGCCTAGGAACTTGCCTGCGGCGAGGTCTTCCGCTTCGCCCGCTGCGCCTGAATGCGGTACTTGACGATGCGCGTGACCAACGCGAGCGGAAGCGGCTGGTCGAACGGGAATCGCACTGAGCCTTTGGCTGATTTGTACGCCGACAGCTCCCGCTTGAACGATGCGATCGCGGCGGCGCCGGGGTAAAAACCGATGTGGTTCGCGTGCGCCGCGAACCAGACCAGGATCCCGTCGAGGCGAAAGGCCGGGATGCGGTAGCTGATGATCTCCGTCGCTTCGGGCGCGGCCTTGCGAATCGTCCGCCGCATCGTTCGTAAGAGCTGCTGCACGTCGTTCGGAAAGCGATCCGCGTAGTCATCAAAATCCGTGGCGATCTGCCGGTTCATGCGCCCTCCCCAGGCCGTTCAGCTTCGTTTCGTATCAGCACGCCACATTGTTGGGCGCCGAGAAGGCGCCGCGTCGGCGGCTCCGGCGGAAGTTGCCCGAAATCGGGTCCGCCGGCGTCCGAAGATGAAGCAATGGTGAAGGTAGCGTCAATCGTCGATTAAGTCGGCGCAGGGCCGAAGCGATTCGTCGGCGCCTGGGCGAAGGGAACGAACGGAGGCCTCATGATCGACGGCATGCTGTTCGATGCGAGTCCCGTCGCGACGTTCGTGTGCGACGGCGTCACGCTCGCCATTCTGGCTGCGAACGAGCGCGCGATCGCCGAGTTTGCGCATTCTCGCGCCGAACTGACGGCCTTGACACTGCTCGCTCTGACGCCGGCTGAAGACCGCGTCTCGCTGGCCGAAGCGTTTGCCGGTCTCGGAGACGATCAGACGGTGACGCTGCGCGAACGGCGCACGCAAGGTCGCGACGGCTCGATCCTGCACGTCGATCTCTCGATTTCGCTGCCGATCCTCTTTGGCGAACGCCGCGCGCGCGTCGTGATCGTGCACCGGGCGCCGCGCCGCTTTCTGCGCGCGGTTCCGAACGACGCGAACGTCCACAATGAGGCCACGACCCTGCTCGAAGGTCGCGCGGCGCAGGATCAGGGCGGCTCGCTCGCGCTCGTGCACGTCACCTGGGTGACCGCGGCGTCGCAGCGCGGCCACGAGTATCGCGAACTGAGCGGCCGCGCGGTCGCGGAGATCCTCGAGCGGATCGCCCCCGCCAACTCGGTGATCGCGCGTTACGCCGACGACGTCTTCGCCGTTCACGTCGCCGTCGGTCGCGCGCGCACGATGCGCACGTTCGCCCGCAGCGTCCTCAACGCGTTCGAACGACCGATTCCGGTCGCCGGCGACGAGATCGTTGCGATCCCGCGGATCGGGATTTCCGTGCGCGCCCGCGGTCGCGACGAGCGCTCGCCGCTCGTGCACGAAGCGCAAGCCGCGCTCGATTCGGCCCTTCACGGCGGCGACGCGGTCGAGTTCTTCACCGAGGAATTGGCGGGGCAGCACGAACGCCGCGCGATCGTCGATCGCAACCTGCGTCATGCGATCACCCAACGGCGGCTGGCTGCGGTGTACCAACCGATCGTCTCACTGCGGACGGGCCAAGTGGTCGGCGCCGAATCACTGCTGCGCTGGGACTGTCCGGGCATCGGCCCGGTACCGGCGGCGGAGTTTATCGCGATCGCCGAAGAGAGCGGCCTGATCGGGCGGCTCGGTGAGTGGATGCTGCGTGAAGCATGTGCGCAGGCGCGCCGCTGGCACCTCGCCGGCTTCACCGGCTTTCACGTCTCGGTCAACGTTTCGGCACGGCAGGTCGAACAGCGTGCCTTCGTGCGTTTCGTGACCTCGTTGTGCGAGTCGACGGGTTTACCGCCGCACGATCTCGAGCTCGAGATCGGCGAGGCCGCGCTGATGCGCAGCACCGTGGCGGCCCAAAACCTGTGCGCATTGCGGCGCCTGGGCGTGCAAATCGCGGTCGACAACTTCGGTACCGGCCTCAGCGCGCTGAGCGCGTTGGCGAGCTTACCGCTCGACGTGCTCAAAATCGATCGGTTCGTGATCGGGCCGCTCGGTGCCGACCACTTCAAAGCGCAGGTCGTGCGCAGCGTGGTCGCGCTCGCGCACGAACGTGGGCTGCGCGTCGTCGCTGAAGGCGTGGAGACGGCCGAACAAGCCGAGACGCTGCGCGAGCTCGGCTGCGATCAGGGCCAAGGGTTCCTGTTCGGTGCCCCGAGCGTGCCCGAAGAGATCTCCGGCCGGCTCGAACGCGAACGCTTCCAGGCGCGCATCACGCCCTCGCTCGAGGCCGACTAGGGCGTCCCTCGGGCAGCTTAGGCCGTTGCGGCGCTCGTCGCGCGCGGCGACAGTTGCCCAACGACGGCGTCGGCGAAGGCGGACGTGCTCGCTGCCGGCGGGTCGCCGGCCTCGTGGAGGTCGGCCGTCCGCGGACCGTGCTCGAGCGTGTGCGCGACCGCCCGTTCGATACGGCCGGCGGCGGCCTCGTCGCCGAGCGAGAAGCGGGCCAGCAGCGCCGCTGAGAGGATCGCCGCAGCGGGGTTCGCGATGTTTTTCCCGGCGATGTCGGGCGCCGTTCCGCTGATCGGCTCGTAGAGCCCGAAGCCGCGCGTCGCCGGATCGGCGCCGAGGCTCGCGCTGGCGGCGGTTCCGATCGTGCCGGCGATCATCGCCGCTTCGTCGGAGAGGATGTCGCCGAACATGTTCTCGGTGACCACGACGTCGAACGCGCGCGGATCGCGGACCAGCTGCATCGCCGCGTTGTCGGCCAGCATGTGCTCGAGGCGGACGTCGGGATACTCGTCCGCAACCATCCCGACGATGCGCCGCCAGAGCTGCGAGCTGACGAGCACGTTCGCCTTGTCGACCGAGACCACGTGTTTGCGGCGGCCGCGCGCCAGCGCGAACGCGAAGCGCGCGATCCGTTCGATCTCGAAATCGCGATAGACCAGGGTGTCGCGCGCGGTCAGCACGCCGTCTTCGCGTTCCAAGCTCTTGGGCCCGAAGTACAGGCCGCCGGTCAGCTCCCGCACGATGACGAGGTCCATCCCGCGCACGCGTTCCGGCCGCAGCGGCGAGAACGCATCGAGCCCGGCAAAGGCGCGGGCCGGCCGCACGTTCGCGTAGAGACCGAACGCCTTGCGCAAGCCGAGGATCGCTGCCTCCGGTCGTTCGCTGGGCGCGCGGTCGTCGAAGCCTGGGCCGCCGACCGCACCGAACAGGATGGCGTCGCTAGCCCGCGCGGCGGCCAGCGTCGCCTCCGGGAGCGGCGTTCCGTGCGCGGCGAGCGCGACCGCGCCGACCGGCGCATCGACGAAGCTGCACGACGGTATGGCGGCCCGCAGCACGCGCACCGCGGCGGCCGTCACTTCGGGCCCGATCCCGTCCCCGGCCAGGACGGCGACCTGCGTCACCGCATCGCTTCCCAGGCGCGAACGGCCGGAATCTTCGCTTGCAGGTAGTTGAGAAAGCCGCCGCCCAGCACGAACTGCTTGCGCAGCGGGTCGAGCGCAAAGCGGATCTGCTCGCCGTCGTCCGCGCACAGCGTCTCGTTGACGACATCGATCGTGATGTGACGCGTTGCCATCAGCATCTCGACCGTGTGGTGGGGCAGCGTGATCGGCAGCAGAGCGTTTGTGTAGGCGTTCTCCGAGAAGATGCGCGCAAAGCTGGGCGCGATCACGGCCGAGAAGCCGCGCCCGAGGAGGGCCCAGGCCGCATGTTCGCGGGACGAACCGCAGCCGAAGTTCTCGCCGGCGACGACGATCGACGCCTCGGGATGACGGGCCAGCAGTTCCACGCCGTCGGCCATCCCCTCGAAGAGATGCTCGCCCATCCCCTCGGCGTCGATGCGGGTCAGATGACGTGCGGGGATGATCTGATCCGTATCGATGTTGGCGCGCGGGATCGGCAGCACGTAGCCGGCGACGATCATGCCGACACCGCCGCCGGCGCATCGATCTCCGCCGGCGATGCGAGCCGGCCCAGAATCGCCGAGGCCGCTACCACGGCCGGCGCGGCCAAGTGTACGCGTCCGCCGTCACCCATGCGGCCGGGAAAGTTGCGATTCGACGATGAGATGCAGCGCGTGCCCGGCGCCAGGACGCCCATCGACATGCCCAGACACGGCCCGCACGAGGAGTGGGTCCAGAGTGCGCCCGCATCTTGAAAGATGTCGTGCAGTCCCTCGCGCTCGGCCTGCCGCCGCACGGCTTGCGAACCCGGCGTGATGATGGTCGGAACGCTCACCCGCTGTCCGCGCAGCACGTCGGCCGCGGCGCGCAGGTCGCCGATGCGCGAGTTCGTGCACGAGCCGATGAACGCTTGATCGACGGCGATGCTCGACATCCGCTGTCCCGGACGCAAGTCCATATACGTCAGCGACTCCTCGGGCGCATCGAACGGCACGATGCCGTCGATCGGCGAGCATTCGCCGGGGTTCGTGCCCCAGGACACGACCGGCCGGATCGCGCTGCCGTCGATCGTGACCGAGGCGGCGTACTCCGCATCCGGATCGGCCTGCTGCAGGGGCCAGCCGGACGGGGCTGCCGGCGTGGCGGCGAGATACGCGGCGGTCGTCTCGTCGGCGGCGATGATCCCGGTCGTCGCGCCGGCCTCGATCGCCATGTTGCAGAGCGTCATCCGCTGTTCCATCGTGAGCGCCCGAATCGCCGAACCCGAATATTCGAGCACGTACCCGGTGCCGCCGCGGAAGCCGATCGTCGCGATGACGCTCAAGGCGAGATCCTTCGCGGTGGCCCCGGCGGTGAGTGCACCGGTGACCTCGACTTGCATGACCTTGGGGCGCTGCAGGATCAGGCAGCCCGCCAGCATCGCTCCGGCTTGCGCGGTCGTCCCGATCCCCAGCGCGAAGGCGCCGAGCGCACCCAGGGTGCAGGTGTGGCTGTCGCCGCAGCAGACCGTCATCCCCGGCGTCACATACCCGCGTTCGGGGACGAGCACGTGGCAGATGCCGTTGTCGCCGATGTCGTGAAAACGAATCTGGTGGCGCTTCGACCAGGTGCGCACCGTTTGCGCTTGCAGCGCGGTCGCCGAATCCTTCGCCGGCGCCACGTGATCGATCATCGAGACGATGCGCCGCGCATCGTAGAGCTGGTCGTCGAAGTCGCGCTCGATGGCGATCGCGCCGGGCGGCGTCGTGATCTCGTGCGCGACGGTGAGGTCCATGAAGACCAGCGCGTTGCCGCCGGGAAGCTCCTCGACGACGTGGGCATCCCAGACCTTGTCAAACAGCGACCGTGGCACTGGCGTCCTCCTCGAGTGGTGCAGCGGCGGTTTCGTCGCGCGCGCGCCCGACCGCGCTGACGATCGCCGCCAGCGAAGCGGTGACGATGTTGGGATCGATGCCGACGCCCCACACGACGCGGCCGTCGACGACGACCTCGACGTAGGACACGGCGGCGGCGTCCTCGCCGGCCCGCAGCGCGTGTTCGTGATAGTCGCGCACGTGAACGGTAATTCCCAGCGAGCGGTGGAGGCCGTCGACGAAGGCGTCGATCGGGCCGGTGCCGTCGCCGTACACCGTGAACGGCACCACGCCGTCGGTCAGGGTCGCATCGATCGTGCACGGCGTTCCGCCGACACCTTCGTTCGTGCTCACGTAGCCGGCGAGCCGCAGACGACCCCCGCGCACGTACGTCGCGTCGAAGGCTTCGCGGATTTCGTCGGGGACGATCTCGCCGCCGGTCGCCTCTGCACGGGCCTGAATCACTCGGCTGAAGTCGACCTGAAGGCCGCGCGGGAGATCGAGCCCATGGTCGGCATGAAGAACGTACGAGACGCCGCCCTTCCCCGATTGGCTGTTCACGCGCACGACGGCCTCGTACGAGCGGCCGACATCCTTGGGATCGATCGGAAGATAGGGAACCTCCCAACGCCGTCCGTCACCGGCACCTAGCGCCGCGAAGCCCTTCTTGATCGCGTCCTGATGCGAGCCCGAGAACGCGGTGAAGACCAGTTCGCCGGCATAAGGATGGCGCGCGTGCACGGGCAGCCGGTTGCAGTCTTCGACGATCCGCACCATCTCGGGCAGGTCGACGATGTCGAGACCGGGATCGACCCCCTGCGTGAAGAGGTTGAGCGCCAGCGTCACCAGGTCGACGTTGCCGGTGCGCTCGCCATTTCCGAACAGCGTTCCCTCGACGCGGTCCGCGCCGGCGAGGAGCCCGAGTTCCGTCGCCGCGACGGCGGTGCCGCGATCGTTGTGCGGGTGCAGGCTCAGGATCACCCGGTCGCGGTGACGCAGCGAGCGGTCCATCCATTCGATCTGATCGGCGTAGACATTCGGCGACGCCATCTCGACCGTGGCGGGCAGGTTGAGGATGACGGGATCCTCCGGGGTCGGACTCCAGGCCTCGAGCACCGCTTCGCAGATCGTCTTGCTGAACGGGAGTTCGGTTGCCGAAAAGGTCTCGGGCGAATACTCCAGCCGGACCTGCGTGCGCGCCGCGATTTCGGCTGCGCGCAGCTTGATGTAGCGGACTGCGGACACCGCCACGTCGACGACGCCCGGCTCGTCGAGGCCGAAGACGACCCGCCGGAACAACGGCGAGGTCGCGTTGTACACGTGCACGATCGCGCACGGCGCGCCGTCGATCGCCTCGAAGGTGCGGTCGATCAGGTCGTTGCGGGCCTGTGTCAGCACCTGAATCGTCACGCCCGGCGGAATCAGGCGCGCGTCGATCAGCTCGCGCACGAACTCGAAATCGGGCTGCGACGCGGACGGAAAGCCGACCTCGATCTCGGTGAAGCCCAACCGCACCAGCAGCGCGAACATCCGTTTCTTGCGTTCGGGCCCCATCGGTTCGACCAGGGCTTGATTGCCGTCGCGCAAATCGACGCTGCACCAGCGCGGCGCGCGATCGAGCGTGCGGCTCGGCCACTTGCGATCGGCCAGTTCGATGGCGGGGAAGGGACGGTAGCGTTCGGGCTTCATGGCGTTCCCTCCGGGAGGCACGCGCCGGCCGGCGCTTCGTAGTCGAGGATACGGTCGATCTGCGCCCGCAGGCGCGTCAGCGCGACCGCCGGGCCGTCGAAGGCGAAACTCGCCGTGGTGGCACCGGGAACGGCGCTCGCGTCAATCCGGGTACAGCGGCAATTGAAACGATGGGCCAGGTTGATGATCCGGGCCACGGATCGCGCGTCGCGCAAGAGCAGATCGCAGGTCACGCGCGGGCCTCCATCAGGTCGTCGACCGTCATCCCGGCCGGGATCATCGGCCACACGTTTTCGGTCGGATGGCAGGCCGCATGGAGCAGCGCCGGGCCGGCGTGCGCGATGAAGGCGGCAATCGTCGCGTCGGCCGCACTTGGATCCGCGACCGCGAAGGCTTCGATTCCGTAGGCGCGCGCGATCGCGGCAAAGTCGGGATTGTCGGCCAAATTGGTCGCCGAGTAGCGGGCCGAGAAGAACAGTTCTTGCCACTGCCGGACCATGCCGAGATTTTGGTTGTCGATCAGCAGCACTTTGGCCGGCACGCCGTAGCGCCGCAGCGTCGCCAGTTCCGGTAGGCACATCTGAAAACCGCCGTCGCCGACGACGGCGTACACCGGAACGCCGGGATTGGCGAACTGCGCCCCGATCGCGGCGGGGAAACCGAATCCCATCGCGCCGAGTCCCGACGAACTCAGGAAGTGCCGCGGGTGGGTCGGGCGGGCGCGCTGCGCGGCCCACATTTGGTGCTGGCCGACGTCGACCGTCACGATCGCCTCGGGTGGGACCGCGGCGAAGAAGCGGTCGAGCACGTCGGTCGCCGAGAGCACGTGCTCCGCGACGCGATCGCTCGGAAGCGCGCCGCCGAGTTCCTGCGCCTCGCGCGCCCAGGCATCAAAGCGCGGAACCTGCGAGCGCACGAGCTCCGCCACCAGCGCCTCCAGCGTGTCGCGCAGGTCGCCGTGGAGCGTGACGTCGGCGGGGATGATCTTGTTGAATTCGGTCGCGTCGATGTCGGCGTGGATCACCGCCGCGCCGCGTGCGAAGCGGTCGGGTTTACCGGTCACGCGATCGTCGAAGCGCATGCCGAGCGCGATCACCAGATCGGCGCGCTGCACGGCTTTGTTGGCGGCTTTGAGCCCGTGCATGCCGAGCATGCCCAGCGCGTGCGGATCGCCGGGGTCGGCAGCACCCAGCGCCATCAGCGTCGAGGCATGCGGCAGACCGAGCAGCGACACGAAGGTCCGGTAGGCCTCGACCGCGCCGGCACGCACTCCCCCGCCGACGATCGCGACCGGCCGCTGTGCGGCCCGAATGCGAGCGACCGCGGCGCGCACCGCATCGTCGGGCGCCCGCGGAATGGGCGCCGGTCGCGGCGCCGGCGCGGGCGCGGCGATGTCGGCGACCTGCGCTTTGAGCACATCGGTCGGGATGTCGACCAGCACCGGTCCGGGCCGGCCGCTCCGCGCCAGCGCGAAGGCTTCCGCCAGGGTCGACGCGATCTGGGCCGGGTCGTCGACCAGAAAATTCCGTTTCGTGATCGGCTGCGTGATCGCGCAGACGTCGGCCTCCTGGAAACCGTCCGTCCCCATGAGGTCGGTACGCACCTGTCCGGTCACCGCGACGACCGGGACGCTGTCCATGTAGGCGTCGAGCAATGCCGTGACGAGGTTCGTCGCGCCGGGACCCGAGGTGGCGCAGCACACGCCGACCCGCCCCGATGAACGCGCGTACCCGCCGGCCGCAAAAGCCGCCGCAGCTTCGTGCCGGCACAGCACGTGCCGGACCGCGTGGTTGAACAGCGCGTCGTACAACGGCATGATCGTGCCGCCGGGATAGCCGAAGATGAAGTCGACGCCCTCGCGCTCCAGCGCGGCGACGGCGACCTGCGCGCCGTTCATCCCCTCACAGCACGCGGAAGCGGAGACCGTCGTCGGCGTCGGCCGTCGACGTGCGCTCGTTCATCCACGGCATCAAACCCCGCAGTTCGCGACCGACGTGCTCGAGTTCGTGCTGAGCGGCTGCGGCGCGGAAGGCCGCGAAGGCGGGCTTCCCGGCCGCGTTTTCAGCGACCCATTCCTGCGCGAACTGACCGCTCTGGATCTCGCCCAGGATCTTGCGCATCTCGGCTCGGGTATCGTCGTTCACGATCCGGCTTCCGCGCGTGTAGTCGCCGTACTTGGCGGTGTTGCTGATCGCGTTGCGCATGCCCTCGATGCCGCGCTCGTACATCAGATCGACGATCAGCTTCACCTCGTGCAGGCACTCGAAGTAGGCCATCTCGGGCGCGTAGCCGGCCTCGGTCAGCGTTTCGAAACCCGCCGTGACCAGCGCGGAGAGGCCGCCGCAGAGCACGGCCTGTTCGCCGAACAGATCGGTCTCGGTCTCTTCCTTAAATGTCGTCTCGAGGATGCCGGCCCGGCCGCCCCCGATCGCCGAGGCATAGGCCAGGGCGGTGTCGCGCGCATGCCCGGTCGCGTCCTGCTGGACGGCGATCAGGCACGGCACACCGCGGCCGGCCTCGTATTCGGTGCGGACGAGCCGTCCGGGACCCTTCGGCGCGATCATGATCACGTCGATGTCGGCCGGCGGGACGATCGTCCCGAAGTGGATGCCGAAGCCGTGTGAAAACGCCAGCGTCATCCCGGGCCGCAGATGCTCGACGATCTCCCGCATGAAGACCGCCGGCTGCTCCTCGTCGGGGATCAGCATCATCACGACGTCGGCCTGGTTCACCGCATCGGTAACCGAGGCGACCGGCAGGCCGTCGCGTCGCGCCTCGTCGCGCTTTGCCGAACTCGGCCGCAATCCAACCACGACGTGCTGACGGGAATCGTGCAGGTTGAGCGCTTGCGCGCGACCCTGGCTGCCGTAGCCGATCACCGCGATCGTCTTCTCGTCGAGTGCGCCGCGATCGATATCACGGTCGTAATAGGCGTTCATGAGGTCCTCCGGGATGAAAAAAGCCCCCGCCGTGTTCCAGCGAGGGCTCTCGTAGTCGACCGATTCTCGTCGTCTATGCGAAAGCGTCTCGCCGGCCATCGATAAGGACCGCAAGAAGGACGCCAACGAGAAGCACGAGACGCGATTGCATCGTTTGAGGGTTGTACTATGGATCGCCGGTACTGTCAACCCGGCCGGCCCGATCCCGGGCGCCGAGAAAGCGCCGCTGCCGAGCGGAATCCCATGGTGACACCCCGCTGGCACCCCAGCCGGACAGTATCGTGACATGAGCCAGACGCTCCCGCGCGACGTCTCCGCGCTGATCGACCCCGCCGACGAACCGTATCTCCGCCTGCTCGAGCACTGCGCGCGAGCGCGGCGCGATCTCGGGCTGCCGAGCTTTACCCGCGCCGAACTGGAGGCGCTGCTCGACCGCGACCACCCCACCGGCCGCGAAGCGCTGCCCCCGAACGTCATTCCCTTTCTGCGGCGTCGACCGCATCGGCGGTGATGAGGACGCCGTCGCCGAGGTTCTTACAGACGCAGGAGTTCCACGCGGCGGTTGAGCGCTTTGCCGGCGTCGGTGGCGTTCGACGCGACCGGTTTCGTCAGGCCGAATCCTTTGGCGACCAGTCGCGCGCCCGCGATGTGATTGCGGGTGACGAGGTCGTTGACGACGGCCTGTGCGCGGCGTTGCGAAAGCCCGAGGTTGTAGCGCGCGCCGCCGTCTGAATCCGTATGGCCTTCGACTTGGAAGCGCCAGCTCGGGTTCTCGCGCATGATCTCGGCGATTTCTGCGATCACCGGTTCCGAGCGCGGCTGAATGCGGGCGCTGTCGACGTCGAAGTGGATGCCGTAGATGCGGATGCGCCGTTGGGTCGGCGTGAATTGCCGCTTCAGCGACGCCGTCCCGGTAAGCGTGAAGGCAGCCTGTGCCGTCTTGCCGGAGCCGTTGTCGGCGCTGACGGTCACCGTGTACACGCCGGCCTTGGTCGCGGCGGGAACGTTCACGGCAACCACGAGTCCTTGCGTGCCGCCGGCAAGGTCGAAGGCGGCCGGCGTCACCGTTGCCGGCAGATCGCCGGCAGCTTTGACGGTGACGTGTCCGTTCCAGCCTTGGTTCGCCAGCGCGTTCATCATCGCGTGCACCGATTGCGCCTTGCCGGCGCTGAACGTCGCCTCTTGGCTCGGCTCGAGAACGAATGCTTCGGTGACGAGCTGCGAGCACGGCAGGTCGGCCGGGACCGGCAGCGCGAGCTCGAGCTGCCGGAGCTGCTGCAGCGAAGCGTTCCCGTCGTCGTTGAAGCCGTCGTAGATCAGCAGCCCCCCGCCGTCGAAGGCGTAGGTCTGGACGAAGCCGTTGAGGTTGGTCGGTTTCGCCACGAAGAAGTGGCCGCACCAGTGCGGATCCGTGGTCGTGACGACGTCGGCGGTGGCGAGCGTGTTGTTTGCATCTTTGACGTACGACAGCGTATCGACGAAGTGCGTAACGTCGTTTTTGTCGTTCGTCCCGAGTGCATTGTTCTCGACCTGAATCAGGCTTGCGTGGGTCGTCTCGGGCCCGGGTCCCGCGGTCGTGAACGGATACGGAAGCCAGGTGAAGTCCGAACCGTTCCCGCACGATCCTCCGCCCAGGATCAGCTTGTGGCCGGCGGCGACCCATTGCTTCAAGAGATCGATCTGCTGCGGTGCCATCAATTGAGGAAGCATGCAGACGTCGCGCATGATCGCGGCGTCGTTCCCGTTCAACGCTCCGGCATCGAGCATGCCCGCCGAGATCGCCGCGAACGTGTATCCCGCCAGCGGCGGGGCGGCGTCGACCGGGTAGAAGACTTCCTGTGGATCCTGGTCGAGCACCAGGACGTGCTTGAGTCCGGTGCCGCTCACCCGCGGATTGCAGAAGACCGGATACTGTGTCGTTCGCAGGAAGTAGATCGTATTGCCGCCCGGGTCGGTCCCGGCAATGATCGAGGCATCGTCATTGATGACCGCGCGGATCGTGTTGGCGTTATCGCTGCGAGTCTGCGCGAGCGCGGCGCTCCAGGTTCGACCCTGCACTTGCCCGACGTACGTTCCGTTGGCTTCCGTGGCTTGGCATTCGGTCCCGGTCAGCGCGGAGCCGACGGCGACGAAACGAGCCCGCCGGTCGCCGGCACTCTTTCCGGACATGACCAGCGCGCCGTTCTGCTCGGGGATCGCATCTTCGATGTAGACGCCGGTCGGGTTGAGGTTCGCCGGCGGCGGCGCGAGCGTTCCGGTGGCGGCAACCGAATCGAAGAGCTGCCCGTTTGCCGTCACGCGAACCCAGCGCGCTTGAGCTCCTGACGCGAGCGTCAACGGCGCTCCGGTGTGGCCGGTGATCGTTCCGGCGCTTGTGAAACCGCTGGTCGCGCTGGTCGTGGAGACCGCAAACGTCACGCTCGGCGGCGTGCCGTTATCGGGCGTGCCGCGCAGTCCCGCGGTGAATCCGGTGATCGTGGCGACGCCCGGCAACTCGAAGGTGAAGACGAACGGCGGCTTGGCGTCGGCTGCGATTTCGGTCCCGGCGCCCCGCGCGGCGACGTTGCCCAGATTCCCGTCGCCGGTGCGGTCGAGCGCCGCCGGAACGTAGCTGCGCAGGATCGTCCCGTTGGACGTGCTCAGCAGGTTCGGGTCGGGGGTCGGCGTCGGCACGGTGACCGGCGTCCCGCCGGCGGTGGGGGCGGCCGCGACCGTCGAAGCCGAACTCGGCGTGACCGGCGTGGCCGTCGCCGCGGCACTGGGCGCATTCGATGCCGAGGTGTCTGCCGATTGCGTGCGTCCGCTGCACGCGGCGACTCCGAACGATATCGCAAGGGCTACGGCGACGCCGAGCGCTGGACGAAAAAGACGCATCACGCCGTCAGTGCTTGATCACGGACGTGCATTTGCCGCGGACCACGTCCGTCGCATCGACTTCGGCGGCGCTGAATTCGCTCGGGGCCGAATCGCAGTACACGGTGTCGTGACAGCCGTTCCACAGGTTGACGCTCGTGACGGGTCCTCCCGTCTTGACCATCAGCGCCACCGGCGAACACGGGCCGCCCGCATGCTGGCCGCCGCCGCCCGCGTAGGCGCTGAACGTGCCGCCGTTGCGGAAGATGAAGCTGATCGAGGCGATGCCCTGGGCCGGGCATTGGATCGCGCTCGGCGTGTAGGCGTTTCCGACCTGCGCCGTGCAGGCAGCGCTCGATGTCGCCGGTATGCCCTGCATCCCGGCGCCGGCCGTAATCATCAAACACGGCTTCTGGTTGGGGCAGCCTTGTTCCGCGTAGGTGAAGTGGACGTTCGCTGCATCCTCCATAACGGTCACGGTGAGCCCATCACCGCTTTCGCCGACCACGACCCCCTGGCCGGGAGCGGCCGCTCCGGGGGCGGTCAACGCGGCCATCGCCAAGACGGCGCACAGAACTGAGGACCGGGAAAAGCCAAGACGCACAGTATCTCCTGGGCCCGTTCGCGGGAAACGGGCGTAGCGTGGAGCGCTTCGCCGTACCAGAGAGACGTACTTGCCCGGCTGGACGAGCCGCAGCTCATGGGCGAAAATCGTGATTTTGCAAGGCTCGGGGTGCGCCCGGCTCGATTTCGGACGCCGCGGCGTTAGCGAGGCCGCCTTGAGCGCCGGAGCGGTAAAGCCTCGCATCGGTTCGAACCGGCGACTGCGTGCTCGAAGGATACCGGTTCGTGCGAGAGCAGCGCGTCGCGTTTCGCGACTTCGACTATTTCCGTCACGTGAACAACGCGGCGTACATCACCTGGACCGAGACGCTGCGGATCGAATTCATGGATGAGGTCGTCGGCTCGCCGCCGGAAGCGCGGATCGGAATCATCATGGCGGCGCAGCGGTTCGATTATGTCTCGCAAGTCGCGTACGGCGATCGCGTCTCGATCGGCTGCCGCGTCGGGCGGATCGGCACCAAGTCGTTCGATCTGGAGTACGAGATCGCCAACACGACGACCGAAAAAGTCGCCTGCCGCGGCGTCAGCACGCTGGTGACTTACGACTACGAGTTGAGCCGTTCGCTCGCCGTGCCCGACACCTGGCGCTCGCTGTTCGCCGGGTATCGAGCGCCTTGATGCGCCGTACCGTTCCGCGGAAGTCGTGGCCTCTGCTAGCGCTCGCGTTTGTTGCGCTTTCTTCGAGCGATGTCGCGAGTCAAGCCGCCGAGCCGGCGATCCCACGGGTCGCGACGTTGGTCGGACCCGGCCCGCGCTTCGTGGTAACCCAGAGCGATGCGTGGGTGGACGGCGTCGCGGGCAGTGCGACCGAGACGCTCGATCTGGCGACGGGGCGTTATGCGGAACAAATCCACGCCGGAACCGCCTCGTACGGCGACGGCTTCGACGGTGCGCATCGCTGGTCGAACGACGCATCCGGGATGCCCGTGATCGACGATACCTCGGACGGCGCGCTCGATGCGCGGGTCTGGGCGCACCTGTTCGGACGAAAAGGTCCCGAACACCTTATTGCGCGAGCGCTGCCTTCCGATGGGATGCACGAGCGCCTCCGCATTCGATACGGAGCCCTAACCGGGCCGGTCGACATCACCCTCGACCTGCCGCAGCTGCATGTTTCGCGTATCGACGATTTTTCGGGAGCCACACCGTCATCTGCGCGGTACAGCGACTATCGCGTGGCCGGCAACGCCATCATTCCTTTTCGCACCGACATGGCGAACGGCTATTCGACGACGCGCCTGCGCGTCCGTTCGGTCCGCGACCTCGTCATGGTTTCGAAGCGGGCCTTCGCTCCGCCGGCTGCTCCACGTGATGCCGAACTCGACGGTATAACGGCCGTTCCCTTGGATTTGCGACATCATCAAGTCATTGTGCCGATACGGATCGACCAAGGTCCGACACTGGAAGTTCTGTTTGATTCCGGCTCGACAAACTATCTCTCGCCTCGAGCGGCTCGACTTCTCGGCCTTCCGGTCGTGGGGTCGGCCAAGAGCGGCGGCTTCGGCGCAGGTAAGGTGGAACAGCGCTATACGCTCGCGCGACGACTCCGCATCGGGCGGGCGGAACTGCGCGACATTCCGTTCAACGTCCTCGACGACGGTTCACCCGACACGGATGGTGCGATTGGGTGCGAGATTCTTCTGCGGTTCGCCGTCCGATTCGATTTCCGGCGTCAGATTGTCCAGCTCGCTCGCGATCGACGCTCGCTCGGCGACCTTGGAACGCCGTTGCCTATTCGGACCGGCAGCTGTCAGGCCGAGACCGACGCAACCATCGACGGGCTGCGCGGGCAGATCGGAATCGATACCGGAAGCGCCACTGGAGTCGACATTATGACGCCCTTCGTAAATGGGCACCGGTTAATCAAGCACTACTGGGCATGGCGGTCAATTGCGGGCTCCGGGATCGGCGGGGTGACCCGCGAACTCCTCGCGCACGCGAACGTTTTCGCGCTCGGACCATTCACGCTGCGCGACGTCGGCTTGGGGCTCGGCACGATGACGCAGGGCGCTTTCGCTGATCCGACCATGATGGCGAACGTCGGAATTCCCGTCCTTTCGCGGTTCAACGTCACGCTGGACTATCGCTCCCACCGCATGTGGTTGGATCCGGTTGCGCCGCTGTACGGCATCCCGTACGAGATCCCTTACCAGCGCAGCCGGTAACCGATTACCGGGGCCCAGCCGACGTTGCGGTCGGCGATCTGGCCGGGGAAATCGTCGTAGTGCGCGGTGTAGTTGAGGTAGCGCAGTCCGAACAGCAGCTCGCTGTGTTTTGAGAGACGATGCGCGACGCGTGCGCTCAGGTCGAGTTGGGCCGCGTTCTCGGGGTCGGCATAGGTATGGACAGCCGGGACGCACGGCACGAGAGCGTCGGCCGGCGTAAGGCAGAATGACGTGAAGGTCGGGATCTGCGTGTACTGGACGCCATGCATCCGCGGGTTCGCCGCCACCCAGAACTCGGGCTGCTCGCGCCGGCCGCGCACGATATGTCCCACCTCGAACCGCGCGCCGGTGACACGCGAGTACTGCACTTCGGATCCGTAGATAAAGTCGGTGATCGTTCCGCGCACGTAGCGAAAATTGCCGTCGGACGGCGCGTAGGTCGTCGACTGGTTGTAGAGGGTCTGGCCGGCGCCGACGAACCAGCCCCCGCGGAACTCGTGGCGATAGGTCGCGTTCGCGAGCGAGAGCGACGTCGATTGCGCGCCGTCGCCGGCGTTGCCGTAATGCAGCGTCACCGGAACGAGACCCTCGATGCGCAGGCTGTCGCCGCGCTCGCGCACGATCAGTTCCGCGAGCGGAAGCGGCGCGAACGACACTGGATCGCTGCGTCCGCCGTTGACGGTGTGCTGACCGTCGAGCGGATTGATCGTCACCGCAAAGGAGGTCTCTACCGGGTCGGCGCTCGCGGCACGCGCGCAGACGAGCAGCGCCGTGAGAACGGCGCCCGCGAATCGAAGGCTCATTGTTGCGGTGCTTCGGCGATATCGTCGCGGAAAGCTTCCCAGCGGCCGTTCTCGATCGCCTCGCGCGCGCTGCGAACCAAACCCGTCAGCGCCGCCAGATTGTGATACGACGCGAGCCGCCCCCCGAGCGTTTCGCCCGCGCGGAAGAGATGTGCGAGATAGGCCTTCGAGTGCACGGCGCAGACGCGGCAATCGCAGTCTTCGTCGAGCGGCGTGAAGTCGCGTCCGTAGGCCGCGTTGCGCAGGTTGTACTCGCTGCCGCGCCGGGTCAGAACGCGCCCGTGCCGCCCGCTGCGCGTCGGGTAGACGCAATCGAAGAGATCGATGCCGCGGTCGATCCCCGCCACCAGGTCGCGCACGGTACCGACCCCCATCAGATAACGCGGTTTGTCAGCCGGCAGCAGCGACGCTGTCGAGCGCACGACGAGGTCCATCTCCGCTCGCGACTCGCCGACCGACAGGCCGCCGATCGCGTAGCCGGGGAGGTCGAGCTCGGACAGTTCGCGCGCGCTTTGGGCGCGCAGTCCGGCGTCGAGGCCGCCCTGCACGATCCCGAACAGCAGCGTGGGGCCGCGCCGCCACGCCTCCGCGGAGCGCCGCGCCCACGCGGTTGTCCGCGCGACCGCGCCGGCGATCTCGTCCTGCGACGACGGCAGCTTGACGCACTGGTCGAGCGTCATTGCGATGTCGACGCCGAGATCTTCCTGAAACGCGACCACGGCTTCGGGGGTAAAACGGTGCGTCGATCCGTCGAGGTGCGAACGGAAAGTGACGCCGTCCTCGTCGACATCGCGCCGCGACTCGAGGCTGAAGACTTGAAAGCCGCCCGAATCGGTCAGCAGCGGGCCGTCCCAGGCCATAAAGCGATGCAGGCCGCCGGCTGCGACCAGCGTTTCGATTCCCGGTCGCAGCCAGAGATGATACGTGTTGGCGAGCACGATGCGTGCGCCGATTTCCTCCAGGTCGCGCGGTTCGAGCAGCTTGACGTCGGCCAGCGTTCCGACCGGCATGAAGCAGGGTGTCTCGACCGCGCCATGCGCCGTCGTCAACGTCCCGCGACGGGCGCTGCCGGCCGTCGCGCGGACATGGAAATTCCCGATCACTGCGGGGGCCGGCGGAAAAACGCGAGCGTCGCCAGGTATTCGGGCGGCGGTTCGCTTTCGAACGACAGCATCTGTTTGGTCCGCGGGTGCTTGAAGCGTAAGCGCCAGGCGTGCAGCGCCTGGCCGGCGATTGGAACCCGCGCATCGCTGCGCCCGTAGAGCGGATCGTTGACGAGCGGATGACCGAGTGCCGCCAAATGGACGCGAATCTGATGCGTGCGGCCGGTTTCGAGCCGGAAGACCAGCTCGCTCGCGCCGAAAAGTTTCTCGCGCAGCGCGTAATGCGTGATCGCCGGTTTGCCTTCGTTGCGGATCGTGAATTTCAGCCGGTTGCGCGGATCGCGGCCGAGTGCGCCGCGGATCGTCCCGGCGGGCTCCTCGGGCGTGCCGACGACGATGCCGCGGTACTCGCGCTCGATGTACCGCGCTTGCATGGCGCGGCCCAAGGTTCCAAGTGCAGCATCGGTCTTGGCGACCAGAATGAGTCCCGACGTGTCGCGGTCGAGCCGGTGGATCAGCCCTGCGCGGACGCGTTCGCCGGGCAGCGACGCAACGTGCGCGAGCAGCGCATTGACCAGCGTCCCGTCGACCGCACCGTGGGCCGGATGCGTCACCATCCCCGCCGCTTTGTCGACCACGAGCAGGTCGTCGTCTTCGTAGGCGATCTCGAGCGCGATCGCTTCCGGTTCGACCTCCAGCGGGCGCGGCGGCTCGATCGCATACTCGAGCCGATCGCCCTCGTCGAGGAGCGTACTCGGTTTGCCGGCGGCGCCGTTGACCGTCGCGGCATCGGCGCGCAGCGCGGCCGCGACGTGCGAACGTGAAAAACCGGTCAGGCGTGCGAGCAGCACGTCGAGCCGCGTGTCGGCCTCGGCGGCCTCGACGGTGTGCTTCAGCTGTGGGCCTCGCGCCGCAGCGACGCGATGATGAGCAGGCCGACGCCGACGGTGATCGACGCATCGGCAACGTTGAAGACGTTGGGCCAAATCGTTTTGAAGTCGATGAAGTCGACCACCCACTGATGCTGGAGGCGGTCGACGATGTTGCCGACCGCGCCGCCCAGGATCATGCCGAAGCCGATCCGCACCAGCAGCGACTTCTGCACCGCGTCACGGAACGCGAAGGCAAAGATCGTCAAAACGAGCGTCGCCAGCACGACCAGCAGCACCGGCGAGTTCCCGAACAGGCCGAACGCGCCGTGGGTGTTCTGCACGTAGGTCCACCACAGCAGTCGCGGGATAACCAGGCGGCTCTCGCCCGGGAAGAAGCTGCCCAAGACGAGCGCCTTCGACCACCGGTCGAGCGCGAAGACGGCCAGCGCCACGAACCAGAGCACGATCACCGGACGGCCGGTTCGCGCCGCCCGGACGCGCACCTACAGGCTCGGCGGCTTGACGTATTGATAGAAGAAGCCGGCAACCCGTCCGAAGGTCCCGGTGAAGAGCACGACGCCGGTGGCGACGAGGAACGCGCCCGCGCCCACCTCGATTGCGCCGAGATAGCGTTTGATGCGGCTCAGCGCGCCGAGCGACTGCGAGATCGCCGCAGCGGTGATGAAGAACGGCAGCGCGAGCCCCATCGAGTACACGAACAGGAGCAGGGTGGCGGAGCCGTACTGCTCCTGGGTCGCGAGCGCGAGGATACCCGCCAGGATCGGCCCGACGCACGGCGACCAGCCGGCCGCGAATCCGAGCCCGACCAGGAAGGACGCGATGTACGAGCGGTTGGCGCTGCGGATCTGCAGTCGTTTGTCCATCATGAGGAACGGGATCTTGAAGACGCCGATCATGTTGAGACCGAGCACGATCACGACGATCCCGCCGATCTTCGCAATCCAATCGCGGTATTCGATCAGTGCGGTGCCGATCGCGCTGGCCGTGAACCCGAGCGCCATGAAGACCAGGGTGAAGCCGGCGATGAAGGCCAGCGCGTGCAGCAGCACCCGCGCGCGGTCGCCTGCGTCGCTCTGCGCTTTGAGTTCCTCGAGGCTCGAGCCGGTCAGAAACGACAAATAAGCCGGAATCAGCGGCAGGACGCACGGCGAGACGAACGAGACGACGCCGGCGAGGAAAGCAGTCGGGATGTTGAGGGCGGGGTTCACGGTCCTCCGGGTGGCAGACGGTGGTACGACCCACCGAACGGCGGCGGGGTGGCGGGTCGGCCGGGCGGAAGCCTCGCCGGGTGAATCACTGGCTCTCCTTTCCGAACATCGACCCGATTGCGATCCATTTGGGTCCGGTCGGCGTGCATTGGTACGGTCTTTCGTACCTCTTCGGTTTTATCTGCGTCTACCTGTGGATGAACCGGCCGGCCGGACGCCGCCGGCTGGGTCTGACTTCGGACGAGATTCAAGATTTTCTGGTGTACGCGCTGATCGGGGTGCTGATCGGCGGCCGCGCGCTCTTCGTGATCGCCGACATCATCACCAACCACAACCTCGGCATGTACTTGGCCAATCCGCTCGACTTCATCGCGATCTGGAAGGGCGGCATGGCGTTCCACGGCGCGCTGATCGGGATCATCGTGGCCGGAGTGATCTTCCTGCGCAAACACCGCGGGCTGAGCTTCGGCGTGATGGGCGACGAGGTGGTCATGATGGTGCCGATCGGCATCTTCACGACCCGCATCGTCAACTTCATCAACGATGAACTGCCCGGTAAGCTCTGCGTGCCCGATCATCCCTACTGCGTCCGCTTTCCGGCCTATCCCGATGGCTACCGGTACCCCTCACAGATCTTCGAAGCGCTGCTCGACATCGCGGTGCTGCCGATCCTGCTGCTGGTCTACCGGCAGCGTCCGCCCGACGGCGTGGTGCTGTGGACGTGGTTCACCCTCTACGGCGTCACGCGCATGATCGCCGAGATCTGGCGCGAGCCCGGTTTCGTGGTCGCCGGGCTCTCCGGCGGCCAGCTCCTGGCGCTCCCCCAGATACTCATCGGGCTGGTCATGCTGGTCATTTCCGTGCGGCGAGGGACCCGCACGGAGGCGCGGTGAAGACCATCGTCCATGCCCCTCGCGACCGGAACGGTTGCGGAGCGCGTGGCGGCGCTCCGCGAGCGCGTCGACGATGTCACCGTCGCCGCCGGACGTGAGCGCGGGTCGGTCGCAATCCTCGCCGTCACCAAGGCGCAGCCCCGCGAGGCCGTGCTCGGCGCTCTCGCCGCCGGCCTTCACGACATCGGTGAGAGCTACGTGCAGGAGGCGCGCGCGAAGTACGCCGGCCTTCCGCCCTGCACGCGGCACTTCATCGGCCACGTGCAGACGAACAAGGCAAAGACGATCGTCGCGCTGTTCGATGTGGTGCAGAGCGTCGACCGGCTGGATGCCGGTCTGGCGCTGGCCAAAGCAGCCCGTGAGGCCGGCCGGCGGCTGCGCGTTCTGGTCCAGGTGAACGTCTCGCCGGTCGAACGATTCGGAGCGACGCCGGCCGAGGCGCCGCGTCTCGCCGCGCGTTTGCGGGATGAAGGCCTCGACGTCGACGGCGTGATGGCGATCGGCCCGCTCGACGGTGACCTCGAGATGGCGTTCCGAACCGCGCAGGCGGCGTTCGGCGCCGTCGGCGGCACGACGCTCTCGCTGGGCATGTCGACGGATTGGGAACGCGCGGTCCGCCGGGGTTCAACGATGGTGCGGCTGGGGACCGCGCTATTCGGTCCGCGTCCGTCGAAGGAAAGGAACTCAGCATGAGACGTCCTGTGTCGGCCCTCATCCTGATTGACGAGGCGAAGCCGAGCTGGATTCAGCCTCCGAAGGAGGGTGAATCCGCATGAGACGTCCTGTGTCGGCCTTCATCCTGATTGACGAGGCGAAGC
>Ga0182015_10000631_pt1 | contig 50146 bp, 50 predicted proteins | sample 712P3MmetaG_FD_120478 | JGI IMG/M metagenome (GOLD analysis project Ga0182015, IMG submission 120478) | Permafrost microbial communities from Stordalen Mire, Sweden - 712P3M metaG | ecosystem: Environmental > Terrestrial > Soil > Wetlands > Permafrost | place: Sweden: Stordalen | collected...
GACTCTCGACGCTCTGCATCGCGATCTTGATCTGGCGCGAGCGGAATCGCGAAAGCACAGGCACGCCCGGGAAGCGGTCGCTTCGGAGCATCCCGCCGCTAGCTAAGTTTCCAACTTAGTGTGGACTCGCACGGGCGTGGACGCCCGCGCCTACATTAACCTCGCAAGAGCCCTGCCGGGTTAAGATTCCTTCATGCCCAAAAAATCAATGGACTTTCACAGTATGCCCTTAGTGAAAGTCTCCCGCCGCGGCGCTAACCGGCTTAAGGATGGACATGTCTGGGTCTACCGCTCTGACATCGTGGATGCGAAGGGCATCGCTCCCGGAGCCTTGGTTGCGGTGGCAGACGAACGCGAAAAGCCGCTTGGCACTGCCCTCTACAGCAGCGCGTCACAGATCGCCATTCGCATGATTTCGACGGAAGCGGTCACGGATCTCTTCTCCCTAATCAGAAAACGCATTCAAGAGGCAATCGCCTATCGCGAACGAGTCGTGCGCGACACGGACGCCTACCGGATCGTCTTCAGCGAAGCGGATTTCCTGCCGGGCCTGATTGTAGACCGCTACAACGACCTGCTCTCGCTGCAAGTGTTGACCCAGGCAATGGATACAGATGTTGTTCGCCAAGCCATTTTGGCCGAACTATCCGAGCGCCTGGCGCCGCAGGCAATCGCTGAGCGCGTTGATCCGCGGGTACGGGAATTGGAGCAACTGCCTGCTCGATCATCCAGCCTGCTCCGTGGCGAGAAGACAAGCACGATATTCACTATGAACGGAGTTCGCTTTCACCATGAGGCCCTTGAGGGGCAGAAGACGGGGGCATTTCTCGACCAGCGCGAAAACTATGCGGCAGCGGCACAGTATGCTCGCGGCGAAGCTCTGGACGTCTTTTGCTATCACGGCGGATTTGCTCTGCACCTGGCACCGCAGTGTTCCAAGGTCACCGGAGTGGATAGCTCACTCCCGGCGCTCGAAGTCGCCGACCGCAACGCGGAGTTGAATGGCCGCAATATCGAATGGATTGAAGCCAACGCCTTCGACCTGCTGCGCGACTATGCCAGCGCTGGGCAGAAATACGACACCATCGTGCTCGATCCCCCCGCCTTCGCCAAGAGCAAAAGCAATCTGGAAACTGCCCTTCGCGGGTACAAGGAACTTAACCTGCGAGCTCTCAGGATGCTGCGGCCGGGAGGGATTTTGGTCACCTGCTCCTGCTCTTATCACGTCAGCCCCAGCGATTTTCTCCAAGTAGTGACGCAAGCTGCTCAGGATACCCACAGAACCGTTCGCCTGCTTGAGAGCCGCACTCAAGCCAAAGACCATCCGATTCTGTTAACAGTACCCGAAACGGCGTACTTAAAATGCGTGATCTTGTCCGTATCTTAATGAAACTTATGTCAATATATATATTGACAATAACACACTCAACTTTTATGCTTCTTTTACGCTAATTTGGCATCCTAAGAAGTGCAGGAGCTATAAAAACTACCCAAAATTCTAGGAGGAGATAACCATGACAGTTTTAACCCGCTGGGAGCCATTCCGTGAATTCACCACTTTGCAAGACCGCATGAACCGGTTGTTCCGTGATTCTTTTGGTCCAGAAGGCCAAGACCAGTCTCTAGCCACGAGCGCCTTTGTGCCTCCGGTCGATGTGTATGAGGACGAGCACAATGTCACCCTGAAGCTAGAGGTTCCGGGGATTGACGAGAAGGACATCGACGTCCGCATTGAAAACAATACCCTCACCGTGCATGGCGAGCGCAAGTTCGAAAAGGAAGAGAAAGAAGAGAACTTCCGCCGCGTGGAGCGGCAGTATGGCAGCTTCATCCGCACCTTCACCTTGCCTCCGACCGTGGATCCGGAGAAGGTCACGGCCAGCTATGACAAGGGCGTTCTGAAGATCAGCCTGGCGAAAAAGGCAGAAGCCAAGCCCAAGCAGATCAAAGTCAATGTAGGCAGCGAGAAGCAGCCGGTAAGCAGCGAGAAGATTGTGGAAGGCAAGGCTTCCGGCAAAGCCGCCTAAGTGAGACTTGATGTGGAAGCGGGTCTTTGACCCGTCCGCGCAAGCTCGACATTCCGACGGGAGACGGCAGAGATGACCGTCTCCCGTTTTGTTATGGCTAGAATGATCGCTTGGTTTGGCTTCCGGCGTGGTACACAATGTTTGTAGGGAACGAAGATCGTGAAAGTGACGCTCGAAGCAATCAATCAGATGCAGACGGATGGCATCTTCGGCAAGTATGCCATTGGAGGAGCCGTAGGTGCAACGCTGTACCTGGAGCCCGCGGCAACGCTCGATGTGGACATTTTTGTGATGTTGCCAACAGCTCCGGGGAGTTCATTACTGAGCCTTGCCCCGCTCTATGACTATCTGAAAGTTCGCGGTGGCGTAGTGAAGGACGAACATATTGTGATCGGCGGCTGGCCGGTCCAGTTTCTTCCGCCGAGCAACGAGCTAGAGCGGGAAGCCGTGGCAGAGTCAGTCTCGACGACGGTTGAAGGCGTCACCACCTGGGTCATGTCGGCGGAGCACCTAGTGGCCATCGCGTTGTCTACGGGGCGAGCTAAGGATCATATCCGCATATTGCAGTTTATCGAGCAGGGTGCGGTAGACCGGGCGAAGCTGCGAGACATCCTCGAACGCCATGGGTTGACTGCGAAGTGGAAGCAGTTCGAAGGCAGGTATCTGGAAGGCATTCATGAGTAAGCAGGAAATGCGCAAACGGCTGGCGGCGCTGAGTTTTTCTGAGAAGGTCAAGATTCTCGAAAAACTACGCGACCGCAGCCTCGCGCTTGCCGCCAGCGGACTGAGGCAGAAGTCGGAGGAAGATGCCAGCAAGAAGGCGGATAAAGGGAGCAAAGGTTAGGCGGTCAACCCCGCATTTGCCTGTGCTGATCGAGGAGATCGATCTCACCTTGGAGCACAGTAGCTTTTCATTAGGAAATAATTATGGCAATCCGTTGGGATAAATTCACAGTCAAGGCGCAGGAAGCAGTTCAGCGCGGGAGCAGTCTGGCGTCCGAGCACGGCAATCCAGAAATCATGCCAGTGCATATTTTGGCCGCACTCGTAGAGGACAAGGAAGGCATTGTCCCGCCGGTGCTGGAGAAAATCGGCATCGGCCCGCAGGCTGTCTTGCATGATGCTTATCAAGTCATTGAGGGCTTGCCTAAAGTCTCCGGCAGCGCGGCGCAGGCAATACTTTCGAACCCCGCGAATCAGCTGCTGGAACTGGCCTTCAACGAAGCTGCCAATTTTAAAGATGAATACGTTTCCACCGAGCATCTGCTGCTGGCGGCAACCGAGCTGAAGCGCGATGCAGCGCGCGAAATCCTGATTCGGCACGGCGCCACCCACGAGGCGATTTTGAAGGCGCTTACCTCAGTCCGCGGCAACCAAAAAGTTACCGACCAGAATCCTGAAGACAAATACCAATCGCTGGCTCGCTATACCCGTGACCTGACCGAACAGGCGCGGCGCGGCAAGCTCGATCCTGTCATCGGCCGCGACGAAGAGATTCGGCGCGTCATGCAGGTACTTTCGCGGCGCACCAAGAATAATCCGGTGCTGATTGGAGAGCCAGGCGTCGGCAAAACCGCAATCGTGGAGGGCTTGGCCGAGCGCATTGTCTCGGGCGATGTGCCCGAAGGACTGAAGAATAAGCGTGTAGTCTCGCTCGATCTGGGCGCGATGCTGGCGGGAGCAAAATACCGCGGCGAATTTGAAGATCGTCTAAAAGCTGTGTTGAAGGAAATTGAAGAATCGTCGGGCGCGATCATCCTGTTCATCGACGAACTGCACACGCTGATTGGCGCGGGCGCGGCTGAGGGTGCGATGGATGCGTCCAATATGCTAAAGCCCGCGCTCGCTCGTGGGGAACTGCGCGCTATTGGCGCGACCACGCTGAATGAGTACCGCAAACATATTGAAAAAGATCCTGCCCTGGAACGCCGCTTCCAGCCCGTTTTCGTCGGCGAGCCCACTGTCGAGGACACCATTGCCATCCTGCGCGGCCTGAAAGAGCGATATGAAGTGCATCATGGCGTGCGCATCAAAGATTCGGCGATTGTGGCGGCGGCGACTTTGTCGCATCGCTATATTACCGATCGCTTCCTGCCTGACAAAGCAATTGATCTTATCGATGAAGCCGCAGCTTCGCTGCGCATTCAGATCGACTCTCTTCCCACGGAAATCGACGAGCTTGAGCGTAGAGCCAGGCAACTGGAAATCGAGCGCCAGGCATTGAAGAAGGAAAGCGATTCGAACTCGAAAGAGCGGCTCGCGCTGATTGAGCGAGAGCTGGCGGAGATTCGCGAGAAAGCCGATACGCTGAAGGCCAACTGGAAGCGTGAAAAAGAACTGATCGGGCAAACTCGCGCTCTAAAAGAAAAGCTCGAGCAGTTGAAGATTGAAGAACAAGCCGAAGAGCGCAAGGGAAACCTGCAGCGTGTGGCCGAAATCCGTTATGGCCTGATACGCCAGACCGAGGAAGAACTCAACAAGCTCACTGCGCAGATGGAGACTAAGGGCGCGGCACGGATGCTGAAAGAAGAAGTCGACGAGGAAGACATCGCCAAAATCGTTTCCAAGTGGACCGGTATTCCAGTTTCGAAGATGCTCGAAGGCGAAGTCAAGAAACTGATTACCATGGAAGATCGTCTGCGGCAGCGCGTGGTTGGCCAGGACGAGGCGCTCGAGCGTGTTGCCAACGCCATCCGCCGATCCCGCGCGGGTTTGAGCGATCCCAAGCGTCCCATCGGTTCATTCATTTTCCTTGGACCTACAGGCGTGGGCAAGACGGAACTGGCGCGCGTGCTGGCCGAATTCCTCTTTGATGACGAGCACGCCATGATCAGGATCGACATGTCGGAGTACATGGAGAAGCATGCCGTGTCGCGGCTGATCGGCGCGCCTCCGGGATACGTCGGCTACGAGGAAGGTGGACAGCTCACTGAGCAGGTGCGGCGGCGTCCGTACGCGGTCATCCTGTTCGACGAAATCGAAAAGGCGCATCCCGACGTCTTCAATATTTTATTGCAAATCATGGACGATGGCCGCCTCACCGACGGCAAAGGCCGCACCGTCGATTTCCGCAACACCGTGATCATCATGACCTCGAACCTCGGGTCGTCTTTCTTGCAAGCGGAAGGTCTGCGTTCCGAGAAGGAGTTCGAGGAGGCGTCGAAACAGGTGATGCTGGCTTTGCACGCGCATTTCAAACCGGAGTTTCTCAATCGTGTAGACGACATCATCATCTTCCGGCCGCTCGGGAAAGAACAGTTGGTCAAGATCATCGAGCTGCGCCTCGAAGACGTACGGCGGCAGTTGGCTGAGCGCAAGATTTCGCTGGAACTGACTGATGCAGCAAAGGAGTTGCTCTTCAACGAAGGTTACGATCCGAATTTCGGAGCGCGGCCTCTGAAGCGCGCAATCCAGAAAATGATACAGGACCCATTGGCGCTCAAGATTCTGGACGGCGAAGTGCTGCAAGGCGATCACGTCATCGTCGATGCCGACAAGCGAACCGGCAAGATGAAGTTCGAAGTCAGCGAACGCGTAGGCGAGAAAGTACCGATTCAGGCAAAGCGATAAAGTCAGCCACGGATTGTCACCGAATCTGAAAGAAGGCGTGAAATCCGTGGCTAGCTCTTTGCAAATGCTTCTTTTATCGGTTCCTGGAACAAATACCAGACAATTGCCACTCGAATTACAACGCCCAAGCCTTGCCACAGGAGCGGCGCGCGAAAATCCTCCGCGGCTGCGGACACAGCAGGAACCAACATTATTGCTCCAACGGATCCTGCAACCAGGGCTGCACGCCGCGCCCAGCGATTCAGGCGCAACAATCCCCATCCAATTAGCATTGCGACTGCCGTTACCAGCAAAAACATGTAAGGGCCAGCCAGCTCCAACCCGCTCAACAGCGGAGCTCCAAGCGCCATGGAAACCGTTCCCGGCGCCGCCAGCATGAGCGCGCCAATCAAGCCGAGATAGGCCGCAGCCAGGAAGAATACGGTTGCGACCACGGTAACTCCGCTGGGAACCGAATGTGAATTGACCTTCATTTGCACACGACGCGAAAGACGTATGACGTTCGGACTATCCGCAAAAATAGAGGACCGCTATACCCTGCCGATAACGTTAATAGCGCGCTGCCGGGGGAAAGATGAAGCAGAATGTCACCTTGTTCATGTTGATCATAGCTCTCCTGGGATGCGGTGGAAGCCCGCAACCCCCGGTCCCGGCGGCCGGATTCATAAATCAGACACAGCATTCCAATGTTGATCTGCAGTCAATTTGGACCCAGGCTCAGCAGAGCATAGCGGAACAAATAGATCTCAATCCTCTGCAAGTTTCTAAAAATGTTCCTCCGAGAATACTTCCTGGCGACCCGCGCGCGCTGAATGTAGAGCCTCGTCAGCTCCTGGTGGCAGCCGTGCCAGATGTTTCGTCGCAGCTCTTATTTGCCGCCACCGGCGAGCAGCGATCAAATCCAACCGGGATGATTGCCTGCCCGTCGCCCTGCAATGTGCGCTACTCGACCGCCTACTCGTTCTACCAGCCTGAGCTCACCAAGTACGCAGCGTCTTGGGAATTCGATGGGAATAACTTCGACGTGATTCTGGAATATGAGTTCGAAAATCACATCCTCAACGCCCTGGGGTACGACATGACGTGGAGGTGAGGTTACTTCTTTTCCGCTTTTTTGCTGGAGCTTTCTGACTTCGACTTTTCCGCCGACTTCGAAGATTTCTCTTCCTTTTTCGAAGCAGATTCTTCTTTAGAGCCGGATTCCTTCTTCGACGCGGCCTCGTCCTTTGACTTGGAATCTCCATTAGACGAAGATCCGGTCGCCGATGACTTCTTGGCGTAGTCGGTAACGTACCATCCTGAACCTTTAAACTGCACCGCTGGCGCGGTGATGGTCTGCTCGACCGGCCCGCCGCAGTCCGGGCATTTCTTCATGGGAGCATCGGAATATTTCACGATCCGCTCAAAGCGGTGATGGCACTTCTTGCACTCGTATTCGTAAAGTGGCATGGACTCCTGAAAACGCTTGAAATACAGGCGAACGCCGCAACAACTATTATTTCAATTCTAGGGTTCCGTGCAGCTTCCGTCAATTTGCGAGGCGGGTGCGCTGAGAGACTGCAATGATAGACTCCGGTCGAAGGTGTCCCGAGAAATGAAGCCCGGCAAACCTGCCGCTGTTGTCGATTCAGGTCGTACCCTCGCGCCCGGACTCTATCTGGTGGCAACCCCGATCGGCAATCTTGAAGATATTACTTTACGGGCTTTGCGCGTATTAAAGGAAGCCGACCTGATTGCTTGCGAAGATACGCGCCAGACGCAGAAGCTGCTCAATCACTACGGCATCACCACCCGCACCACCAGTTATCACGAGCATAATGAGATGACGCGCTCCGCCGAGCTTGTGCTAGAACTCGAACAGGGAGCGCGGATCGCTCTCGTCACTGACGCGGGAATGCCTGGCATTTCTGATCCCGGCTTCCGCCTGATTTCGCTTGCAATCCGGCATCACATCCCTGTAGTGCCGATTCCGGGCGCCTCGGCGTTTCTATCAGCGCTGGTAGCCAGCGGCTTGCCCACGGATTCATTTCGCTTCAGCGGATTCCTGCCTGCGAAGCGAGGCCAGCGGCGGCAGGTGATCGAAAGTATTCGGGAATCAGCCCGGACGCAGGTATTTTACGAGGCGCCGCATCGCGTGACGGAAGCGCTCGAAGACATCGTCGAAATTCTGGGAGGGCAACGGCATGTGGTGATTGCCCGCGAAGTTACCAAAATGCACGAGGAATTTTTGCGTGGACACGCTGGCGAAGTTTTGGAAACCCTCAAATCCCGCGGCGACGTGAAAGGCGAGATCACGCTGCTCATCGGCAAGATGGAAGCCACACAAGAGAAAGTATTGTCCACGCGGGTGAGCGTCCGCCAGCGGATAAACCAGCTGATAGCAGAGGACAATCTGGACGAGAAAACTGCCCTAAAGAAAGTTGCCAAAGAGATGGGAATCTCGAAGAGCGAAGCGTACCGGGAATTGCAGAGAAGCAGGTAACTGACGGGCGAGACGCCCGTCCTCCGTCACTTCGGAGTCAGCTCCCGCTTCACCGCTTCGCTCACCTGCTTACCATCCACTCGCAGCCCTGCTGCGCCGAATCGTGCCATGACGTTTTTCATTACTGTTCCCATGTCTTTCATCGTGGGAGAGCCCATCTCGGCGATCACGGCCTTCACGCCAGCCACAATCTCGTCCTCACCGGCCGCCTTAGGCATATAAGCTTCGATTAACTTAATCTCAGCCGCTTCTTTATCGGCCATTTCCTGCCGGCCACCCTTCGTAAACTGTTCGACGGAATCCTTGCGCTGCTTGATCAGTGTGCTCAGTACCTGTTGCGCTTCCTTGTCGTCGAGCGGGGCCATTTTTTCGATCTCGCGATTCTTAAGCGCAGCCTTCACCATGCGCAGAGTGGACAGCCGCTGCTCCTCGCGCGCTTTCATCGCCCCAGTAATATCTTTCTGAATCCGCTCTATCAGGCTCATGATGCGCAATTATAGCGGAGTGGTTCGAGCATCCACCGCCCGGGCACATCGATGTTTGAACACTAATTCGTTTTTCAGCATCCTATGTGCAAGGAGGACAGTCATGAGCAAATTAGGCATCTGGGTGCAACTGGAAGCCAAGCCAGGAAAAGAAAAGGAAGTGGAAGCGTTCCTGAAATCGGCGCAGCCGCTCGCGGAGCGTGAACCCGGTACCATCACTTGGTACGCCATTAAAATGGGTCCCGGCAAGTACGGCATTTTTGATACGTTTGCCGACGAGAGCGGCCGGAACGCGCACCTGAACGGGGAAATTGCGAAAGCGCTTTTCGCCAAGGCGAAGGAGTTATTGGCGAAGCCGCCGGACGTTGCCAAACCTGAAGTTCTTGCGTCGAAATCAGGTCGCGCCTGATTTTAAAAATCTTTGGCTTGCGCGATTGAAAATGGCAGCGCGCTTGCATGTGAGAAGAAGCAGCTTCCGATAAACTACTTGAGACCAATTCTTACAACCTCAAGGACGTTATGGGAATGCTGCGCAAAAATCGTCTTTTCACTCCCGGCCCGACCCCGATACTTCCCGCGGCTCAGACCGCGATGGCGTCAGCCGCCATGCACCATCGCACCGCTGAATTCCGCGCCCTGCACACGCGGGTGCTAGCCGACATGAAGGATTTCATCGGCACCAGGAATGACGTCCTGGTGCTGGCTTCCTCCGGGACCGGCGTGATGGAAGGCTCAGTCTCTAACCTGACCTCGCCGGGGGATAAAGTACTCGTCCTCACAGCGGGAACTTTCGGTGAACGCTGGCGCGACCTCGCCAAAGCCTTTGGATGCGAAGTCGAAATCGTGAGCGCGCCCTACGGCTCAACCTTCGCGCTCGCGGACATCGAACAAAAGCTCACGCCAGACATTCGCGCCGTTTACGTGCAGGCCACCGAAAGTTCTACTGGCGCGCGCCACGACGTCAAAGGCATCGCTCATCTTGTACGTAAACAGGGCGACGACACGCTGTTCATCGTAGACGCGATTACCGGCCTCGGCACCACCCACTTCGATGTGGACGGTTGGGGCATCGATGTCATCATTGGCGGGTCGCAGAAAGCTCTGATGATCCCGCCGGGTCTCGCCTATTGTGCTGTCAGCGAACGTGCCTGGAAACGCATGGAGACGGCGAAGTCTCCGCGCTATTATTTTGATTTTCGCAGGGAGCGCAAGGCCGCTGCCAAAGGCGAGTCAGCTTACACGCCCGCGACCTCGTTATTCGCCGCCTTGGGTGCGGCACTCGATTTCATCCGGCAAATGGGCGATGGCAATCTCGCAAACGGCCGCAGCGCCCTGGTCGACAATGCAGAACAGGCAGCGGAAATGACGCGCGCCGGCGCCCAGGCGCTCGGACTGAAGCTGTTCTCGCCGTCAGCCCCGGCCGCGGCGCTTACTGCGATTGAGTCGCCCAGCGGTGTGGATTCCGGCGCCATCATCAAACAATTTCGCGAAACATTTGCGGCGGTGGTGGCGAACGGCCAGGGCGAAATGAAAGGGCAACTTTTTCGCATTGCGCACCTGGGCTACTACGATTATCTCGATACGGTCGGAATCCTGGCCGCGCTCGAACAAGTGATCGTGAGCGTCACTGGTCAGCCAGTGGAATTCGGCGCGGCAATTCGTGCAGCTCAGCAGGTGTATGCCAACCGAACAAGAATGCGAGCTGCGGCGCGAAGTTGAAATTTCAAAACCCGCCACGGATGGGCACCAATAAGATGGATTTACGCGGCAACTCTATCTGCTAATCCGTGAAATACATGGCCGGTTTTTATCAACTATGAAAATTGTCATCGCAGAAAAAATCTCCACCTCGGCTGTCGATCTGCTGCGCGAGCCGCGCTGGACCATAATCACGCCCGATCAACTGGACGGCGGCCTTGCGGTGCAATTGCGCTCAGCCGATGCGTTAATCGTTCGCTCCGCCGTGCAGGTGAATGCTGAGCTGCTGGCGAATGCCCGCAAGCTGCGCGTGATTGGCCGCGCTGGAGTGGGCGTCGACAACATCGATCTCGAGCCGGCGACGCGTCAAGGCATCGCCGTCATGAACACGCCCGGAGCCAATGCCGTTGCCGTCGCCGAACACACTCTGGCGATGATGCTGGCTCTGGCGCGCCATCTCTGCCGGGCAAACGAGTTGATGCACGCAGGCAAGTGGGAGAAAAAATCTCTGCAAGGCACGGAGCTTCGCGGCAAAACCCTGGGCATTGTTGGCTTGGGACGCGTAGGAATGGAAGTTGCCCGCCGGGCCCGAGCTTTTGACATGGAAGTTATCGCCCACGATCCGTTCGTCTCGGTCATGGTCGCCAAAGAGCAGGGCATCGCCATCGCGAAACTGGACGAGGTTTACTCGGCGTCGGATTATCTGACCCTGCACGTCGGCCTGACACCGCAAACCACCGGCATGATTAATGCCGAGTCCCTGAAGAAGATGAAGCGCGGCACACGTCTGGTGAACTGTGCGCGCGGTGAACTGGTCGATGAAGCAGCGCTCGCCCATGCGCTCAAACAGGGTCATATAGCCGGCGCTGCGTTGGATGTCTTCGTCGAAGAGCCGCTGAAGAATTCTCCCCTCACGCAGTTAGAGAATGTGATTCTGACGCCGCACATCGGCGGCTCAACTCATGAGGCGCAGGAGGCTGTCGGCTATCAGATCGCTCTCCAGGTCAAGGAGTATCTGAAGCATGGCGTGATTCAGAACGCTGTAAATGTCCCTTCCGTCTCACACGATGAGTACGTCGAATTGCAACCCTACATCGTTCTTGCGGAGAGATTAGGCTCGTTCCTGGCTCAGGTCAGCGAAGGCGCGCTAGAGGAAATTTCGCTCTCCTACAGCGGCCACATTGCCGAATGGAAAACCGACCTAATTCGCAATGGCGCCATCAAAGGAATTTTGAATGAAGCGCTCGAGGAAAAGGCAAATTTGGTGAATGCGGCCGCCATCGCGTCCTCGCGCGGGTTACGCATTCACGAGGAACGCAAGCCCAAAGGTTCCACCGGAGGAGCGGGGAGCGTGCTATCCATTACGGTCAAAGCTCAGGGCGAAGAGCACGTGGTCAAAGGCGCCGTGCTGCACAAAAACGATCCGCGGGTGCTGCACGTAGATGGAATCGAAGTGGAAGCTCCGCTCGAACGCAATCTCATCTACCTGCGCAATCGCGATGTTCCCGGCGTAATCGGGAAAGTCGGCACCATTCTCGGCAATCACAAAATCAATATCGCGGATTTCTCTCTGGGCCGCCGCACGGGTAATGTGAAGCCGCGCGAAGCCATCGCCGTCGTACACGTGGATGGAGTCGTACCCGAATCGGTCTTGGCCGAGCTCAGAAAAGTCTCTGCCATCGAGCAAGCCAAGGCCATCCGGTTGTTTTGACGGGCCTGCTCGCGCCAGCGAACCTTCAGCCCCTCGCGGTACAATAACCAATTGGGCGATGCCCCGCGCTGCCTCACGGAGGACGTGCGTCCTCGCCCGTCCAGTTCGTCGCCGAATCCATAGGCTGACGGACCGCCAAGAGGGTTCATGTTCGAAGTTACAGTTGACGACTCATTCGCCGCAGGGCATTACCTGCGCAATTACAAAGGCAAGTGCGAAAATCCGCATGGACATAATTACAAAGTGCGGGTCACGCTAGCTGGCAAGGAATTGGACAAGGCCGGGTTGCTGCTCGACTTCAAGGATTTACGCGAGGTAATGAAGCGAGCTATCGAGCGCCTTGATCACCAGATGATCAACGATCTGGAGCCGTTCACCGCTGTGAATCCATCAGCAGAAAATCTGGCCAAATATTTTTACGATGAAACCAACGCGAAACTTGGCGAGGTGACCGCCGGGCGGGTGCGGGTGAAAAACGTGACGGTCTTCGAGACTGACACTACCACGGCAACCTACAGCGAATAACAGTTGCCAGTACCCAGTTGTCAGTTGCCAGATAGATGGAGCGAGTTTGGGAACGTCGTATCGGGATCTCGTGGTCTGGCAGAAAGCCATGACACTCGTTACCAACACTTATCGAGTGACCTCGAAGTTCCCAAGGGATGAGCAGTTTGGCCTCATATCGCAAGTTCGCCGCTGTTCGGTGTCGATTCCCAGCAATATCGCAGAAAGGCAAGGGCGCCTTTCAGAAAAGGAATTCAGATACTTCCTCGGGCAGGCAAGAGGATCGCTGATGGAACTCGAAACGCAGTTTCAGATTGCGCAGAACCTTGGATACTTGGATCAATCTGAGGCCACGTTGCTCTTGCAATCGTGCGCCGAGGTAGGTCGAATATTAAACGGCCTGATAGGCTCCATATGTAAGGGGCTTTAAAAACTGGCAACTGACAACTGGCAACTGTTTTCCATGCAGATAACCGAAATTTACAAATCGATCCAAGGTGAGTCTACGCATGCTGGCCTGCCATGTGTGTTCGTGCGTTTGACCGGATGCAATCTGCGCTGCTCGTGGTGCGACAGCGAATACACATTTACCGGCGGTCATCGCATGACCATGGAAGCAGTCGCCGAAGAAGTCGAGCAGTTGAGCCCCTGCGGACTGGTCGAGATCACAGGCGGAGAACCTATGCTGCAGGATCGGGAAGTCGTGCCCCTGATGCAGCGCCTCCTTGACGACGGCTACACCGTGCTGCTTGAAACCAGCGGAGAACGCCCGCTGCAGCGCGTTCCCAAAGGCGTGGTCAAAATCGTCGACGTCAAGTGCCCGAATTCAGGCGAACATGACAGCTTCGACATGCAGAACCTCGAAGCCCTCGATTCCTCGGATGAAGTGAAATTCGTGCTCAGCGACCGCACCGACTACGAATTCGCCCGCGACTTCGTGGCGCGTCACCAGTTGGCAAGCCGGGTAACTGCGGTATTGTTCTCCCCGGCTTTTAGCAAGGACGCAGGCGGCCCACGCGACAGTTCGCATTGTTTGCTGGATCCGCGCGAGTTGGCCGAGTGGATGCTCGCCGACAATGTGCCGGCTCGCCTGGGATTACAGATCCACAAGTTCATCTGGGACCCGGCGATGAAGAGCGTATGAAGATTGTCTATTTCCAATTGGCAATTGAATTCCGAATCGAGCTTGTTTCCTTTGTGTAACTTTTGTGTAACTTTGTGTCCTTTGTGGTTTAAGACCGTGACTCAACCACAGAGGACACAAAGGTTCACAAAGGAGATCGCATTGGCAATTGGGAAATGGCTCCAGGTGCGAGTGAGGCGGATGTTGTGATGACTGCCAACAAATCGCGCGCGGTTGTCCTGCTCAGTGGCGGGATGGACTCCTGCGTTTGCGCCGCATTGGCAACGCGCGACTTCGAGGCGGCGGCCCTGCACATCAGCTACGGTCAGCGTACTGAAGAGCGAGAGCGAAGCGCATTTCTAGGAATCTGCGATCGCCTTGGAATCCATGACCGCCTGATCGTCCGCAACGAAGCTCTGCGCGCCATTGGCGGGTCGGCGCTTACCGATCCCAACATCGCCATTCCAGAATCGCCTCTTGCCGGCCCCATTGGCCACGAGATCCCCGTCACCTATGTTCCCTTCCGCAACGCTCACTTCCTGTCCGTCGCGGTAAGTTGGGCGGAAGTGCTGGGCGCAGAAAAGATCTACATCGGTGCAGTCGAAGAGGACAGCTCGGGTTATCCCGACTGCCGTCCCGCTTACTATCGCGCCTTCAATGAGGTTATAAAAACCGGTACCAAGGACGGCCGCATCGAAATCGTGACCCCGCTGATCGGCCTGCGAAAGTCCGAAATTGTGGCCCTTGGCCTTGAACTGGGCGCGCCATTCGATTTAACGTGGTCTTGTTATAGTCGGGAAGATCGCGCCTGCGGAGTTTGCGATAGTTGTGTGCTGCGGCTGCGGGCATTTCAGCAGGCTGGCGCAACCGATCCGATTCCTTATTGCGAAATTGAAAGCGTAGCTGGACGGCCATAAAAAGCAGGCCGCAATTGGAAATTCAAGTTTGAGCCGGAGGCAAGACAATGAAGCAATTGTTCGTCATGTTTGCTCTTTTGGTGGTCACCGCGGTTCTGTGCGCAAGCCCAGCCTTTGCCCAGGATACAGCCAGTGTGAAGGGGGTCGCCAAGGATGTGCAAGGCAAACCCATCGCCGGCGCAACCGTGGAATGGGTCAGTAAAGAAACCGGTCGGAAGTACGACCTGAAAACCAACAATAAAGGCGAATATTTTTCTTTGGGCATCGCCCCCGGACATTACAACGTCGCGCTTCTCGGACCGGACAAAAAAGAGATTTTTCACGTCAACGGGTTCACCATCACCACTGAGGAAGCCACCCTCGACTTCGACATGCAGAAAGAGGCGGCCAACGCCGCTAAGGGAACCGGCTTGACTCCCGAACAGTTGAAGCAGCAGCAGGAACAGCAGGCCAAGGTCGCCCAGGAAAATAGCACCATCAAAGGTTTGAACGAGAAACTCGCGGCTGCCAAGACCGCGGCAGACGCGGGCGATTTCGAGACCGCCATCGCTCAAATAACCCAGGCCACGCAAATGGATCCCAACCGCGACTTGCTGTGGGCCAAGCTGGGAGACTACGAACTTACCTCCGCGACTAAGCAGACAGATGCCGCCGAGAAAGCCAAACGCTACGATGCCGCGGTTACCGATTATCAAAAGGCAGTAGATCTCAAAGAGAAAGCGATAGATGCCGCGCCCAGCGCGAAAACTCCGGACGCAACCAAAACTCTGGCCTCGTTCTACAACAACAAAGGCAAAGCCGAAGCCCAGATGGGCAAGACCGACGATGCGGTGAAATCTTACAACCATGCCGCGCAACTGGATCCCACGGGCGCAGGTATGTACTACTTCAATCTGGGCGCGATTCTAACCAACGCCAACATCAAGAATGACGAGCAGATGCGCAAAGCCGCGGCTGATGCTTTCGACAAAGCCATTGCCGCCGATCCCAATCGCGCCGACGCTTATTACTGGAAGGGCACAAACCTCATCGGCGCCGCCACTCTGCAAGGCGACAAAATGGTCGCGCCTCCAGGCACTGCCGAAGCCTTCCAGAAATACCTTGAGCTGCAGCCCACCGGCCCGCATGCGGAAGAGGCTAAGGCTATGCTACAAGGCCTCGGAGCCCCAGTGGAAACCACTTACGGCAAGAAAAAGACGACTACGAAAAAGCAGCAATAATCTCAATGCAGGCGCAGGCCCGGATGGGCGCGGGCGTCCTCGCCCGTGTAGCGCGGCGGTGTGCGTGGAAACTCGTTTTTCACGCAACCGGTGGCAAAAGAAATGTTCATCCAGCCCCGAAGGGGCGGCATACATTAGCCCAGGGCGTAAGCCCTGGGCAGAGTGCAAGAACGACTCAGGCCCCGCAGGGCAAGGCGAAGCCGGCCTCAAACCGTATCCCCAAAGTCTCGCGGAGGGGCACGCAGCAACCCTCATTACCAAGGTCTATGTCCGCGACGTTCTTTCTAGAACCCTGCCAAGAATTTGGCTAGAGTAAAACTTAGTCCCCCCAAGATACCTATGGCAGCACCCGCCAATGCTCCTATTTCCGTCGTCCTAGAGCCCACGAGCGGTTCAGGCCCAATAGCTCCGCACGCGCTGTTGACCGCCATTCTGAGAGCAAACAGCCAGGTCAGCGATCTTATTTTCTCGCCTGGACGTCTGCCGCAAGTACAAATTCACGGTCAACTCATAGCGATCCAAGGCACGGGCATTCGTCCGCTTAGCGCCGACGATACCCGCCGCATTGCCTCCGAGTTGATTGGCGAAAACAAGCAGGCCATCGGACTCTTGCGTGAGCAAGGATTTTGCGATGTTTCTTACGGGCTTCCCGGAGTCGCCCGTTTTCGTGTGAACGTCTTCATCCAACGCGGCAGTTGCGCCGTCGTCATGCGGGTCATTGCGACGTCGCTTCCGGCCATGTCGTCTCTGGGATTGCCAATGCAACTTAAAAGCGTGGCCCACCTTCGCGAGGGCATTGTGCTCGTGACCGGACCCCGTGGCTCCGGTAAGTCCTCAACTCTCGCCGCGCTTCTCGACAGCATCAACCAGGAACAAGTCTGCCACATCATCACCATCGAAGACCCCATTGAGTTCCTGCATAACCACAGGCGGGCTACCGTTCATCAGCGCGAATTGCACAGCGACACGCCCAGCGTTGCCTTGGCTCTGCGCGCGGCGTTACGTCAGGCTCCGAATGTCATTCTCGTGGGCGAAACCCGTGACCGCGAAACCATCGAAATGATTTTGGAAGCAGCCGAAAGCGGACACGTGGTTCTCACCAGCATGAATACCGTTAGCGTGGCCAAAACCGTGGAACGCATCGTCAGCATCTTTCCTCAGCCCGAACAAAGTTCAATTCGCGGTCGCCTCGCCCGCACCTTTCGCTACATCGTTTCGCAACGCCTGATTCCCCGTAAAGACGGGACCGGACGAGTTGCTGTCGTGGAAATCCTCAATGCCCATCCTCGCACTCAGGCGTGCATAGAAGTAAATGATTTTTCCGCGGACAATCTGCTACAGGCCATGCGGGACGGCGTCTCCGAAGGCATGCAGTATTTCGACAGTGAGCTGGAAAAACTCGTGCGTGCGCAAGTCGTGGATCTCGACACCGCAATCATGTACGCCACTGATCCTCAAGCGCTTCGCCAAAACCTGATGTAGGCGCGCCGCGCAGTGCAGGCGCGAGCGTCCTCGCTCGTGTGCGGCCTCATAAATACACATTCACGTCGTGCAGGCCTGATTGCCACATCCAACACGGGCGATGACGCCCGCGCCTACACTACAAATTTCAGCTGTCGTATCATCCCTCCATGTCCTCCGTTCTCAGTTTCGAAAATGCGCGGCGCTTAGTTGAGCAGCACGCCGCCACCCTGCGTCCCCGCGGCAAAGAGCTAGTGGCACTGCTCGAAAGCCAGGGATTAATTCTCGCTGAACCCGTGCTCGCTGACCGCAATTTTCCCCCATTCCCCCGAGCCACACGCGATGGCTACGCGGTCCGCGCCGCCGATTTAGAAAAGGTTCCAGCCACGCTCGAAGTAATCGCTGAAATCCGCGCCGGAGCCGCTGCGGACGCCACTTTGAAACTCCAGCCCGGCCAAGCGGCAGCCATTATGACCGGCGCCCCCGCGCCTACCGGTTCAGACGCCGTTGTCATGGTCGAGTACACGTCGCGCCAAGGCGATCAGGTGACGATCACGAAAACAATTGCCCCCGGAGAAAATGTTGTTCCCATCGCAGCCGAGGCCAGCCGCGGGGATCGGCTACTGTCTCCCGGCGTCCGCCTGGATCACGCTGCAATTGCGCTAGCAGCGTCGGTGGGAAGATCGCGTCTGCTGGTATATTCGAAGCCGCGCGTGGCCGTGCTTGCGACCGGAGACGAACTGGTCGACGTCGATGTACCTCCCGAGCCCACGCAAATCCGCAATTCCAATACTTATTCGCTGGCGGCGCAAATCCAGGCTGCGGGCGGGCAAGCCGTGCTGCTACCCATCGCTCCTGATGAACCTCGGCGCTTGCAGGAGCTAATCGCAGACGGCCTCGAAGCCGACCTGCTCTTGCTGAGCGGCGGAGTCTCCATGGGCAAATACGATTTGGTGGAACAAGCGCTGGCAGAGTTCAAAGCGGAGTTTTTCTTCACCGGAGTCCAAATTCAACCCGGCCGCCCAGCCGTCTTCGGAAGAATCCCGTGTAGCGCGGGCACCCCCGTCCGCGAAGGGAGCCACGAAGATGCCGCAGAGAGGCACAACAACCGCCGTATTGACCAGGACGCTTTGAAAGGGCGTGGCTTCAGCCGCGCCGACAAGCCTCAAAATGAATCAGGTGCTTCAGTCCCCGAGGATCACAAATACTTCTTCGGCCTACCCGGAAACCCGGTCTCAACCATGGTCACTTTCGAACTCTTCGCCCGGCCAATGCTCCAAGCCCTCGCCGGAATGACGCCCAGAAAACTAATTTTCCTGCACGCCAAATTGAAATCCGAAATCAAGACCAAGCCGGGACTGAAACGGTTCCTGCCGGCAATTCTCTCTGGCGAATTCGAACAGGCCGAGGTAGAGCTAATCCGCTGGCAAGGCTCAGGAGACATCGCAGCGACAGGCGCTGCGAACTGCTACATCGTGATCCCACCAGATCGTGAGCGTATCGCGCCCGGCGAATGGGTTCCAATACTGATGAGATAAAAATGGAGGACGGGCGTCCCCGCCCGTCCAAGCAAGCCCTCAGCAACGCTACTGCCCAGTACCGGTCTTATCAGTCGGCTTCTTCGGCATAGCTGCCGGCGCGGCTTTCGGCTTCCAGAAGTCCGGATCAGCTTTCACCCAGTCGTCGGCAACATAGCTCATCTTCGGATTGAACATAAATAAGTTCGATTCGCTCGATTCGATTGCCGCCGCCGCGAGCTCGTCCAGTTTCTTCATCCCCTCTTCGCCCATGGCAGAAACGAAATCTTTCTGTTGCGCGAAGTTTTTGTCAATCTCGTCCGCAGATTTGCGTGCCGTTATGAAAGCGTAAGTTCCCTCGGGCACACCATAAGCTGCTTCATAGCAGGCCCAATGGTTATCCGGCAACTTCTGCTCGGCTGCCAGGACCATCTTAATCGCGTCATCCCAATCCTTGTGATGTCCCGGTTTTACGTGGTAGACCGAGATTTCGAAGTAGCGCATGTGCGCGATGTCAACACTCGGCCGCAAGCTGTACTCTTCGTTGTAGGTCCAAGCTGCCATGTCTACCGAATCGAGCAGGTCGCCATCCGCTACGCCGGCGCGATCGAGCGAGCCCGAAAGAGCCGCATTTTTATTGATCGTGTTTGCGTCCTTTTCCCAGGCTGCAAACGAATCGTAAGGTGTAAAGAACAACACTCGCGGTTTGCCGGAAAGTGAATTCATGGCTAGATAGTGTGTCGGATACTTTATCCGCGCAAATGACTGCACAAATGCGCTCTCCGCTTTGTCGTGCATCGCGCCGCCTTTACCCGGTTTCACAAACTCGCGGGTTACAGTAAGCACTTTCGGCGGCGCCATCGATTGCTCCTGCGCCGCTGCCGTTCCCAAGCTCCCAACTACAAGACACCCCAAACACAACATGCCGCTAATTCTTTTCATAAGCAGTCTCCTCTGTCGCAAATATGGAAAGTCTTGATCTAAGGAAAACTCAGGCGATGTAGAAAATCGATCTCCCGAGTCAGCCGGAGACTAGTCCCAATCACCCACTCAAGTCAAGAAGAGCATCTGTCATTGCTGGGATCAAATTGTCCGTTGTTTGCCGTCATCGGATCACCGCGTCCTAAGACTTAAGTCGCAATGTTAAGATTGCGGGCATTAATTTCACCTGGGAGAGTTGTTATGTTCGAGCCTGCGCGCCGGGACTCAATCTCCGCTTTTGCGGGATGCGTCTTTTTCGTTTGCAATCTCCTCATTGCCAATATGACTGGGCAGACTACCTCGCCTGTCGTAGTGGGCGATTACGCGGGAGTGCTGGGACCGCTGCATCTCGTGCTCCACCTACAGCGCGACGCAGCGGGCAAACTGAGTGGTTCCTTAGACAGCCTTGATCAAGGAGCGCTCGGGATTCCATGCAGTGAGTTCGTTCTTTCAGGAGCGCAGTTCGGCTTTAATGTCCCTGCCGTGAGCGGCACTTACAGCGGAACGGTGAGCGCGGACGGCAAGACGATTACGGGAACCTGGGACCAAGGAAAGCCGATGCCTCTGGTGCTGACTCAAACGGCGGCTCAAACAAAAACTGAGCCTGCGTTTGTTGCGGCGGAGAAGCCGTCGCCGGTTGACGGTGACTGGAAAGGCGCGATTGACACCCCCGGTGGGCAACTGCCCGCGATAATTCACGTGAAAAGCGATCGCTCCGGGAAAGAGTATGTGGCGTTCGATAGCCCATCGCAGAACGCGTTTGGCCTGACAGGCGACAACGCGACGCTGAAGGGCGATCAATTCTCTTTCGACCTGACTATCGTGCACGGGCACTACGAAGGCAAGCTGAGTGCGGATGGTAAAACCATCACGGGGACATGGAATCAAGGCAAGGACTTAGCCTTGAACTTTACTCACGCTGAGCCATTTGTCGCGGCGCAGAAACCGTCACTGGCTGACGGCGACTGGGCAGGGCTGCTCCAGACGAAGGATGGCTCGCTTCATGTGGTCATCCATGTGAAGAGTGACAAGGCTGGCAAGGAATACGTGAGCCTGGACAGTCCGGACCAGGATGCGAAGAATCTTGAAGGCTCAGATGCAGTGCTCAGCGGCCGAAGCTTTTCATTCAAGATGCCACAGTTGCACGGCGAGTATGCCGGTACGCTGACCGAGGATGGCAAGGCCATCGCGGGCACGTGGGCGCAGCAAGGCAGTTCGATGCCTTTGCGACTCACCAAAGCTCCAAGCGATCCTTCTGCGCCGACTGCATCGACGGCACCGGCGGCACCGCTGATGCTGACTGAGCTAAAGGCAAAGCTGGATGCTGAGTTGAAGCCGATGGTGGAAAATCCAGCGCTTGCGGGTGCAAGCGGCATCGGGGTAGTGATCGGCGTATTTGAACGGGGCGAGCAGCAGGTGCTGACCTACGGTGTGGCCAAAGAAGACTCGTTGTTCGAGATAGGATCAATAACCAAGACATTTACCGGACTGATCTTGTCGGAAATGGTGGTAGAAAAAAAGCTTTCGTTAGATACTCCAGTCCGGGAGTTGCTGCCTCCAGGAACGGTTGCCAAGCCGGACGGGCCAGAGATCACGTTGCTGAGCCTGGCTACGCACCACTCAGGAATGGCACGCATGCCGGATAATTTTCATCCCGCGGATCCCGCAAATCCGTATGCAGACTACACAGAAAAAGATCTCTTCCAGTACGTCGCCAAAACCGGGCTGGCGCTTAAGCCGGATGCCAAATTCCAATACAGCAATGTGGGCATGGGGCTGCTGGGAGACGCTCTAGCACACAAGGCGGGGGAGACATATAGCGAGCTGCTGAAACAGGATGTATTGGAACCGCTGCATATGGAGCATACCTTCATCGTGCTCCCCGCTGCGAAGCAGGGTAACTTTCTAGCGGGACATAATGGCATGGACAAGCCGGTTCATGCGTGGGACTTGGATGCGATGGCTCCGGCCGGCGGGATCCGGTCGGATGTGCGCGACATGCTGAAGTATATGGCGGCGCAGTTGCATCCACCCCCGGGAACCGTGGCCCAGGCAGTTGAGCTGCAGCATGAGTTGCGCGCCGATATGGACGGAGCGAAAATCGCCATTAATTGGATGTTCGATCCACGCGACGCCAATTACGACCACGGCGGAGCGACGGGAGGATTCACCTCCTACGCTTTCTTCAATGCAAAGAACGACGTGGCAGGCGTGATACTGGTGAACCGAGCGAGTGGACTGGCGGAGAGCTTAGGAGTACAGATTGCCGAACTACTGGAGGGTTTGCCGGCGCATCCGATTCGGCGTTAAGCGCACAGCGATTCAGAATTCTCGCGCTCCCGGCTAGATTCGTCTTAACGGAAGTATTGTTAATGCGAAAAACGCAAATCCAGAGCCGCTGCGTCCCTTCGCGAAACCACTTGATTGCCTCAGGGAAATTCTGCGGCATGCCAGTTCCGTGGAAATACATCTGACCAATTTCAAATTCCGCCGGACCAAAGCCGCCTTTCAATGCCTTTCTGTACCACGCCATCGCTTCTTGGCGTCAAAGGTTTTCCCAAATGAAATTGGCGGGCCGCGTTATGTATGGCTTACCGGGAAGGACTCTTAGCAGCGAACGCGAACGCCTCGCTCAAAGCGAATATAAATTCTTTGGCTGATTGCGGCCGCGCAGCGGTTTTCGGGTTGAGGGCCCGCTCAAAGAACTGCTGCCATTCCGCAGGCGCATCTGGCAGAAGCGTGGAAAGCGGAGTAAAGCGACCGTAGACGATCGAGTGGTGCATCTGGCCCAAAGACGTCGCAGGAAAGGGATGAGTCCCGGTCAGCATTTCGTAAGTGATAACTGCCAGTGCCCAGAGATCCCAAGCAGCAGACGCGATTTCACCATTAAGTTGATCCGGCGATATATACTGCGGCGTGCCCATCAGAACGCCGGGCACAGTGTCTACCGTAGCCGCGGCCGCGTCGCTCGGAGAAGCAAGGAACTTCGCCAGACCGAAATCAAGGATCTTGCTCACTTCGCCCGCGCCGCTTTGGGCGAGGAAAATATTTTCCGGCTTCAGATCACGATGGATCAAGCCGTTTTCGTGCGCCGCTTCCAGACCCGCGCACACGCCTGTGAGAATCTGCATGATTTGTTGAGGCGTGAATTTCTTTTGTTGCTCGAATTGTTGCCGCAACGTGACGCCTTGCAGCAACTCCATTACGAAGAAAGACGCGTGTGTCCGCATCCACCCCGAAGTCGTGTACGGTAACCAGATTGGGATGTGAGAACGACGCTGCTGCCCTGGCTTCGCGCCGGAAGCGTTCCGCCGCGTCGCCGTTGGTCACAAGACCTTCGCGTATCAACTTGACCGCCACGGCGCGTTCCAAAGAAATATCCGTAGCCTTGTAAACGGTGCCCATTCCGCCACGGCCCAGCCTTCGTTCCAGCCGGTAGCGCGACGCCAGCAGCCGCTTAAAAGGCATTCGCGTGAGTTGCGCGTTTTCATTGGGGCAGCTGCCCATGCCGCTCTCGTAGCACAAACCGCAACGAGGACACTCTTCAAATCCGGCAAGCGCAGCGGTGCCAGGACGTTCCAGGAGCAAAGCCAGCGCGCTGCCGATTCCAGAGAGTAATTCCTGATCCTCGTTGCTATAGGGCTCCTCTGATTTCTTGGGGCCTAAAACCATGAGCGCTTCGCGGCCGTGCGGAGCAGTCGCAATGGGGACCATCAGGTCAACGCGCGCCTCCCGCAGGAAGTTCGTATCCTCTGAGGGAAGCTGCTGCTTGAGCCATCCGCTTTCAGCCAGTGATATCTGCAACGGCTTGGCAAAAAGGCGAAAGGCCGACATGAGCTTGCTCTCGGCGGTCAACCCGCGAGGATAGACGTCAGGCGGCGCCGAAGCGATGCCACGATAGAGTGGCTCGGTAGCCTCCCGCATCAGGATTGCCACAAACTCCGGGTGCAGCGCCTGCTCCACTCGAACCACCGCTTTCGGCGCAACCTCGAAGAGATTCGAAGAAGCGCGGATTTCATCCACCGTCTGACGCAACAGCTGCTGCGCATTGTAATGCTCACGATAAAAGCGGCGGTCCAGCAACTCCATCCATTGCGACTGTTTCTTGTGAGCAACGATTCCAATCACTCCCATAAGCGCATAAGCCCAGCCGTGTTGCGAGAGCAGGACCCCGAACGGCTGGTTTTTGTGGACGACTAAATCAAAGATGAGAATTCCCGCCAAGATCGGCAGCGGAATCAGCAGAACGCGGCGCGCCACAGCGTATTGCAGACTTTGCCGTACGATGAGACTTACCTGGAACAGTCGCTTGCTTAAGAACTGCGTACGCCACACAAATGGTGAAAGGAACCTGCAAAAGCCCGAACGCAAGCGGTGAGACAGCAAACGTAGAAAGCCAGTCCGTCCTTTGAAACAAAAACAGCAAGAAGAACACAACAAAATAGACGAGGAACAGCAGCAAACCAAAGACCACTAGTCGTATCCGGCGCCTTTCATTCACCTCCCGAAGCCTGAAATAATTCACTGCAAGGATCACCACCGACGCAAGGAAACTAGTTAGGAAATCAATAGAGATTGCGGCAGCCAGCCAGTCCGGGAAGGTACCCGCAGCACGCTCCGGGGCGAATAGCAGCGTGTAATCGAGAGTGGCTGTGAAGACCAGCCAGGGCCCCAGGAGCACCACTAGTATTATCCAAGCCCATCGGCGATGCAACAGCGGCTTGGGGAATGTAAGCGAAAACAACAACATGGGGGCGACCGGCAAGCCATTGGCACCGAGCATCACCACGGGGAAGATGAGCCACTGGATGGCGGGTGGCAGGTTTCTCCATATCACCGCCGCACTCGAGGACAAAAAGTAAGAATTGCCTTACCCAGGCAGCAGAGGAATATACCGGCGACAACGGCGGTGAGGTCGCGCGGCTTTTTAAAAAGAACTAGCAGCCCCACCAGCAACTGAATCAGGCTGACCGCGAGTTCCACCCACCAGCCAAAATATTCTTGCGAGGTGAAACCTTGGGTCAGCGTTCGATCGAGAGTCAACTGCAAACGAACTTCATGGCCCCCGCGTAGTACAACAAGGGAAACCGGATGGTCGAACACCGTGCCGCTAAACGCGCCGCCGAGCTCAACTATATTGTGTACAACTCGCCATCGACACTGACGATTCTGTCACCCCGCTTCACTCCGGCTGCGTCGGCCGGACTACCCCGCGTCACACCCGCGACGCGGTTCTCACGAAAGCTGGGAGTGAACCCGGTAGCCTCAGGAAGTTTGAAAGGTAAATAGAGAAATCCCACCACGAAGCAGGCGATGAAAGACGCCGCGATCAACCAAATCCACCACGGGATGCGGGCAGGGGACATGCTCTCTTACCAGTACCATGAACATGCCATTATAGGCGACTGGTCTTTACGAATCCGCAAAGCCCCTGAACGATTTTGTACGATAGCTTCTAGTAAGATAATTCTTCGCCATGCCCAAAAAACTCTCTCACTACGATCGTTCCGGCAAAGCAAGAATGGTCGACGTCTCCACAAAATCCGCGACAAAGCGCGAAGCCGAAGCCAGCGCCTTCGTACTTCTGAAGCCGAAGATCCTCAAAGCGCTGCCCGAAAATCCCAAAGGCGACCCGCTCGAAGTCGCCCGCCTGGCCGGAATCATGGCCGCCAAGCGTACCGCTGATCTGATTCCCATGTGCCATCCCCTGCCGCTTTCGCACGTTGATGTGCAAATGCGGCTGTGCGAGAATGGCGTCGCGATTGCCTCGAAAGTTTCAACCACGGCGCAGACCGGCGTGGAGATGGAAGCCCTCATGGCTGCCACCATTGCCGCCCTGACGGTATACGATATGACTAAGGCGCTCGACAAGGGAATTGAGATTCGCGAAATCGTGCTGCAGCGGAAATCCGGCGGCAAAAGTGGCGATTATCGTCGCGCCATAAAAAAGACTGGCGACCACCGCCGCGTGCGAAAAAAGACGTAATGGCGAACAACGTAAGACTCCTGCTGGTGGATGACAATCCGATGGTGCTCAGCCTGCTTCGCGGCGCCCTGACTCCGCTCGCCCAGGTCACCACCGCGACCGATGCCGCCGACGCGCTTCTGAAGGCCGTCGACGATCCTCCCGACCTGCTGGTCTGCGACTATCGCATGCCCGGCATGGACGGCCGCCAGCTCATCGAAAAACTTCGCAGCCGTCCCCGTACCGCCGGAGCCGCAGTAATCCTGGTGGCCACCAAAACCGACATCAGTGAAAAACTAAGTACCGCCGATCTTCCCGTCGATGACTTCGTCGAAAAGCCATTCTTTCTCCGCGAAGCCACGCAACGCATCAAGCGCGTGATCGACAAAATCGCGCTGGAGAAAATGGCCAAGACCGTTCCCTCGGACGGCGTCCTGCGCGGCAGCCTGCTGCAGATGAACGTAATCGACCTGGTGCAGTCGCTCGAAATGGGCCGCAAAAGCTGCTCGTTAACGCTCACCAACAAAGACGACAAATGCCAGCTCTTCTTCAGCGAAGGCCAGGTAACTCACGCGACCTACGGCACGCTGGTCGGAGATCCCGCCGTGTTCAAAGTTCTGCGCTGGACCGACGGAAATTTCGAAGTCAATTTTGAAGGCAAAACCAATCAGCAGACCACCAACCTGAATACCCAGGGCCTGCTCATGGAAGGCTTGCGCCAGCTCGACGAAGCCCAGCGCGACGGCGGCAAAGCTTCAACCGAGGAGGAAGAAGATGTCCTCCTCGACTCCTGACGGGCTAACTGCAGCCGTCATCACGGTCAGCGATTCCTGCGCCCGCGGCGATCGCGTCGACCTCTCCGGCCCCGCGTTAGCGGAACTTCTGCGCAAGAGAAACTTCTCGCTCATTGGCACCGAGGTCGTTTCCGATGATCAGGCCGCCATTCAAACCGCCCTCGCCTATTGGGTCAAGGAAGCGCAACTCGTGGTGACTACCGGAGGCACCGGCATCGCCGAACGCGACGTCACACCCGAAGCCACGCGCGCCGTCTGCGAAAGGTTGGTCGAAGGAGTCGCCGAACGCATGCGCTACGAGGGTGCGAAGAAAACTCCATTCACCGCGCTCAGTCGTGGAGTCTGCGGCATACGAGAAAAATCCTTGATCCTCAATCTCCCCGGCAGCCCCGCCGGCGCAGTCGATTCACTGGAAGCCGTAATCGATCTGATGCCCCACGCGCTGCAACTGCTAAGCGGAAACACAAAACACGAGTAAGCCAGCCGATTCTACTCAACCCTGTCATCCTGAGCGGAAGCGTCATTCGCGAAGCGTATGACGCTGTAGTCGAAGGACCCCGGTGCTGCTGGGCTCAGCTACAAAGCGTGAGGGAATTTTAGAATCAACCGTGCCCATACTCCGTAATCTCACCATCCACCGCGACCGCCATGTACCTATGGGACGCCACATCACGAAACTGCACCACCTGATGCTTCTCCCGCGCCAATTTTCCCCACCGGCTCGGCTTCGTCGGATTCTGCTCGATCGCTTCAAACACCCGCCCATTCACTTTGAACTCCACCATCCGCAATCGCCCGCTCCCAACGCGCTTAATCCGCAGCTTTTGGCCATCATCCAACACGACCGCCTCGCCATTCATAAGCTGCATAGCCACCGACGCTAACACCTTCTGCTCCGCCGTCATCTCCCACTTCCGCCTTGAAACGTGTGGTGCGGGCGCTCTCACCCCGCCAAAACAAGGCGCCGCGTCCCACCGATTACTTCCCTGATTCTAATTAATCCTGACAGCGGAGTCGTTCGCTCGCGAACCAACCCCGACAAATCATCTCTGCCCGTGAGTTCGAAGATCACTTCCCACTTCGCCACCCCAAGTTGTTCCCATCGCAAAGCGCGGAATACTAGATTGACTGAAGATCAGACCTCAACTTGCCACAGTTTACTGCTTAGATTCTTACTGACATGTCGAATCTCGAATCAGACATTCATCTGGATTGTGATTTTCATTCCACTTCCCCTTCGAGCACGGTGAGCGTCTCATCGTCCACGTTCCATTTTTTGAGAATGGCGAAAATCGTCTTCGAGGCAAATCCCGCTCGCACCAGCTGGCGAAAAACCCGCGCCGCTTGCTTCTGATCTTTGGGCTTCATGAGACGTTTGCGTTTCAAATATTCGCGCGCCTGGGTCTCGTCGCTGACTTCGTCATAAATTGCGTCCACTGCCTTATCGATGACTTCGCTGTGGACACCTTTCGCCTTCAGATCTGTGATCACACGCCGCCGGCCAAATTTTTCATTATCGCGGCGGAAGGAAGAATACGCGGCGGCATACTGCGCGTCATTCAAGTAGCCACGATCTTTCAGCCGGCGGATGACGAGTTCCATCAGCGTACGTCCGTATTCTGTATCTGCATCAACACGCGGCCGCAAAAGCCGCTTCAATTCAGCCACCGAGCGTGCGCGACGGCCGAGCGCACCGACTGCATATTCGTAGAGTTCGTTTTCGGATTCGGTCTTTCTCGGACGCGCAAAAGCCATGGCATTAATACGTTAGGTTGTCTGAACTTGGCGATGAAAGTTGCATGCCACTACGTTACAACTTTTTACCAGCGCTGTGGTGACCTTGGGAACTTTCCGCCGTCTATTTCCGTAATAAGAACTGAGAGAGGAAGTTAGTTCATGCTTAACATCAATATAGAAAAAACAGGCGACGTAGCCGTTGTGCAATCCGCAGGGCGAATTGTGCGCGGAACCGAAGTGTTCACGCTGCGGAACGCGGTATTCTCTGCGAAAGACATTCGCATCGTGGTGATCGATTTATCGGACGTGGAAATGCTGGACGCGGGAGGTTTGACCGCGCTGCTTTCTCTGCTGCAATGGGCGCGGAGCCGCAGCGTTCAACTCAAGCTGGTGAACCCTTCGCATTTTGTCAACGAGGTGCTGACCCGCACCGGACTCGATCATGTGTTCGACATTTCGACGTTCCAGCATGCGCTTTTTGTCCTTGCCGCTCCGGAATATCATCACTTGAAATACGCGACGGTTTGCTAACGGCGGTCTTCACTGGGGCCGGAGCTATCGTTCGATTTGAATATCGAATCCACACTCTGGCCCTCCTCCGAAATAAAAAAGGGCGCGCAGAGCGCGCCCTGAAATGTTTCAGGAGGATAGAATCAGCGGCCTCCGTAGCCAGTCTGCTGCATCGCATTCTTGGAAATGTCGCTGGTCGAAGAGATGCCCTGCATGCGCAGTTTGAAGTCGTCAGCATTGGAAGCGCTCTCCAATGCGGTTTCGTAGTTAATTAGTCCCGCCTGGAACAAATCCCACAACGATTGATCGAAGGTTTGCATGCCATACTGCGAAGTTCCGGCGGAAATGGCGTCGCGAACCGCGCGGGTCTTTTCCGGTACCAGAATGCATTCGCGGATATAAGCGGTGTTGATCATGACTTCGACGGCAGGAACGCGGCCGTCGCCGTCGCAACGCCTGACTAGGCGCTGGCTGATTACGGCGCGCAATACAGCCGCGAGTTGCAGACGAATCTGTTTCTGCTCGGGCGGCGGGAAGACCGCAATGATTCGGTTGATGGTTTCGACGGCGTCCAAAGTGTGCAAGGTGGAGAAAACCATGTGGCCGGTTTCCGCAGCGTGCAACGCGGTGCCGATGGTTTCAACGTCGCGCATTTCTCCCACCAGGATGACGTCCGGATCCTGACGTAAGGAAGCGCGCAACGCTGCTGAGAACGTTGGCGTGTCCACCTCGATCTCGCGCTGGTTCACGTAACCTTTTTTATCGCGATGCAGAAATTCGATTGGGTCTTCGATCGTGATTATGTGTTCAGCGCGGGTGGAGTTTATGCGGTCCACCATCGCCGCCAGCGTAGTTGATTTGCCCGAACCCGTAACTCCCGTTACCAGAATCAGGCCGCGCGGCATGTCGCAAACCTGCTCCACAATTTTGGGCAGGTAGAGTTCGTCCAGCGCCCGGATCTTAGTAGGAATCACGCGCAGCACCAGCCCCACGTTGCCACGCTGTTGGAAGACGTTGACACGGAAGCGGCCGAGTCCGGCTACGCCGTACGCCATATCGATTTCCGTGCTCTCTTTAAACTTTTGTTTCTGTCTCGCCGACATCATGCTGAAAGCCATGGTGAGCATGTCTTCAGCGCTGATGCGAGGCTGATCAGTCAGTGGCGTAAGCTCGCCGTCAATTCTTAAGTGAGGATAATTGCCAACTTTGAGATGTAAGTCGGATGCGCGCCGCTCCATGGCGATGCGAAGTAAATCATCGATATTCATTCAAGGGTTCCCCAGGGATCAGTTTGTATGATGAACCTAAAGCTAACCCAGCCCAAGATGACCTAAGTAATGGCAAGTGTGCGTTTGGGCATGGCTAGCGAGAGAGCGATATAGAGATACCGCTTCCGGTGGTGCGGCACTCACTGGGGTTGCGAGCTTTCGCTTTCCAATTGAACACATTCGATCAATTGCTGCACTTTTTGCTTGTGTTCTTCAGTTCCAAGAACGAACTGCACTCCCATGCCATAGCCCGGATGCATGCTTTGCACGGTTCCATCGATTCGCAATTTAACGTCTTGTGTCCGCACTACCATTTGCAGTTCAGTTCCGCTGGGGAAAGTCTCTGCGCTCTTGATGTAACAGCCACCAGAACTGATGTCGGTCAAAGTGCAGCGGGTGGCAACGGTTCTATCCGGCCAGTAAAGTTCCACTCCCAGGCAGCATGGATGCCGCACAATGTTGCGGCGATCGGCGGCTGTGACTGACAGCATGCCCAAGCCGGCGCTCAGCCTCAGCGTGGCATCGTCATCAGTTTTGGTAGCCTTCGATCCTGGATCTGAAGCGCTTGTGGACGCGGAAAACTGCGCTTGCAACCACTCATTTACCAAGCGGCGCGATGTTTTAGGCACCTGCGCAAAGCGGATCCCAACCCGCCCGGAAGAATCCTGCCACATGACTTCACCGGAAAGTCGAACGGGCGAGGTGTTTCCCGGAAGGACGAAATGAAAATAAACTTTTGAGTAAGGCGGCAATTTGTTCTTAGAGAGAATGGCAATGCCATCGTCGCTGAGATCCACAAGGGCCGCCGGGACATTCTCCTGGTCGGCGTAGGTGATGGAAGTATTTGCCTGCACGGCGACGCGCGGCCGGATTCGTCTTTCGTAGCGCATCAAATCGCAGGCTGCGTGCATGCTGTTGGCCGCCCGCTCCTTGGAGATAGGCTTGTAAAGTACGAAGTTTGGACCCTGCGCGGAAATGTCGCGAGTCGCGTCGTTCGGCCCAACGATGGCGATCGCCACCGACGATTTGTTAGCCTCCGACTTTCGCGCCTGCGCAATCAGTTCGGCCGCAGCTGGCCTGCCTTCACAATCAACCAGCAAGGCATCAAAATGCCGCTCCTCGATGCGCTCGGCCGCCGAAGACAGATCTCCACAAGACTCCACTTTGATTCCCAAATCTTGCAGCATTCCGCGCAGCACCTGGATAGTGGGTACATCTGAGCACACCAGTAGCGACGTGAGCGTCATGGTCATGACCATATTAAATTTGCGGGGGAACGGCCAACAAGTTACCTGAGTCATGATCCGCAATCGCCGTGACTTTGGTCATCTGGAACTTGCACTCGTAAACCGTTATGTTCGCTTGTAATCCGGACCCGGTTACTCAGGGTTCGTGAGCACTCTTGGGTTCCCCCTGAAGGATTAAATTCATGTCCACGAAAACGGCTAGTTGGATTATCGGCGCCGGCGTACTCATGATGTTCATTGGCCTGTGTTTCCTGCCGGGTGCCTTCGGCGCACATCCCGAGCCAGATATGTTGGAGGTCGGCGCGTGCCAGTTCTCGTTGGGTGCTCTCATCGTGGCCGCGGGCATCTACGCCAAAGCGCGCGTGCTGCAATTCGCTCTCGCCGCGGGCGGACCGCGGAAGGAGACTGCAACCACAAATCAACGGCTTCGCGGAGGTTGCGATTTATGTGGAACCGAAGCTCCAGTGGTCGAATGCAAAGTTCACCAGCTTCATCTGTGCGGAACTTGTCTCACCCAGCATTATGATGTTCGCTCCTGCGCATATGTTCCCACCAGCCGCACTGCAAGCAATAAGGGAGGCAGGAAGTTGGCGTCCAACGCGCGTGGCGCATAGCAAGAGGTTTTCGTCCCCGAAGTACGCTGCATTGCCAAAGTTACTGGAGTTATCGGGTCAAATTACGTTACGTAGGTCCAGCGCACTGGCCCCGCCCTTTAGTACTTTGACGCTCCCTGATCCCCTCCTTACGATGGAGTTGCATGCGGGTTAGCCAGCGACGTTTCCGATTATGGAACCGCCTCCTTCGGCGAAACACGCGATGAAGGATGCCAGGCTCAACCCCGAGATGGCAGATAACAAACGGGTCAAGCAAAGCTTGTGTCTTAACACGGACCCAGGAAGAACTCCCCAGAGAAAGAAAGGGCTCATGCTGTCACGAAGAATGCGCGGATTTTCGATGATCGAATTGATGATCGTGGTGGCGCTCATCCTGGTCGTGACCGCCTTTTCCGTAATGTCGATTCGCCCAGCCCTCCAGCAGAACGACGTAAGCGAGGGCTTTAACCAGACGCTGATGGCCATGCGGCAGGCGCGAGACACTGCAGTCGCGCAACGGCAAATTTATATCGTCACTCTGAGTAATGCAGCTGTGCCCAACTCGATCACGATTACCCAGGGGTCAACCGGGACTGTGACGAACACCTACTTCCTTCCCACGGATGTTGCTTTTCTCGCGCTGGCGGGCATTCCGATATCGCCTGCTGCGTTCCCGCAAACTCCAGATGGCTTTGGCACCGGCGCAAATGCTATCGATTTCGATCAGGCAATCGCTGGCGGCGTAAAGAACGTGATCTATTTCTATCCCGACGGTTCAGCGCAGGACGCGGCTGGCAACATCAACAACGGCGTGACTTATCTGGCTTTGACCGGAAACGCCGGATACATTAATACCTCGCGGGCTATTACTCTGTGGGGCGCTACCGGGCGGCTGCGGGCATGGCATATCGAGAGAAGCGGAGCGAATTATTACTGGAGGCAACAATGAAAGCTGAAAGCAATATGGCTTTCAAGCCGCAGGTTAAACGAACCGAGCGAGGGTTCAGTTTGATCGAGTGCATGATTTCGATGGCCATCCTGACGATTGGCCTGCTAAGCCTGCTGGGTGTATTCGGGATCGCAATGGCATCCACGCAAACTTCGCAGGAGAACAACACAGCCAAGCAGTTAGCGAATGAAGCGATGGAAGGCATTTTGACTGCACGCGAGACCGCAAACATAACCTGGGCGCAGATTAACAATACGGGATCAGGCGGGATTTTCCTTCCCGGATTCAACCCGATCTGGAACCCAGGAGCCGACGGAATCATTGACACTGCGGACGACGCAGCGTCGGGTTTTCAAACTCTCGAACTACCGGGATCAACGGGAATTTTTGCCGGCGCTTGTCCGCCCGATACCTGCCTGTCGCTGCTTAATTTCCAGCGCCAGATCCAGATTTTGCCGGTCTTCCCGGTGGGCGGCGGCGCAGCCTACACCACGCTGCGCCAGGTCATCATCACGGTTCAGTACACCACTCCCCAGAATAAAATCCCCCGAACATACGTTCTCAGCAGCTACATCTCGACGTACCGGTAAAGAGGAAATTTTATGGGTCGTAGCTCTGCAAATTCGAGTCGCGGATTCACCTTGATCGAACTGCTGGTGTCGCTCGCCGTGGGAACACTCATAGTGGGAGCGGCGGTGCAATTGTTCACCAAGGGAATGAATGCCACTTTCGTGGTCTCGCAGCGAGCCGAGATGCAACAGGATCTGCGAGCAACCTCTGACCTAATGTTCAAGGATATAAGTTTGGCGGGCGCCGGCAATCTGCCCGTTTCCGGAATCCTGTTGCCCTCGACGGCGGGAAAGCCTCTTTATGGATTCGCTCCCAGCTGCGCCGTAACCAATAACTGTGTTCCCGGCGGCGGCATTGCCTACCCATGCGTGACCAAGGGCGCGGTTCCTTGCAATCCGACTATGTTTGGACTTATCCCGGGATATCAGATGGGAATTAAGGCGCCGGGCAGCCCAACTAATAGCGATGTAATTACAGTTGTGTACACCGACAGCGTATTGGCCCTGCCGTGCTATACCATCCAGGTCATCACTTCCACTGCGATCACCCTGCAGCTGCCGGTTGTGCTGCCTGCCAGTTGTGCGCCGCCCCAGCCCGCTCCTCAGCCAGTAGTCACAACTCCGGCGACGGCGGGAGGCTTGGTTCCGGGCGACCTGGTTCTGGTGCAAAGCACGGTTGGTGGAAACAGTGCGCTCGCCGTCGTTGAGGTCACTGGCGTCGTCTCAAACGGAGGGAACAACTATACGGCGGCTTTCGCGGCCGCGGATCCGCTGAACATGAACCAGCCCGGCGCAGCCTCGGCGGGTTTGGCGCCACTCGCGTGTGCGCTGGGATCATGTCCAACCACGGCAACCGTTACAAGAATCTTCGTGACTAGCTACTACTTATGGATGATGCCTGACCCGCTCGGAGTTGGAGCGGGAACACCTACCTTGATGCGGCAGGTGAACGGGCAGAGCCCGGTACCGGTGCAAGAGAGCGTGGTGAACTTACAGTTCACCTACGACACATATGACGCGTCTGGCAACTTGCTCAATGCCGTAGGCGACGCCGGATACTCAGTGGGCACATCCTTCAATGAGATTCGAAAAATTAATCTGGTTCATTTGACCACGCGCAGCCAGGTCGCCGGCGTGAAGAGCGGTCTAATGATTACCAACGGCTATCAGACATTCGACACGCAGACTTCAATCAGCGCCCGAAATCTGAGCTACCAGCAGCGGTATGTCCTCACACCGTGATTTCAATGGCGATGGCGAAATTTGGCCGAGGAAGCAAGGAAAGCGGTATGGCAATGAGGAGCGACACGATGCAGAACACCAAAACTGATTCACGAGGATTCACTCTGATTGCATCCCTGATGCTGATGCTGATTATGTCAGGGGTTGCAATTGGTCTGCTCATGATGGTGAACACCGAAGGCAAAGTCGGCGGCCAGGATGTGCAAAACAATCTGGCCTTCCACGCCGCTGAAGGTGGCATCGAACACATGACTGCGGATCTGTCCGCAATGTTTCAGAACGTCGAATCGCCCACGGCGACGCAAATTGCGGGGCTAAGTGCGGATGCCCCTGCCAACGGCGCCGTTATGAGCTACCCTGTCTATACTCTGACCGCGGCCACGAACCCCGATGGAAGCCTGGACACCAGTTGGGGGCAAATCTCTACCGGATCCTTCGAAGGACTGTATGCCCAGCTGCTTCCCGTCACCCTGCAAGTAACTGCCAGCACTTCATTGGCAGGACCAGGAACCATAGGTGACGAAGTCAATATGTCCCGACAAGTCGAAGTGGCTTTGATTCCGGTTTTCCAATTCGGCGTGTTCTCCGATAGTGACATGGGCTTCTTCAACAGCCCCAACTTGGACTTCGCGGGCCGTGTCCACACCAACGGCGATTTATACCTGGGCGTGGTTGCCGGCTCGACCCTTACTTTCCATGACAAACTGACCTCGTGGGGAAACGTAATTCGTACCGTACTTCCCAATGGAGTAGCGGCCAATGCGGTTGGTGATACCGGAACTGTAATGATCCCGCAAGCGACCGGAGGCTGTGATGGCAATCCTCCGCTTCCAGCCTGCCTGTCAATGGCGCAGACTTGGGGCAGTGTGGTGGGAGCAGGCGGCGACCCGCCGGCCTCGGCGTACAATGCCGGCCCGCCATCTTGGCACACCATTTCCCTCAATGCGGCCGACTACAACGGTTTCATCGAAGACGGAGATTATGGTATTGCTGGCGGCCTGGGCACGGGAGCCAGCAACCTGACGCTTCCTTTCGTGAACGGCACGAATGGAGCCACCACTGGTCCGCAAAATTTTGAGATTGTTCGTCGTCCTCCTGCCGGAGAATCTGCTACCAGCGCTTTGGGCGCATCGCGACTTTATAATGAAGCCGAAATTCGCGTGTTTCTCTCCGACACTCCGAACGACTTGCCATGCGGCAACCCGAGCACACCGCCGCCCTGCGGCGGAAACACCGATCCCCAAAATGTGCGGTTGGCCAATGGGCAATCCGCGGCTGGCCCCAACTACACCAACGGAGTGCCGACTTCATTCGTAAAAGTTGCCGGCATGCCGGCTCTGGCTGCGGGCGACAGCTACACCACTTACTTCGCGACGGCCTCTACCCTGATGCCCAACCGCAACAATCCGGGATTCCCCACCAATAACCCGCCGTCCATGATTGCCGACTCGTTATATAGGCCGGTGACGCCTCCAGCGGGCGACGTTACCCTTTACGATGCCAATGCTCCGGTCTTGCGCACTGGAAATGCAGGTACAGTTGGATTGACCATCGCGCCACCTAATATCGCCATCAATCTCTGCAGCACGACGACCGGAGCATGTCCGGCGTACCCGTGGTTCAATACTCCACCAACGGGTGGAGCTGGTTTCCCGGCAGCAAGTGAGACTGCCTGGAACCTACTGGATGGCTATCTACGCGTCGAATATCGTGACGCCGGTGGCGCTTATCACCCGGTCACGACCGAATGGTTGCAACTTGGATTCGCCCGCGGAACGCTTCCTCCTACAGTCGCTGGCGCGGCTGCAGGCGTGGGTAGCAACCCGGTCAATCCGGACGCCATTTTGCTGCTGCAGAAGCCTGCCGATCGCAATTTAGACGGCACCATCGATTCAGTTGGTGTCGCGCCCACATGTACGAAAAAAAGTGCTGGTGTATATACCTGCACCACCGCAACCGTGCCGGAAGTAGTCAACGATGGAACAACAGTAAGTCCGTGGTACGGCGATTCCCTCGCGGCCAATCCAAGCTTCACGATGTACAACTGGTATCCCATCAACTTCTACGATGCTCGTGAAGGCGAACCCCGCGACGCGATACAAGCAACCAACAGCTGCACGCCCCTTGGCGTCATGAATGCCGTAGAACTGGACGTAGGCAACCTGAAGCGATGGCTGGCCGGCGCGACCGGTGTCAGCGGTCCATTGGTCGACAATGTTGCTCAGAACGGATACATTCTCTATTTCTCTGACCGCCGGGGCATGCTGCCTGACCCCTGGGGCACGCAAGTAGACGCCGCAGGCACCAAAACTGGAGACTCCGGCTTCGAGGATGTGATTAACAGCGGCACCGCCAACGGCACTCCCGATGGCGTACTGGATCCGATTCCACCGAACAAACCGATCTCTCCCGAGGACGTCAATGAGAACAATCACCTGGATAACTTTGGTTCTGGCAATCTAGGGCTTGGCCTTGGCTATGTTCCACAACCCGTGGGCACATCAGGGACGCCTATCCCGGCATACGTTGCGGGCAACAGCGTAAATTCGCTGGTCACCACGCCCAACCCCGACGATCCGTACCTTGTTCCCAACCGCATACCCGATTGCAGCATAGGAGCCAAGGGCTGGGTCAGCGGTGCGCGACACGTGCTTAAACTGGTCGATGGAACGCTCGGGAATCTACCAATTCTGCCTGCTCTGAGAAACGGCAGTTATGGCGGATTCACGGTAGGATCAGAAAACCCCGTATACATATACGGAAACTACAACACCAATGCTGCTGATCCGATCTGGAAAAATCCTGCCGGCGCCGATCAGCCCGGGATGTCCGCTGCCGGTATCGTGTCTGACGCCGTGACCGTCCTGTCCAACAATTGGTCGGACGTCGCCAGCCTGAACACATTAGCTACCCAGCCGGTAGGAAACCGAACCGCTACGACTACCTACTATCGAGTGGCTGTCGCCGGGGGGAAAAACATCAATTTTCCTTTCCCGGCATGGTCGAATATTGCCGACTTCGGCTTCGGCACTGATGGCGGAGTCCATAACTTCCTGCGATTCGTGGAGGACTGGAACTCTACCGGCCCGGTGCTCAACTATGAGGGGTCGCTGGTTAGTCTCTATTATTCGACCTATGCGACTGGGACGTTCAAATGCTGTTCGTACTCGGTGTATAGGCCTCCGACTCGAAACTACATCTTCGATCCGGACTTCACGGTGCCAGCCAAGCTGCCTCCGGGTACGCCCTTGTTCCGTGACATCGACAACTTGAGCTACCGGCAAGACGTGCAACCGCGCACCACTAGCGCGTACTAAACCAAACGCAACCAATAACAGCCCCGATCCTGAAAACAGGATCGGGGCTTTTAGTATTGTCGTGTAGGCGCGAAGCGTCGTCGCTCGTGCGGGAATCAATACAAGACTTTCTTCCACCAATGACGCCAGCCCGCCCGCCCGAGTCGCCGAGCCTGTAAGATTATCCGTTGGCTGCTTCGCAGGAGGACGGGTTTGGCAATCAGCGCAATTTTCTGGGACGTTGGTGGCGTGCTCCTCAGCAATGCTTGGGACCACGAGCAGCGCCAGCGCACCCTCAAGCACTTCGGACTGGATGACGTCGAATTCGAAAGCCGCCATGAGATGCTGGTTTCTTCGCTGGAACGGGGCAAGATCAGCCTGGACGAATATCTCGAGCGTACGATTTTCTACCGCCCACGATCTTTTACCGTGGATGAATTCAAGAAGTACATGTTCTCTCTATCCCAACCATGTACGGAAACTCTGCAACTCGCCAAAGAGTTGGCCAAATCGTGTCGCTACCTGATGGCGACGATCAACAATGAATCAAAAGAACTGAATTCGTTCCGCATTCAGAATTTCGGCTTGCGCGAGATATTCAGCCTCTTCGTGAGCTCGTGTTTTGTAGGACTGCGCAAGCCCGAGGAGGGAATTTATCGCCTGGCCCTGGATATCACGCAAAGAGCGCCGGAGGAATGTTGTTTTATCGACGATCGCCCTTTGAACTTGGATACCGCGGCGCGATTAGGCATGCGCGTCATCCATATGGAGAACACGGAGCACTTACAGCAGGAACTTCAAAAGCTAGGCGTCAGCCCGCGATGAATTGCATTTGTCAAATGTGCGGCGCTTAAAGCCTGCCCACCCGCGCCAGTTCTGCCAAATTCCAAAGAGCATTGGCTATCAGCAGCCCCCATAAGGAGGCCTGCATCAACTCCCGCTGCCGAGTCTCAAGCAGATCGGCGGCGATTCCGGCGACAAATACAAACCAGAACGGCGCTGCCATAAGCTGAAATCCGAAGCCGGGGTAATGCGGCGTTCCCAGGCTGAAGAGAAGGAATAATGCTGCGATTAGCAAAGGCGCAGTGTTGCCGAAATACCTGGGCCTGCGCCAGGCGAAATACGTAATCAAAGCTGCTGGGATTGCCACCAGTAAAACCGGACCACTCTGACCGAGCTGTGTCAGAATTCGCTTGTACGTGGTGGCAAACAGAAATGCCCTCCACGTGATTCCGAAAAAAGTGGCGTGTCGCATGCCTTGCCAGAAAACACCTGGACGGAAGAAATAAGACGCCATCAATAGCACGGATGCTACGCCGCAGGCAGCTAACCAAATCGCAACTGCTGCCCGCCGCCGGGTGGGCGCAAGATACAACATGAATGCGAGCGCAATCGGACTCAGGACGATCAGCGAAAACTGCGATCCGATGGCGAGCGCCAGCGAGAGTCCCAGTAGCAGAATGCGGCGCCGATTCCATATCACAACCTCGCGCGGAGCATACAAAGTGTGGGCCACGGCAATGGCTGTGAAGATTGTGCCGAACGCACCCCATACCGCACCCATCTCCGGTTGCGCAGAATATAGGGTGCTGCTGCGGAGAATTACCGGTGAGAAGCAGTACAGCACCAAAGCAATATAGCCGCCGGCATTGCCGTAGAGTCTGCGTGCTACGTACCAGAGGGATGCGCCCAGGAGTACGCCAAATATGAGGTAAGGCGCTCGCGCCAACCATCCCCAGTAATGAAAGGAACCGGAGTCTGATGTGCCCGTCCAGCCCAGCAACGGAAAGGAGGCCAACAAATACCACAGCGGAGAGTGATTCGCATCGTAGCCCTCGTTGTGGTCGATTGCAGGAGGAGTCGGCGTTCCCGCCTCCATGCGTTCCACTGAGGGCGTTCCTGCGACCGAATCGCCGTTCCATTGTTGCAGCCCTTCCACTACACGGAACAATTGGGAAGAGTCGATTTCCGCTGGCTGGGTGCCGCGTATGAGCAACCAGCCGCACTGCGCCAGGAACGCAAGCAGAAGACATCCGGCCAGAATCTGGGGACGACCAAAGCGTTCGCGTGTAAGAAATTTACCCATGAAGGGACGGCGAGTGTTTTACCATGTCCGGGGACAATTGGGAAACATCCGCGATGGATGATGTAAAACAAGGCTCACCGCCTGCGAATTCCAGCTTGCCGGATCAGCAACTCACGCAGCCTGATCCCCCTTCGATTGCGCCACCTCCGGAACCAAAAAGTACGTTTCTCTTCGACTCCCAAGGGTTACGCGCTGGATGGCGGCTTCTGCTCTACATCATCATGTGGAGAGCACTTCGCGCGCTCCTCGGCGTTGCGCTGGAGACAATCGATCCCCACGTGCGCATCAAACTCTGGCTCGACCTGATTACCGAAGCGGGATCATTCGGCGCGGTCGCTATTCCAGCGGTGGCGATGGCATGGATTGAGCATCGTCCCTTTGGTGATTACGGCCTTCCACGACGCGATGCCTTTGGTAAATCCTTCTGGACAGGCATGGGATGGGGAATTGTGGCGATCACAGCCTTGATAATTGCCATCGGCGGGGTTGGCGATTTGTCTTTAGGAAGGCTCGCCCTGCACGGCGCACGTATCTTGAAATTCGCAGCGTTCTGGGGCGCGTTTTTTATTGCAGTCGGCTTGTTCGAAGAGTTTCTGCTGCGCGGCTATAGCCTCTTCACGCTGACCCAAGGCATCGGCTTCTGGCCCGCGGCCGTGCTACTTTCCACAATCTTCGCAGCTTTGCATTTTCGTAATCCCGGAGAAACCTGGGTCGGACTGCTAGCGGTCGCGGTTATCGGACTTTTTTTCTGCTTGACCCTGCGCCGCACGGGAAATTTGTGGTTCGCCGTAGGCTTTCACGCCTCGTGGGACTGGGGCGAAAGCTATCTGTACTCCGTGCCCGACAGCGGCGGCATGGTGACCGGCCATCTGCTGCGTTCATACTTTCACGGTTCACCGTGGATCACTGGGGGTTCGGTTGGTCCAGAAGGCAGCGTGCTGGTGTTTGTGGTGATCGGACTGGCCTGGCTGGTGTTTGATCGAGTGTATCCGCGGGCGAACTATCGAGCCTGAAAGGTGTTTCGGTTCATGATTTGGGACGTGTGCTAGGGTTATCCAGAAAACTGCTATGATTTGATCGTCGACGAATGGTTGCCATAGGATTTTTCGGATGAATATCAATCTAACCCCCGAGCAGGAACGGATCGTCAATGACGAGTTGAAGTCGGGTCACTTTCGATCAGCGGAGGAAGTAATTGCCCAGGCCCTCGTGGCTCTTCGAGAAAAAGAACATTCCCCACTTGTCGGCGATAGCGACGGCCGCCATGAGGGCGCCGTGCGGGAAATGCTCAACTTTGTCGAGGAAAACCGCACTCCCCTGCAGGGCATCTCGGTTAAGCAACTGATCCGCGAAGGCCACCGTTTGTGAGTGACCTCGTGCTGGACGCGTCGTTGGCGCTCCAGTGGTTTCTGGAAGACGAGGCCGGGCGGCATTACAGCCTCAGTGTCCTCGCAAGTCTTTCCCTCAAACGCGCCGTGGTCCCGATGTTATGGTACTACGAAGTGGGCAACGGCTTGCTCATGGCCTACCGGCGGAAGCGGATCACATCCGATCAAATCGACGGCTTTCTGACGCGACTCAAAGCCCTTCCCATTGATGCCGCCCAGCTGCACCCGACCGAACTTCTCGAACTGCCCGCCCTCGCACAGAAACACAATCTGACCATCTACGACGCGGCGTACTTGGCGCTTGCCATGCGACTCAATTTGCCTTTGGCAACCACCGACGCCGATCTCGGACGGGCCGCAGCTGCAGAGGGCATCGGAATGGTGACTGGGTAGCTTTGCGGAATCGGGGCGCGGGCGACGTGAAGGCTCTCCAAGGCAGAGAAGAACTTCGCCCGCGAATTGGCGACTACCGGCTGTTCTTCGTCTGGCCCGATCCCGACACCATCGAGATCCGCCGCGTCCGTCATCGCAGCGAAGTATGTTTGGGAGACCCGTAAGGTGCGGTGCTTTACAAGCGGATACTTTCCGAGCGAAACGCTATTTACTGGCGAGGGCGAGGCGTTGACGGTTGCACCGAAAAGGGCCGCAACGGCGTCCTTCGCTGCTGCCGTGCCCAGGGAACGTAGAGTCGGCTTTGACTGCGTGGCATCGATTGGGCCGTGTCTTCCGATAAATGAGGTCCGCTATTACTTGCGAGTCGATGGCCAGGATTATGTCTCCATATGGGGCGGGGGCTCCGTCCCGTATTGTGGCAAGTGAATGTCCATCCCCACACGGGCACACCAGCCGATCAGATATCCAGATTCTTCACGTCGAGGGCGTTGTCTTCGATGAACTTGCGGCGGGCTTCTACGTCTTCGCCCATCAGCGTGGTGAAGATGGTTTCGCATTCGGCGATGTCTTCGAGTTTTACCGACAGCAGCGTGCGCCGCTCCGGATCCATGGTGGTTTCCCATAGTTGCTGCGAGGTCATTTCGCCGAGGCCTTTGTATCGTTGCACGATGTAATCCTTGCGGCCTTCGGCGAGGACGTAATCGAACAGATCGCGCGCGTTGGACTTTTCGACGAGTTGAGGTTCCGGCTTCTTCTTGGCTGCGGATTTCACGGGGGCGTCTGGGACAGCTTTCTTCGGTGTCTTGTCGCCATCCGGATCAGCCTCAGTTGCGTCTTCCGCACTTGCGGAAGAACCCTTGGCCACAGTCTCGATAACAAACGGCGGTTCCATGTACGGTTCGATCTGCTTGAATTTCGAGAGCAACTGCCGGTATTCAGCCGTGGACGCCAGTTCCCAGTTGACCAGGTGTTCGGCGCCTTGCGAGTTCACATAGCGCACTTCCCACAGATTGTGTTCTTCGTCGAAGCGGCTTTCCACTTCCTTAAAGCTGCGCTCTTTTTGCAGCTTCTTAAGCTCCTTCTCCAGCTTCTCGATTTTTTTGGAAGCAGTTTTCTTGTCGCCTTCGAAATCAACGCGCTTGGAAAGATCGAGCTTGGGCAGAATTTCGGTCACGCGTTCATCGCGCAAGCGTTTATCGACTTTGTCGAAGAGCTTGAGATATTCGTCGAGGACATTCATGAAGCGCGACAAATTCGCGCCTTCGAGTTTGGCTGCACCCTCGCCATAGCGCACGACAAGGCCGTCTGACGCGCGTTTGACCAACACTTTCACGTACTCGCGATCGTCTTTGATGTATTGCTGCGACTTGCCCTTCTTGATCGAATACAGCGGAGGCTGCGCGATGAACACGTTTCCGCGCTTGATCAACTCCTGCATGTGGCGGAAGAAGAACGTCAACAACAGCGTGCGGATGTGGCTTCCGTCCACATCGGCGTCGGTCATGAGAATGATTTTGCCGTAGCGCAATTTGCTGGCGTCGAAATCTTCTTTCGAGATGCCGGTGCCTAGCGCGGTAATCATGGCCCGAATTTCTTCGTGGGCGAGCATTTTGTCGTAGCGGGCTTTCTCGACGTTGAGAATTTTGCCTTTCAAGGGCAGGATGGCCTGGAAACGCCGGTCGCGTCCCTGTTTCGCGGTGCCGCCCGCGGATTCGCCTTCGACCAAAAACAGTTCGCAGCGTTCGGGTTGTTTTTCCGAGCAATCGGCCAGCTTGCCGGGCAGACCTCCACCATCGAGTGCGCCTTTGCGGCGGGTAAGGTCGCGAGCTTTTCTTGCGGCCTCGCGCGCGCGCGCGGCGTCGATTGCCTTGTTGATAATTTTTCGACCAACCGTGGGATTCTGCTCGAGGTACGCGCCCAGGCGTTCGTTAACGAAGGCCTGTACCACGCCTGCAATGTCGGAGTTCAACTTGCCCTTGGTCTGGCCTTCAAACTGAGGCTGCGGTAGCTTCACGCTGATCACGGCGACCAATCCTTCGCGCACATCGTCGCCGGTGAGATTTTCCTTCACGTCTTTAAACAGACCCATCTGCTGTCCGGCGTAATTGATGGTGCGGGTCAGGGAGGTGCGGAAGCCGGAAAGATGCGTACCACCATCGACAGTGTTGATGTTGTTAGCGAAGCTGAAAACGGTTTCCGAGTAGGCGTCGTTGTATTGCAAGCCGATCTCCATGGCCACGCCGTCACGCTCGGCTTCCATGTAGATGGGCTTGTCGTGCAGCACCTGTTTGCCGCGATTTAGGTGCTTGATAAATTCTGCAATGCCGCCGTTGTATTTAAATTCAACAGTCTTGGGATCGCCGGTTTTCGGATCCGTAGTGCGTTCATCGGTCAGCGTGATCAGCAATCCCTTGTTCAGGAAGGCCAGTTCACGCAGGCGTTGTGCCAGAGTATCGAAGTTATATTCGGTTACGGTGAGGATGCTTTTATCGGGGAGGAAGTGAACTTTCGTCCCCCGCTTCGTCTTCACCTCTCCGGCTTTTTTTAGCTTGCTGGTCGGCTCACCTTTGGAATAGGTCTGCTCCCAGGTGAAACCGTCGCGCCAGATTTCCAGGTCCAATTCTTCACTGAGGGCATTTACGCAAGAAACGCCAACACCGTGCAGTCCGCCAGAAACTTTGTATGATGATGCATCGAACTTACCGCCGGCGTGCAGCGTGGTCATCACAACCTGCGCGGCAGGGATTTTTTCTCCATCGATGTCCATGGAATCGACTGGAATGCCGCGACCGTTGTCGACTACAGTGATGGAATTGTCGATATGAATCGTGACATCAATCTTGTCGGCGTATCCCGCAAGCGCTTCGTCAACCGAATTGTCTACGACTTCATAGACCAGATGGTGTAGGCCAATCTCGCCGGTCGAGCCGATGTACATGGCAGGACGTTTGCGGACCGCTTCCATGCCGCCCAGCACTTTGATGGAATCCGCTGTGTAATCGCCGTTGCCGTTAATTGGATTGGGCCCGCCGACACGATTCTTGCTATCGACGATTGCCGTGCTATCGATTTCTTTTGTCGCCATTCAGCTCCGGTGGAAAGGCCAGATTTGAGCTCTGGCCGGACGCGCATTTCCGTGTCCCGAAACGAGGTCAAATGACTTAATTTACTAACACTTACGGGACAAGAATTTATAACAAATTATACCACAGTTCGGGCCAAGTTTAGAGTCGGAATCGAGGCGGTAAACTGCGATGCTCGTTTCATTTAGGGAGGGTTGATGAAGGTTCTGGGCATCGGAACTTACCGTCATCGGTACTGTCATTTCGTTGAGCCCGGCGTTTCTTTTCGGCCAAAGGTCAAGTATGCGACCAACTCGTCGATTTCATCTTCGCTCCCGGCAATAAAATTGAACGAGATCACATAACTTTTCTCGATCATCACCAGAGTGCTTTGACGCATGATCAATTTGCCTATCGGTTTACTGAAGTCACCACGAACCGTTTGCATATTGCCCACGCGAAAGTCATACGGCTCGTTCACCACAGTTAGACCTTTGGCCTTGGTCAGCTCAGTCAGCGGTCCAAAATATTGTTCCGCGCTTCGCAGGCCGGTATACGAGGATGCAGGCTCTGCGGCAATTACGACAGCTGAATTTACCGAATCGCCGGTGGACTCGGGAGGACGCTCGAATATAGCGAGCAGCACGACTGATTTAGAGGCACTCGAATCCGGAGTCGAATTATCGTTCGAGTCGTCGCTCATTTCCTTGGTTCGATTCACCCATCCAAAAGGGATTTTGTAAGTGAATGCCAAAGAGTTGTGGCGGTATGCGTCGCCAGAAATCGTACCGGTATCAAGCGTCGTGGGCTTTGCGTTCGTGAGGGACTGGCTGGGTTGCTTTAACGGCTGTTGGGCCAGCACAGAATGGATAAGGAGGCCTATGGCAAAAAAGCCCGAGGCCACGTAAGCACGACATCTCATTTCTGTATGTTACAGGGCCCGGCTCGATGAAAGTCAATTATGCGGCTTCTCTTCCTACCTTCAGACGTTTGAGCCTGCGGTTGACTATTTCCGCATTGAATAGTTCCGGGCTAAAGCCCTCGCCCAACTAGTCTCGCCGTTCTTGGTGCTAAGTTGATAGTTTTTCACGCGGTCTGTGCCCTTGGGGATTTTGCTCTCAAGATTTTACCGAACTGGTCAGGCTGCCCTGCCCATCGGAACCGGCTGGGCGCAGTGGGCGCAGCGCTTGGCATCGATGGGAATCTCGCTCAGGCATTCGGGACATTTTTTTGTCGTCGGATCGGCCGGCGCCGGAGCTTTGCGCATGCGCGCGACCAGCAGATTTACCGGGGTGACAACAAAGAAATACACTGCGGCCGCCACCAGCAGGAAAGAGACGGCGGCATTTATGAAGTCGCCGATCGCAAACATGCTGCCGTTGATGCCGAACTTAATGGCGGAAAAATCGGGCTTGCCAGCAATCGCCGCAATCAGCGGAGTGAGCAAATCTTTGGTGAAAGCCGATACGACCGAGGCAAACGCCGCTCCAATCACGACGCCGACCGCCATATCGATTACGTTGCCACGAAGAATGAACTGTTTGAATCCGCTTAGCATAATGGACCTCCAACATTAAGCGCCGTATTAGGGTAGTGGTGCGGCCCCCTCCCGTCAATATCCCGCGAAACGTAGAGGCACCTTAGGCAACTAAACCTCTTCGTTACAGAACGTGCACCGCGTGGCAAGGACCGGCAGTTTCGCTAAACATTCTCGGCATCGATTTCGTCCGGGCTTGGGTGGCTTTGGCTCTTTGGTTTCGATGATGCCCAGCGTCTCCAGTTCTTGGGCGGGCTCTTTGAACTTCGGGGCCTCAGGGTAAACTGGCCCCATATAAGTTCCACTCTGTTTTTCGGGAGATTTGGCGTCCGGGGCGTCAAAGAGAATCAACTGAGCGACCAACCTCCCAGGGTAAAGGAGTAGCGGCGTATTCGAAACGTTTGCAATTTCCAGCGTCAGGCAGCCCCGGTAACCTGGGTGTACCCAAGGGGCCGTCTCTATCACAACGAACATTCTTGCAACAGAGGATTTGGTTAGAATTTGGCCAGAGACGTTGTGGGGGAGTTTAATAAATTCAAGCGTCGCCCCTAATACCGTCTCGTGAGCGGGCACAACCAGGTAGCGGCCCAGGGGGACGTGAAGTCTCTGATGGCCATGCTTCGAGGCTTCCGATCCCGGGTAAAAGTACGGCCTTGGGGGTACACGCGGCAACAAGAAGTGTGTTCCCAGTCGGAGATCGACAGAGTCCGTGTCAAAGGCCTTCGCCGCTTGCAGAAGGGGGCTAATTACAAGCGATTCCGACTCAGTGACCGGCTTGTTCAGCCGCGCTAATATCTGCTCTCTTGAAAGAACCGCCAACTGACACCGACCCTTTCTCCTTAACGAGCAGATGGTGGTCTTCTAATGCCTTGCTCGTGAGGAATTCTACCCGGTTCAACCACCTGCTTCGGTGACCAGCGAGCAGTGTCTTCTGATCCTTGACGCTGTTCATCAGTTTTTCAAGCGATTCGAGGGCAAACTTCATCGATGCATTCAGAAGAGCTACCGTGTCCGGATACCAGTGGTAATGGCCATCGAATACCGTTGACGGAACGACGGCGCGCTCCAGGTGAGATTCGATAAGATCCCCAAACTTTTCGTATTCCGTAAGGCCCGAGTCAAGGCCTCGTGTAACATCTGAGGTCACATTTTGAACGATGGGCGCAAGAGCGAAAAAGCCTTGGAGCGTTGCTCCGGCATAAGCATGGGGCTGTTCGTCTGTGAAGAATACAAACCCTGTATCAGAGACTGAAGCAGCAGCCCTAAGCACATCGACGCAATGGCTCTTGATGGTATCTACTTTTTTCCACCATCCGTCGCCTTTCTGCAAAAGGGCCACGTGTTGCTTCAAGCGAAAAAGATCGGCCGGATGGCTCCTCGAAAATATCGTTGACTCCGGGGTGAGCGAATAACCCGAGGAGATGGCGGGGTCTGGATTGAGTATTGTAGTGAGACCAAACAGCTCCACATATGCGAGAGCGTAGCAAGGCCCAACCAGGAATATAGCGAACAAATCGCAGAACAACTCCTCCGCCCAAGAAAGCAATCTGTCCCTCGACCAATCAAGCATTTCCACCGTGGTGCGGGCTTGGGAGGCGAGACTCACCTTCAAACACCGTTCTACTTCTGGCAGTATCTTTTGCTTCTGTTGGAACCTCTGGAATACAAAGTGTCCGACCTCGTGAGCAATGAGGCAGTTCAAGTACAGCGCCGATGATTGGGAATAAGGAATTCCGATCATTCCCAGGTCGGCGGGAAACGGATCTGAGTCGGGGATGATGCTGGCTAGTCTGTTTGCTGTGCGTCTTATCTCGCTAACTCTAACTTGTAAATAGTTGACCTCGTCCAGATGGAAAAGTACGAATGTTGTGTTTTCGAGGCCTTTAATCTGATTAAGTCTTTTCGTCAATGCTTCAACGAGCGGATAAGGCATGCTTAGCGTATCAGCGTCGATCGCAGGCTTGAGAAACTGATGGAATTCAAACCAGCATGATCGTATGGTCTCAAGCTTCTGCCGATAGTCTTGGTATAGGCGTAAGTCTTTCGGGGCCTTTTCAGAAAAAATGTTCAGATAGGCCTTTGTCGCATCACCCAAATCACGAATGTATTTGAAAAAGTCCTCGGAGGGTTTCAGGTAAGCCGGCGAATCACTGTCAATGCAGAACTGGCAGACCGAATCCACAAACAAGAAAAGCGCAGCAGCATCTTTCTTCAGCGTTTCAACGCCTAGCTGCACCTGATTTGGCATTTCGCATTAGGGCTGAGGCCTGTAATAGTATAGCGCTCGGCTTTCAATGGCCGACAATAGTTTAATCGCGTCGAATGCGTCCTGTTTTTGTTTCTCTAAGGTAGCTTGGTTAGCCTTCACTGTTTCAAGTTTTCCAGCAATCGCTGCCCGGTCAGACTCGCCCACAGTTCGGACCTGCTCATAGTATTCGGAGAAGGCCAGCCTGTTTCGAAGAGGGGAAAAAATATCCTCTTCCCTCACTCGCAGTGAGTCGATGACCTCCTGCAAGGACTGGTCAAGGTCATCTGTACGCTGCTCCCTGTCAACGAATAAAATCAGGGCGTCTATAACTTTCCTGGCATCCAGCGCGAGAGCAAGATATCGTGAACGGACTTCTGATTCGGAACTCATTTCTGCCTCCAGCACCGTGCGGTTTCCAACTATACGGAACCTAGATCATTACTACAAGTCCAGTATAGACTATTTTCGATGACAATTAAAGCCGTCATTGTCCTTTGGTAATGACAATTTTTATTGACATTTCATACATAAGTCAATGATAATCTCTAATTCTCTATCGATTCTGGACAACTAACATTGTCATGGCTTGGATGCGTCAGTTAGGTGAAGAAATCGCGAAAGCACGCCGGAAAGCAGGCATGACCCAGGAGGAGTTGGAGGAAAAAATTGGCGTTTCCCGGCAGACTATTGGTCTCTACGAGAGGGGCAAGACCCCCCCACCGTTTGAGACCCTTGCCGCCATCGCGGCAGCGCTAAAAGCCGATCAGTTCATCGTCGAGGACTTGCATATCACCTTTAGCCGGAACGGTGCAAAGCCAAGACTAGAGGCCGTTCACAACCAACTAAAACTGGATTTCGACAAGGGCGGCGGCGTTACGGTAAGAATAGAGTCCGCTGCTGAAGGAGTCGTCGTTAAGGCTGTCTCGGCGCAGTAAGCGTTCCACGTTCATTTCTCAGATGCGCATGGGCATTACGATATAGCGATACTTGTAGTCTTCGCCTTCGGCGGGACGCATTTGTCCGGCGGACTGAGAATCTTTGAATTCCAGTTTCACTTCACCGCCGCCGGTCGCCTTGAGGAAATCCAGAAGATATTGCGCGTTGAAGCCGATCTGGATCATGTCGCCGTTGTAGTCGATTTCTAGCGAGTCTTCCGACTCGCCGGTTTCGGTCGAGGAAGCTGAGAGCTTCAGTTCGCCCTTTTCCAGCCGCATCTTCACGGCTCGCGAACGCTCGTCGGCAAACTGCGCAACACGGGAAATCGCAGCCGTCAATTCCTCGCCGTGAACGGTGATGCTCTTGTTGTTGTCCTTGGGCAGCACGGCTTCGAAGTTAGGGAATTGCCCGGTGAGTTGGCGCGAGGTCAGCAGCCGCTGGCCGATGCGGAAAAATAGCGTAGACTCGTCTTTCGCGAACTCAATTTCCTCGGCGTCGGTGGAATCAAGCAAAGACTTCAGCTCGTCCATCGCTTTCTTGGGAACGAGCGTTTTCATCTCGCCAGATACGCCTGCAAACTTTTCTACGCTACGTTCGATGTGCGCCAGCCGGTGGCCGTCGGTTGCAACC
>Ga0182015_10000632_pt1 | contig 50117 bp, 47 predicted proteins | sample 712P3MmetaG_FD_120478 | JGI IMG/M metagenome (GOLD analysis project Ga0182015, IMG submission 120478) | Permafrost microbial communities from Stordalen Mire, Sweden - 712P3M metaG | ecosystem: Environmental > Terrestrial > Soil > Wetlands > Permafrost | place: Sweden: Stordalen | collected...
CAATCTGTCGCAGCATCGTCACAATTTGCTCTGGCTTGTACCTCTGGATGGGCATGACCTGCTTTTCCTCCAAGTGGATTCTCTCTCATTCCCCTTGGTACAAATTTTGCCGGTCACGTCAGTGCTGCGTTAGTGTTAAGGAATTCTCCCGAGGCGTGTACGACGATGCGTACGACGATCTTGTGAAGATCGGCCAAGAAGATGTTCCTTGGGTTTGTAGCGAGAACAACGTCTACATCGCCTTCGAGTTTCTCGGTTCGCAGAAGGATTCACCTCCGAGGGCAGAGCCTTCCGACAAGCTAAAAGACGTTACCGTCTATCACAAGCTCGATGGCTGCCTGTGATGATGTCCTTCGTGGTTGTTGGCATATATCATGAAGCACCAGTCGAGGGTGTTGAGTGGGCACTATAGTAGGCTCGTTGATAGGTCTGGCTCTGGCGGTGTTCGGGTTCGCCGCGATGCGGGACCCGATGCGCCTCAACCTCAACCCTTTCTCTCCCAGCGCAAAGGGCTATTACCAGCGCATGGTGCTGGACACCGCGATGCGGATTCAGCTTCGCGTATTGGGAGTTTTAGTGTGCTTATTCGGAGGCAGCATTTTCACCCTATCACTCGGTTCGGCACTGAGAGTGCGTTCGTTGAATACCGTGTCCGAAGGACTCTGGGTTCTCATGGGGTTGATTTTCTTTGCGGCTTGGGGCGTAGGACTGATCCTCGCAATTCGCCAGCTTATCAAGGGAGAATTATTTAATTGGTGGCGGATGTGGAAGGTGAGCGCAGACCTCGGACCCATTGACGCCTTCCCGCCCGTGACGCCAAAGATGCAAAGGGAAGCGCGGTTCTTCACGATTGCCCTATTATCCCTTGCACTGATTTCAGTGATTGCAGCCCTATTCCATCGGTTGATGTAACCATCACGATTTCAGTCATTGACCTCTGGCTGGGGGTTCGAGCGTAAACGCCTTTTAACAACACTTGACTCGCTGCGAGACAATACTCAAACAAGGAGACCGGAATGGGTTCTCTGTTCGGCTTGACTGTCGCGGTGTTCGCCGTCATTTGGATAGCTTTGGCGATCCGAGGAATTTCGCGCCAGTCCAAGCGGGGAGAGCGCTTCAATTGGCTGGTTTGGGTAGGCGGATTTTTTGTCGTGTTGGGCGCAGCAGGGTTCTTTGGAGCAGCATTATCTTCACTTGGGATGGTGAAGCTTCCACCTTCATTCGAGTGGCCTCCGGGGTACGTGAACGGGGTGGTTACGTCACCCAGTGGCCTTCGCATTGTGCCGCTTGAACCATCAGGCCGCGTTCAGGTTTACGGCTCCGATTGGCGGTACTTACGGGGCTGGCAGGTCGCTGCGGAAGGTGGGCCCTTCAAAATCGTCACTTCGCAGCCCGAGAAAATTGAAGTCTATACGTTACGCGGGAGCCATCATTTTACGTACAGTGAAGCGGGGGAACGTCTGGCAACTGAAACGTACACACAATCATATGACTCCGTGCTCGATGCGGGACGTTCGCAGGTAGTGCCCACGTTCCCACTTCTATGGCCGTTCTCAAGTCCGTTCTTATCCATTGGACTGGTAGTGATCGGCGGGGTGGGGCTGAGGTTATCGAAGTGGCTCCGAAATCGTCCTACCATCTGAACAGACGGTTCAACTGTTGATAAATGCCCATTACACTTATCGACCGGGCGAGTTGGCCGCTACACGAAAGCGGTCCAGAACGGGCTTGTAGGAAGTTGCGGGAGGATTATCGGCAATACGGAAGTAATCCGGGAGCCAGCGTGCGCGAATCTGCGGTGCACGCAGAAAATTATTTTTACGCCATGTTTCTCGCGTTCCAGCTAACACCCTGACAGAAAATACAGCCGTTAAGCCGATGCATTCCGTTCACCACGCGGGAAGGCACTCATTTCAGGCCACACTCAAGGACAAGTCGGCACTTACTCGGACTTTCTGATCTCATATTGAAGGTGGATTCCACGTTCGCGCGGACCCCCAGCATTAACGCCGCGTACTAGCGAGGGAGGCAAAATGAGAGCACGGCCAGAGGTTCGAGACGGCCTGATTGCGTTCAAGATCAGGCGCTGGAAGACTATCGCACACAATCCTTCGGCGTTCGGCGGATATTCGGTCAGTCAGGCTCGGAAGAATTATTGGCGACTCTGCGCTCGATATCCTGAAATCATGAATAGGCTGGGACTGAGCGCGACATCAGTAGTACAGTAGGCTGGAAAATGAGCGGCGCCAATCTCTCGCCGTGACAGACGATGGAGGTTAGAGATCTGCTTCATAGCGCAGTCTCCTCGACAACCTCCATTCTTAAGATCCTTTCAATCACCAGCTCGCAAGCCGGGCACGGCTTGAATGTCTGATCCTTCACGGCTTCCTTCATATCGTTTACATGGCCGTATGCCTGCAAGCGACACGACGGGCAGTAGAACTTGCGACACATGGCGTGGAGATCGGAGATCATGGCTACGCCTCCACCTTGTCGGCGGATAACAGGTCCGCGATCTGAGTAGCTGTTATCGAGGTCGCTGCGGCTTCCTCCTTTGCCTTGCGGCGAGCCTCAATGCCTTTCTCGATACAAGGCATGCATCGACCCAACCCATCACGCTCTGCGCCGCACTTGACACACATGACATTTCGTTCGCACGGTGAGGGTGGGCAGGTGTTGGCCGGATTATCGGACCTACCGGAGCAGTGATACTCTTGAGCCGACATCCCGCAACGACTGCACACGTCGCTTTTACCGAAATGTTGAGACCTCTCGAACCGATGTATACGGGGAGGCTCTGGTCTTGGCGCTGGTTCGGGTTTTGCTTTTGGGGCTGCTTTTGCTTCTGGCTCCTGCCAGACCTGCGGAGCATCAAGAGCGGAGCGATTATTATCCGTCCTCACTCGTGAGCGGGTAATCTCTCCGACAGGAGCGGGAGTATCTACAACAGGGTCAAAAACGGGAGTACTTGTTGCCACGGATTCCGTTGTGTCAGGCAACGCTTTCCGTGGCATCTTAGAAGCCACGCTTTCCGTTGCACAGGTGGCACGCTTTTCGTTGTGAACCTCTGGGTCCGACCCAGCTCTGGTAACGCTCCCAGAGCCTTCACTCTCAGATGCCTCGTTATTCGTGGCTTCTGGAGCAGGCCAAGAGTTAGCCTTAAGCCAATCGATATCGACAAACGTCATCGCGTTCTTGCGTAGCTGCTGCCTGCGATCGATAGCCCCGGCTTCCTTAAGCTCGGCGAGTAGGTCTGTGATCGTTTGGCGGCGATCAATGTTCATGTCCTTCATGAGCTGCTTCTCGCCTTTGCTAGTCCAACCGAGCGGCAGATTGTAGAAGCCACCCTTCGTGACCTTCTCGCCGTTCGAGGCGGCGTCCGCGAGGATCATAAGGAGCAGACGGGCGTTGCCTTTGAAGCGATTGCAGCGACGAGCTGCTGTGATGTGGGCGTTAGACATGGGACACCGCCTTGTAGGGGCGCCCCAGCTTGCGGGCAATTCCATTGCGACGGAAAACGACCGCGACGGTGTCTTTCGAGCACCACACCGCATCCGCGATTTCTTGGATTGTGAGATCAGCGTCGGCGGCGAGTTCAACGATGCGGCGATTCCGGTCAGCGATGATCTTCAGTATTTCTGGGTTGTTAGTTTTCATACAGTCTCCACTTGGAGAACTGGCAGTCGGGAAATTCTCTAATTGTCAAAGCATTAACTTCCTGACTGTCCGTCTCTAAGTAAACCGGTGCACCCCTCAAAAGAGGGCACCACTCACACTCGGCGACCCCATACAGTTTCCAAACTTCTAGGGTCGCCGTTTCAATTTTTCGAGGGATTTGGAACGTGGCAGGTTCTGGTGAAGCTCGCAGCTAAAGGCACCGCCCAAGCGTCGCTGCTATCTCTAAGATGCCTTAGAAGTCCGCTGGGCGCAACTTTCTATAGGTAGGTATGTAAATAGAAGAAACATCAAGGGTTACGCCACTCCGGCCCCACGTCCAACCTCGGACGACCCCCGGACGACCTACGTGCGCCCGACCTTGTTTGCCAGACACGACGGACACCGAGGCTTCTTCCTGTCGGGTCTGTCAAGGAACTCGCCTCCACACTCAGCGCAGATAACTTTTCTCTTCCTCTGCAAGACATCTTTGAAATAGCAGACGATGGAATACTTCTCACCCTCCACGGGACTCAAGTTGGCGTGCCAATGAAAGGGAGTAGCCGCAATCAGAAGATCTCCCGGCTGGACTTTAATCTCAACTCCGTACTCCACTAAGCAGAATGATCCGCCCACATACGGCGTGGAAGTGCCCACCGTCGTCATACAGGCTAGACTCCCGGCTCCGTTCTTGGCGTCCAAGTGGACCGCGCTCGGTGCGCTCTTGAGGAACGTCAGAGTGGAGAACGGCGTCGTCTCCCCATAGCGATGCTGACTCTTTATTTTGCAATTCTGCGTACCGAATGCTTTGGGCAGAGCGCGAGCAAAAATATCTGAGATGCGTCGCAGCATCGGTACGATAAACGTCTTTGCCAGCTTATCGTTATGCTGAGCTCTCTTTATTTTTTCAGGGTCTTTTACTCGATTGGGATCAAGGCCGATCCGGAACTCGCCCCCCAGATGCATCCAGCCCGTGTTGTACTCGCCAGCGAACGTACCAGCCTTGCGGTCATTGAACGCTTGCGCTCCCCTCAACTCCGGGCGCCCTGAACTGGCGCATGGTGTGAATTGCATCTGTAGCAACCCCTGCAAGGCTTTGCGTCGCAGATGCCTCGATATCGCCTGTTTGCGGTTGAACTTCTTCAGGTAAAGGAATATCGTGTCGCCGTTTTGGTCAAACCCGATGGCATTGCGAGAGATCAGAGGTAGGAGCTTAGTTGTCTTATAGGTGGGATCGGCGTCGAAGACGTATTGTGGCTTCCGCTTGAGACCTTTGTCAGCGCCCCATGATTGGGCTGTTGCTCTTGGGATGACGGGAGTCAGGTAGTAGGGCTTGATGCGTTGCGTCTTCTGGATGTGATCGTTCCATTTCGGGAGAGTGATAACGGCGGTTCTACCTTTGCGAATGATGGGCATTACCGGGCCTCCGCTGCTCTTGCTCTCGTTATCACTTGGATCTTGCGTCCGCAGTCCTGACAGACGAGCCATCCGCCGGGCACGGAACATAACTTTGAGGCTGGTGGTAACCTTCGGGAGTCTGGTCGTCCATGCCGCCATTCTGCCAGCGGACGCGAACGAGCGCATGGCACCAAAGTAATGCGCCCACATTAGGTAATCTTCGTCGCGCCAACTCCTCCACATATGATTGCCGCAACCCGCTATTCATTTAGACGGGAGCTCGACCTTTGGAGAGCAAACCGAAGGATTTTGTTGATGTAGCGAATCAGACGAGTGGGTTTCTCGCCAGATTCTTTCGCAGGCTCGCGTTGCGTACGGGAGTCTTTCCACAGCAGGAAAATTGTATGCCGAAAGTACCTACACGCCAGCCCCCATGGCTTTCCACGCCGCGCTCTTTCGAATGTCGTCCAGTCGTTGGGGTTGTAGATATCTAGCGGTACTGAGCGGGCTGCCATGTCCAAGCAGTTTCTGAATCGTTGGGCCATCCAGACCTGCACGGCTCCATCTGGTCGCGAATGTCGCTCGGAACTTGTGTAGCCAGAATTGATCCTGATCCTGCTTGGCCTTCTTAGCCAGCTGCTTCAAGGCGACGAGATGTTTCCCGTTCGGCTTGCCGTTCCGTGTGGGGAAGACGAGGTCGCTGGCCTTGCGGAACTTCCTACGCTCCCGTAGGCGCTGCAACAAACCTTCTCCGAGAGGCACGCTGCGCTCGTGCAATCGCTTCGGGAGAAAGCCATACTCCGGCTTTGCCGTTACGCGAGCGGTCTCAGTCTCGAAGTTGATGTCCGACCATTTCAGGTACATCACTTCCTGCATGCGGAATCCAGACTCCAGATAAAACGAAAACAGGAGATGATGATCCGGCTTGCAGACTTTAAACAGCGCGACTAGTTCAACCTGTGTGTAAGCCTCGGGTTCCTCTTCCACGTACTGAGGGGTGTCGCCCCTTTTGGTGAGGCCACGAACGTTGTGATGCTTAAGAACAGTCATCAGAGCCGTCCAGCGGGTATGGACCGTCCGGGCGGACAGTTTCTCGACCTTGCGTAAATAATCGGCGTACTGGAGAAGATCACGCCGGGTGACTTCATCTAGGAACTGGCAACGGCAGGATTTTAGAAACGTCCTCTTGACAGCCCGGTATGCGTCCACGGTTTTGTGAGCCCGGTCGAGCAGCTTCTGATCCTCGATAAACTCGTCGAAAGCTTTCTCCAGCCGCATCCGGTTGGGGTTATCGGGCGTGATCTTGATGCCGAAAGCAGTGGCGTGGAGTTCGGCATGCTTCTTGCGCAGCATTTCGTAGGCATGCCCGTGGTCTCTGGCCTGCTCCCGCTTTATGCGTCGGCCTTCCCGCCATGTGATGTACCAGCGGCCTTCCGCTGCCGGAATCTTCAGCTTCTGAGCCTTCTTCAGCGACAGGGTCGTCCATTCCCCTTCTAGTTTGATGTCCCGTACAATCCTTACTTTGCGATTTGCCATTCGAGCCTCCGGACCTTAATTGTGTCCCGGAACGCTTAAATTAGGATAAAACGGCTTCGCTGGCAGGTTACGGAAGTGCAGCAGGAGTGTGCGCCTAGAAAGAAATGGCTCCTCAGGTAGGACTCGAACCTACAACCCTTCGGTTAACAGCCGAATGCTCTGCCATTGAGCTACTGAGGAGTGTTGGAAGCGCGACCGGAAGGCGCGCTTGCTGAGACATCATAACATTTTGCTGCAAGCTCTGAAACCCCGGAGGGTTGTGTGGGCAACTTGGTGAAATTAGGACACTGGCCGGCCGTGAAGGTGCCGATACCTAGCTCCGCTTCCGCTTTTTCTTGTCCTTGAATGCCGCTCCGCTGAAACACCAGAACCCCGCCAGTGACCCGCCAGCGAACACCGACCACAGTGCTGTGTTCGCCCAGGACGAATATTTTTCCAGACCGGTATGGGAGAGGTCCCAGAGCGTCAGCGGCCACACGATGATCACATACACTCCCACCAGTATGATTAGCGCCATCATCAACATCAGCAATGCCATCACGCCGGCCGACAGGCTTTCAAACACCAGCATGCCCAAGTGCTGCTCTGTGTTGTCGCTGCCCGGTTTGAACACTCGCGATCTTTGGACGAGCGGAGACATAGTCCTCCTGTCAGGTATTCGCCCAGCCCCCACAGCGCCGTACGCGATCTTCCAGCGTCCAGAATAGAGATCATCCCCAAGTCTCCCAAGTTACTTTGGACACGCCAGCCCCTCGACAGGTATCTTTATTGCTCTATACTTAAGTTGTTCATACGGTGAAGGAGTTCACCGCTAACCGCTGTCCCAAAGCTTAAGCCGGAACAGCTGATGACTCCTGACAAGCGGATCCCCCTTGTCACGGAGTCATGGTACCGGCAAGGATCCGCAGAACTGATGATGAAGTTTTATGGTGCCCGTCGGCGCGCCTTGCTTGTTCTTGCCCGCAGCGGGCTCACAACTGAAAGTTGTGTCCGTGCCGATCTGTAGGAGCTTTCAGTATTTTCCAGAGCCTGCCAGGAAAAACTCTGGCTTTGTGAGGTGTACGCGTGATTGTAGATGAAGCGGAAAGGAGCGGAGCGACTTGCTGAAATACTTGATGGTTGGCATTGGAGGCGGTCTGGGATCTATTCTGCGCTTCTGGCTGGGCAGTTACATCGGTAGCAAAATGGGGAGTCGTTTTCCCTACGGAACATTCGTGGTTAATATCACGGGTTCGTTTCTAATTGGCTTGGCCTTTGCGCTGCTGACCGCGAGAACACATTGGAGCGCCAACTGGCGATACCTGATCCCAATTGGTTTCATCGGAGGCTACACTACTTTCTCCAGCTTTGAATTTGAGACGCTGCGCACGATGCAGGATGGGCAGATCGGGTTGGGGCTTCTCTACGTGGCCACGAGCGTGATTGTTGGGCTTGCTGCCGTGTGGGGAGGCATGATAGCAGGGAGGGTAATCGCATGAGGGCGCGCATTTCAGGAGGGCTAAGGTGCTCACAGCAGGACCTGGTAAGAAGGTAGGCATCTACATAGCGGAAGACCAGCAGTACCACGGGAGCGCGGCCTATGCCGCGATTCTGGATTTTCTGTTCTTTCGTAGCGTGTCAGGCGCGACGGTAACGCGCGGTATCGCCGGTTTTGGAGCCGACCATCACCTGCACACGGATCGTCTGGTGGATTTGGCGACCGGCCTGCCGGTCAAGATCGAATTCATCGAGACGGCTGAGAAAGTGGAAGGGCTGTTGCCCAAACTGCAGGAGATGGCGGGTACCGGACTGATTGAGGTGCAGGACACTACAATCGTGAAGCCCGCCGGGAAGAAACAAGAGAGCGCGGCAGCCGAGAGGCCGGCGTTGAAGCGCGAGGGCAAAGCCAAGATGATGCGGATCTATGTTGGGGAAAACGACAAGTGGAATGGCAAGCCCTTGTATGAAGCCATCGTCAATGGCCTGCGATCCAATGACATTGCCGGGGTAACGGTTTACCGTGGCATCCTCGGCTACGGGGCCAATCGAAGAATCCACAAGGACGCGGCACTTAGTCTTTCTCACGATCGCCCCATCCTGCTTTCGGTGGTGGATACGGAAGAAAAGCTCAAGGCATTTATGCCGATTCTTGAGCAGATGGTGCAGCAGGGGTTAGTCGTGCTATCGGATGCGGACGTTATCAAGTACACGCATGATTATCAGGGGAACGAGCGGCGGAAGGAGATACGGAAATGAATCTCGAAGGAAAAGCTAAGATGCTACGCGTCCATTTTGGCGAGGATGACAAGTGGGAGGGTAAGCCGCTATACGAGGCCATCATAGCCAAGTGCAGGAAACTCGATATCGCGGGCGCCACGGTATTCCGCGGGATCGAAGGTTATGGAGCGAGCACGCTCATTCACAAGGCGCATCTGCTGCGCTCCTCTGATCGTCCTATCATGGTTTCGGTGATCGACACCGAGCAGAACATCCAGAAATTGCTTCCGGTTCTGGATGAAATGGTGCACGAAGGGTTGATCGCGATGTCCGAAGTGGAGGTGATTCGCTATGTGCACCAGGACGGGGTGCGCTCTCCGGCTTCGTAGTCGGATGCGGCTTTGCTGGCGAGATGAGTTTTAAGCGAGCCGCACGTTGGCCGCGATGAAGAGATAACGATGCGCTTGAAGGGAAAGGTTGCGATCATCACCGGCGCGGCGGCGGGAATCGGACGCGCCAGCGCAGTGTTGTTTGCGCAAGAAGGAGCCAGCATTGCGGCGGTCGATCTTGATCGTGAAGGAAATGAAGCGCTGGCTGCGGAGATCCTGAAAGCTGGAGGCCGAGCCGTCGCGATTCTGGGCGATGTTTCTCAGGCGGCCGATGTGCAGCGGATTGTGCGGCAAACCCGCGAGCACTTCGGGAAACTGGACATTCTCTTCAACAATGCAGGGATTGTGACCCATGGCAAGGTTCACGAGACCACGGAAGAAGATTGGGATCGAACGATGGCCGTCAACCTCAAGAGCATGTATTTGTTTTGTCACGAAGTGGTGACGATTTTTCTTGAGCAGGGAGGTGGAGTGATTCTGAACACTTCGTCGGCGACAGCGTTACGCAGCGTGACCGATCGTGTGGCTTACAGCGCTACAAAAGGGGCCGTTATTGCTCTCACTCGCAGCATGGCGCTCGATTACGTGAAGAACAATATCCGGGTGAACTGCCTGTGTCCGGGAACGATCGATACTCCTTCGCTCGGGCGGCGACTCTCGGCATTTGCCGATCCCGTGGAGGCGAGAAGACAATTCACCGCCCGGCAGCCCATGGGACGCCTGGGAACCTCCGAGGAAGTGGCGCAAGCTGCGCTGTATCTGGTATCGGACGAAGCCGCCTTTGTGACGGGAGCTGCGTTATCGGTTGACGGAGGCTTTGCGATCTAGTTTTCTTTTTTCTTCGGCTCTTATTTCTCCGGTTCTTTCGGCAGTGCCTTTTCGATAGGCTTGCGGGGCAGCATCTGGTCGCGCATGGCCGCATCGTAGACAAAGCCGGCGACGATGACGCTGATCTGCTTGAGATCTTCCGGCTGCAGGCGATCGTACACGTCCATGTTGGAATGATGCGTGCGCGTCTCGTACTCGATGGGGTCCTGAATGAACTGGAAGCCCGGGATGCCGACGGCGTCGAACGAAAGGTGGTCAGTGCCGCCAGTGTTGCGCATGGTAAGGGTGTTCATGCCCAGATCTTTGAAGGGCTTCATCCAGGCTTCAAAAATAGGAGCTACCGCCTCGTTTTCCTGCAGGTACACACCGCGAATCTTGCCAGTGCCGTTATCCACGTTGAAATAGGCGGAGACTTTCGCCTGCTCCGGCTTCACCGTGACGTCTCCGGCTTCGCGCCGCAGCAGTGTTGGCATGTCTTTCATTCCCGGCTCATCCATGGGCGGACGCGACCCGAAATGATGCTCTACGTAACCCTGCGAGCCGAGCAGGCCTTCTTCTTCGCCGCTCCACAAGCCGATGCGGATGGTGCGGCGTGGCTTGATGTCGAGCGCCTTTAGGATGCGGACGGCCTCCATCATGACGATGGTTCCGGCGCCGTTGTCGGTGGCTCCCGTGCCGGCGTGCCAGGAATCCAGATGTGCCCCCAGCATCACAACTTCGTCTTTCTTGTCAGTGCCGGGAATTTCGGCGATGGTGTCGTACTGCATGGGATCGTCGTCATAGAAAGCGTTGGTGACGTTCAGTTCGAGCGACACATCTTTCTTCTGGTCCAACAGCCGCGCGATGCGGGTCCAGTGCTCAATCGCCATGACGAGCTGAGGAACGGTCGTGGTCTCGCCCGGCTTATACGACCCGCCCGACTGCACAAACACGGTTCCGCCGCCGGAGGTTCCCCGGTAGCGGTCGATCACGGCCAGAATTTTTTCGTCGGCGAAGAACTGGTTCAAATCCTTAGTAAATTGCTGGCGCTTTATATAGTCAGCGAAGCGGAACGGTGGATGTTCGCCAGGAATCTGGTAGTCGGCGATTTTCGCGAGATCATCGTCGCTCAGGCGTTTGTAAGGAGCCTCGGTGATCGGCTTCACTTCAGGGTCAGCCCCCAAGATCACAATCATGCCGGCGAGCTTGCCTTTGTATTTATCGAAATCTTTCTTGTCATCGATGATCACGCGAACGCATTTGCCCTGCACGACGCCGTTCGTGCCCGGGGTCCAGGCCTTTGGGTAGACGAGCATGGGCGCCACATCGGGCGAAGTCATGCGCACGTTGACGTATTGGTTGGCCCAACCGCGTCCGAACGGTCCCCAGGGCTCAAGGTGAGCGTTGGAGAGTCCCATGGCGGTGAGTTGGTCGCGCGTCCACTCATTGGCACGCTTCATGTTGGGAGAGCCGGTGAGGCGCTCGCCGATCGAATCCATCAATCCCGTGGCAAACTCCATCACGTGGGAATTGTGAAAGCCTTCGTAGCGGATGCGGCCGGTAGTTTCCAGATCCACCTTTTCCTGAGACCACGCAGGGATCACCGAGGACATCGCAAACAGAAGGCATAGCAGCCGGACGAAGTTCTTCATCAACCAGTCTCCTGAAAAAGATCAAACCGGGGATTATACAGCGTGGTTTCGAGAGCGAGGCAGGGTAAATTGTAAAGTTGTTTCAAGACAGGACGCTGATTATTGATAATTCCTTCATTCCTTCTTGCCAGAATTTTCCGCTTGCGGAGCGGGGCTCTTTCCCTCTGGTTTCTTCTCTTCGATTCCGGCGGAGGGTTTTACGTCTTCATCGGTATCTTTCGGGATGTATTGCACGATGAGTGTGATGCGGCGGTTGGCAGGGTCCAGTGGGTTCTTGGTGTCGCGCAGCCTCTGATCGGCAAAGCCGCGCTCCTGGCTGATCTGGTCCGGTCCTACTCCATTGGCTTGCATCAGGCGGCGCGCGGCATTGGCGCGGTCGGTGGAGAGCTCCCAGTTACTGTAGGTTCCGGACGTGGCATAGGGCTTGGAATCGGTATGGCCTTCGATCGAAATTTTATTGGGTAGCTTGCCTATCTCCTGTGCCAGCGTGATCAGCAAATCGCGTCCGTCAACGTTTAGTTTCTGACTGCCGCTATCGAAGAAAGTTCCGGAAGCGGATTCCATCAGTTCGATGCGTAGACCCTCGGCGGTAACTGTAATCTCGATGTGGCTCTTGAGTTTCTCGAAGTCATTCATCTCGCGGATTTTTTGTTCGAGTTGATCCTTGAGCTTGGGCATGTTGTCTTTGGTGAGTGTGAAATTCTCACCGGCGCCCGCCATGGTTGATCCTTTCTTCTCAGCAGTGCCGTTGGGATCTCTGAAGTAGCCGCCCACCGCCTCCTGAACCGGCTTGCTGCTGCTGAGCAGCCACAAGACGATAAACAGAGACATCATGGCAGTGACAAAATCGGCGTACGCGACCTTCCATGCGCCGCCGTGATGGCCGCCGTGGCCGCCTTTTTTTTTCAAGATGATGATGGGGCGTGTCTTGTCCATAAAGCGCTCAGGGCTGGTGGAGATTCTTATGCAGAGGCGGCTGCGGCCGCAGCCGTGCCTCCACCGCGGCAAGCTGCCTCCAGTTCCTTGAAGGATGGCCGCACATGGCCCGGGACCGCTCGCCGCGCCACTTCCACCGCCATAATGGGGGCCGTGCCTTTTAGAAAAGAGACGATCAGAACGCGCAGCACATAAAGATAAGCATGTTCTTCATCGGAAATTTTGACCATATTGGAGGCGATGGGACCAACCAAGCCATAACAAAGGAGAATTCCCAGGAACGTTCCGACGAGAGCGGCCGCAACCTTCTTCCCAATTTCTTCTGGAGGACCACCCAATGCGCCCATGGTAATCACAATGCCCAGCACGGCGGCAACAATCCCCAGGCCCGGCAGGGAATCCGCCATACTGGTGAGAGCGGCGGTGGGCAACGCGGCTTGTTGGTGATGAACCTCCAGATCCAGGTCCAGCATTTGATCCAGATCGAACGCGTCGACGCCAGTGATTGCCATGCGCAGCGAATCGCAAACAAAGTCAAGCGCGTGGTGATTCTTGAGGGCGGCCGGGGCTTTGGAGAACACCGCACTCTTGTCCGGCTCTTCGACGTCGGCTTCGAGCGACATCAAGCCGTCTTTGCGTGCCTTGTTCAGGAGTTCGTACAGCGTCTTGAGCGAATCAATGTAAGCCTGTTTGGTGTACTTGGAACCGCCGAAAACACCGCCAATCCCTCCGGCAATCTGCTTGAGAATATGAAGCGGATTGGCGATGAGGACCGTGCCGATGGCCGCTCCACCGATGGTGACGAGTTCCGCCGGTTGAATGAGGACGCGGAGATTCCCGTGCTCCATCAGATAACCGGCCACCACGCAGCCGAAAACCACGACAATGCCGATAATTGCGAACATAAATTAGCTCATTGAGCTCAGCTCCGCGACGATCCATTCCGTGACGATCCATCGCCAGAGGCTGCGGTGGCGCGAACGGACAGCGCGACTTGGGCGCCACTGAAGGTGGGCTGCGCTCGCTGCAGCAGCGATTCGACGGTGTCGCCCTCCCGCGCACTGGTGCTCCCGATCGAAACCGCCACCGATAAATCTTCTCCCCACCATCGAATGGTTGCATTAGCCACCGTCTTCAGCGTTCGCTGGCTAAATGTCTGCAGCGCTTCCTCGCTGCACCCCATCAAGATCACCAGGAATCGGCCATCACTCCAGGAGCCTACGAAGTCCGTAGGCCAAACCGTATTCCTCAGGGTGCGAGCCAGCACCTGCAGCATGGATCTGGCCGCACCCTGCCCGTAACTGGAGCGAAATTGGCCGAGATCCTCGACCTGCAGACAAACGACGCCAAAAGGAATGTGAACCTCGGTGAACGTGCCCAGCGTCTCGCGCAGGTGAGACTGCATTACTGCTTGGTTCGGCAATCCGGTCACGTCGTCGAGCCAGCCGTGTTCTTTCATGCTGCGGTCGTTCGGGTCCGGAGCGGCTAAGGCAAACTCACCTTCAAACGTCTGGATGATGCCGATGATCGAGCCGCGCTTATCCCGCAGCGGAATTGCCCAGGTACGCACTGGAATCCGATGTCCTGACTTGTGGTGAATAAAACTCATGGCTTCTACCGGCTTGGCCTCATGCAGTGCTGTCGCCATGGGGCATTTCTCGATGCACATTTCACAACTGTTTTGATTGCAATGCAGAAGAATGTTTTCCGTGCAGGAATGGCCCAGCACATCGATCCGCGCATAGCCCGTGATCTGTTCCGCGCCGTCGCTCCAGAAGACAATCTTTTTCTGCAGATCGAGCACGCTAACGCCGATTTGCAGCTCATCGAGGATGTCGCGATAAGTTTCGGGATCTTGAAAAGCTGGCATGTTCGCTTCCGAAGAATGCTTGCTGGTCTGTCTATCGGCAAGGAAGCGGGCCGACTTCAGAGGCGCAGGAGCGCCGGCGAGCCGGGAGTAATGCACAAAAGGCTGGCGAACCTCTGGTTTTTAAGACCTTGGGTCACATAGCACTTCGGGGTAGTCCACTAGCACGGTAGTGCCATATGCAGAATCCCATCCCGCGTTTAGCTTCATGGGTGAGCAGTTCTGGGGGAGGGCTGCCCGGGCGCCCTGATCTCGAAAGAGATCGGGGCGTTCGTTATTTGGGGCAGTCGCAGGATTGGTTTTAGGTGTCAGTCTTGGGTGTGGCGATAAGAGATGAGCCGCTGGATCAATTCGTCGAAATGGTGAAGTTGACCGTGATCTTGGCCTGGGTCTCGACTGCTTCGCTACCCTCGAAGTGCGGTTTGAAGTGCCATTGCCGGACGGCATCCTCGGCCGCCGAGGCCAGAATGTGCGGGCCGCTGACCAGGCGCAGGTTCTGGATGATTCCATCCCTGCCAATCAGTGCCTGCAGAATTACCGACCCCTGCACCTTCATTTGCCGCGCCAGCAGCGGATAATTGGGTCTCGCCGGGCTGGTTACGATCGCAGATGCATCGGTGGACATCTCCACGTGCTCGGCGGCATTACTGGTGACATTCGCCGCTGTTTCCGCATCGCCAGTGGATCCCGCGTCTGTAGCAGGTTGCGGTGGTGTGCCCGGCTGAAGGTCCACGCGCACCGAAGTGCTGCCCGGTCGGAGGGTGCGATGCGTGTCGCCGGCGACCACCTCAACTTCCAGAGGAGGCAAGACCGTCCGAGTAGTCTCCACTGCCGGCGGCACCGGAGTTTGTGAAGCGGAAGTGTTCGTTTCTTGCGCTGTTTCTTGTGCTGCTTCTTTGTGAGACTTCAGCGGAGCTCGGTGGTTTAGTTTCGCCCCCAGTGCCGGCTTGACCCCTGCAGCGGAATCCCGCGCCGGAGCGGCTTTCGGGGCGGGCGAACTCTCGACCGATTGGGCCGATTCCGCTTCCTGAGTATCCGGAAACCAGAAATCGCGGTCATGCCAAAGCACGATACCCAAGGCCAGCAGAAGCAGGCAGAGCGAACCCAGCATCAGTCCCCGCTGCCTGGCATCTTCGGTCGCATCCTTGCGCGATTCTGCCATCAGCGCGCGATCGGTTTTGGGCACGATGGTCTTTAGACTAGACATACAGGAACCTGGACTTCCGTATCTGGCTGTTGGTTCTGAACCGCTGAACGGGGCAACCTCCTGGGCAGGTTAGCTCTTCGCTAGTATGCCTCGAAACTGCCTCTAAAGGCTAGCAGAAGGTACAGTCTAAACGGGCGCCGAAGCGTTATGATTCTCAAACTGGGCCTAAGGTGAACCTTTGTCGGGTGCGAAACTTTAGGGAGTCTGGTGAATCCCATGGCTGCGGAGCGGATAGGCCTTAGAAGGTCAACTCATGAAGAACGATGATCGCAAAATAAACGATCGCCAAATGGATGAAAAGAAGTTCCGGCAAAACGGCCGGCGCGAATTGCTCAAGCTGGCGCCCGTGCTTGCTCTAGGCGCGTTCGCCATCCCCAGCCTGCAGGAAGGGTTACTCAAGAAGGGGTTGGGTTTCAACGACTGGGCCTCGGCGCGTCTTTTCCGCTCCAGCCATCTGGCGAAGACTTTCGACAATGCCGACCTGACACCTTTCACGAAATTTCCCATCAACGGCTATGACGTCGACGATCCCGGAGTAATCTTCGAGAACTGGACGTTGACCGTCAGCGGAGCAGTCAAGAAACCTGGAGAATACACTCTGGCGCAGGTGCAGGCCCTGCAGCGTCATCGGCAGAACACCCGCCACATCTGCGTTGAGGGATGGGATGTGATTGGACGATTCGGTGGCGCGCGGCTCTCCGACTTTTTGCAACTGGTGGGCGCCGATCCCACGGCGCACTATATCACGGTGAACTGCGCCGACGATTATTACGAATCGCTGGACATGGCGACGGCGCTGCATCCTCAAACTCTGCTCTGCTACGAGATGTACGATCAGCCGCTCACCCGCCAGCATGGAGCGCCACTGCGTTTGCAAATTCCCACCAAGATCGGCTACAAGCAGGCCAAGTACTTGACCGATTTGAAAGTCACGCACGTGCTGGACCGGGTCGGCTACTGGGAAGACCAGGGCTATTCGTGGTTTTACGGGTTGTGAGATTCTGTAGCGCCAGCGTCTCGCCGGCTGTCGAGTGGGTATCTTGCCCACGACAGCGTCGGGGACCGCGGCGCTACTCGGAGACGCGCGCATGAGCGGTTCAATTATCGAAATCATCCAGGCCAAAGGCGAAGAAGACGATGAGCCCATAGTCGTGGCGCGGGCTGTTTACGAGCATCCCTTGGTGGTGCGGCTGTGCCACTGGATCAATACCGTCGCGCTGTTTGTGATGGTCGGCAGCGGGCTGCAGATTTTCCGCGCCTTTCCCAGTTTCGGCGCCAAGATCCCTCAAAAGGACTTGTTGCATTGGCCGAAGGCTTTTGCCATTGGCGGCTGGCTGGGCGGCGCGTTGCAGTGGCATCTCACCTTCATGTGGATTTACATCGCGACCGGAGTTTTCTATCTCGGCTACCAGCTTTTTAGCGGGAACTATCGGCAGGTGCTGTTCACGCCTCGTGACATTCCGGGCGTGTGGCCAATGGTGAAGCATTATTTCTTCTTTGGAGCGAAGCCGCCGGTTCGCGAGGCGTATAACCCGCTACAGAAGCACGCTTACACCACCGCCATCGGGCTCGGCGTTCTCTCGGTGCTCACCGGTCTCGCCGTATGGAAGCCGATTCAGTTCTCGTGGCTCGCCTGGATGATGGGAGGATTTCACTATGCGCGCATCTGGCACTTCGCGGTGATGTGGGCAATTTTATTTTTTGTGCTGGGACATCTGGTGATGGTAATCCTGCATGGCTGGAACAATTTTGTTTCCATGCTGACGGGTTGGAAAAAAGATCCGGAATACCTTGCTCTGGGTTACGCAGTGCCGGAAGGCGAGGTTGAAGAGGATGATGAGGTCGAAAAGGATGACCCTTGCGGCACGCCTGAAGGCGCGCCTTGATACGAGTGCGCGGGAGCGCAGGGGTTCGTATCAGGGTATGGCTTCAGCCATACCGTTGAAAGCTAAGTTAAGGAACAAGCTTTAGCCCCCGAGTGCCTTACTCGCACGAGACGTGAGGATTCCGAGCCAGATGTCAGGACCAAGCATGGTGTCGAACAACCCGGGGCAAGCCGGCACGCGTGAGCAGGATCTGATTGCCAGCGTGCAGGGCGGCCAGCGTGAATTGTTCTACGAGTTGGTCCGGCCGTATGAGCGGCGGGTCTATGCCGCGGCTCTCGCCATTCTGCGCAATGAGCAGGATGCCGAGGACGCGGCGCAGGAAGCGATGCTGAAGGCGTTCGCGAATATTTGGCAGTTCCGCGCCGAGGCTCGCTTTAGCACGTGGCTGATCCAGATCACGGTGAATGAGGCTCTGATGCGCCGGCGAAGGGAGCGAACTGTGCCTATGGAAGGCATCGACGACCGCCGTGATGGCGAAGAAAGTGACTACGCGCCCCGGGATTTCGCCGACTGGCGCGAGATCCCCTCGGAAGCGCTGGAGCGCAAGGAAGTGCGGCAGCGGCTGGCGGAAGCCCTGGGCACGCTTGATCGAAAGTATCGCGAGGTTTTTGTGCTGCGCGATATGGAGCACCTGAACATTCAGGAGACGGCCGAAGCGCTGGGCATCACGGTGGCTTCGGTGAAGACGCGGCTGTTGCGGGCGCGGCTGATGCTGCGCGATCTGCTGGCTGCCGGATGGGAGCAGGGCTGGTTCAGCCGGCTGCCGTTCGAGAAGGGAACTAAGCCATGGTAGTGAGCCCAAAAATGTTCAATTGCGAACAGGTGTGGCGCGAGATTTCGAATTACATCGATGGGGATGTGGACGCTGCGGTGCGCTCCACGATGGAGCAGCACTTCCGCACGTGCAAGAAGTGTGCCTCGGTACTGGCGGGGACGCAGAATGTAGTGCAGCTTTACGGCGATGAACGCATGCTGGAGGTGCCTGCGGGCTTCAGTCTTAGGTTAGAGCAACGGTTGGAGCAGCGCTTGAAGAAGAAGCCAGCGCCGGTGGCAAGAGCGAGTGAATCGCGATGGTCAAGCTGGTCAGCTTGGCTGGTTCCGGTGGCGGCGATCGCTTTGATCGCTGGTGCATTGAAATTGACGAATACGCTTACGTTCAAGCATCCCACGAAGTCGATACTGGCGGAGCCGGGGCATGATATTCCTCCCGACATGCAGGTGGTAGTTTCGTCCGGATCGAAAGTCTTTCACGTGGCGGGATGCCCGTTCATCCACGACAAAGCTACTGAGCGAACTATCACGGCGAAGCAAGCGATGCAGGATGGGTACGTTCCGTGTTCGCGCTGCCTGCGGCAGTATTTGAAGACGGGTTTGAGCGGTCCGCGCGGCACGGAAATAGACGACGATGCGGGTGCTGAGGCGGAAGAAGAGCGCGGGGAGCTTCTTAATACAGTGGGACATTAGAGAAAGCAAAGCGGCGCGGACCCTTTGGCCCGCGCCTGCGCTCCGGACGACTTAGTTCGGCTTCATCTGGTCATTCTTCATGCTGTCGTCTTTCTTCATGTCATCTTTCTTCATGCTGTCGTCCTTCTTCATCGTGTCTTTCTTCGCGGTCTTGGCCTTCTTGGTTGTCTTCTTGGTGTCATCTTTCTTCATGCTGTCGTCTTTCTTCATCGAGTCGTCTTTTTTCATCGTGTCTTGGGTTGAGCTGTCCTGCTTCATCGAGTCCTGAGCGAAGCCAGCCAGCGGGGCGGCCAACATGCAGGCAAGCAGCAAACTGCCGAAAATCTTCTTCATGGTTTTCTCCTTTGGAGGTGAGTATCGAGTTCGTCCGGCAGGTTCTTACCTGCAGGCTGAGATGGGATGAACCGGAGGCCAGAAAGTTACATTAGGAAATCAAAGGCTTAAACACAGGGGGCACCAGGGAACACAGGGTAATGCCAGAACATTTTCAGCAGGTTAATTGATCGCGCGAAATCTTCAGGCCGCTCAGATTGCCCAGCGCGGTCACGGCAACGGATTCCGTTTTGAAGAATTCCTGGGCGAGGGTTTGCAGGTCTTCGGCGGTGACAGCTTCAATCTTCTCGATGAGTTCGTCGAGATCCTGGAAGTGGTCGAAGTACATTTCTTGGCGGGCCAGGTTTGACATGCGGGCCGTGCTCGATTCGAGCGAAAGCATCAGGCTGCCTTTGAGTTGGTCTTTGGAGCGGCGTAATTCTTCTTCCGGCACGGGCTGATTCTTCAGATTGCAGAATTCGCTGACGACGGCCTTCACCACCTTGGTGGCCGAGGCCAGCGAGGTGCCGGCGTAGACGGCCATGCATCCAGTATCGCGGTAGGGATTGAGGTCGCTGTAAATGGAGTAGGCCAGGCCCTGGCGTTCGCGGATATTCTGGAACAGGCGCGAACTCATGCCTCCACCGAGCAGAGTATTAAGAATGTATCCGGCGTGGCGCTTCTCGTGGGCGATGGGATACGCTGGCACTCCAATGCAAAGCTGAACCTGCTCCAGAGCCTTCTTATTGCGCAGCACGATGCGCGGAACGATTTTCGGTTCGGCGGAGTGGAAGCCGTTCTGCGCGGGCTTGAGATGCTCAAAGTGCTTCACCACCAGATCGACGAACTGGTCGTGATCGAGATGTCCGGCGGCAGCTACGATGATGTTGCCGGGGGCGAAGCGGTGAGAATAAGTGTCGAGCACGGTCTGTCGCTCGAATTTCTTTACCGTTTCCTTCGTCCCGAGAATGGGCTTGCCGAGAGGATGGTCCTTCCAAAAGTTCTGGGTGAAGATTTCGTGGACGAGGTAGTCGGGATTGTCCTCGTCCATCTTGATCTCTTCGAGGATCACGCCGCGTTCGCGGGCGATGTCTTCGGCAGTGAATGTGGGGTGCAGGACGAGGTCGGTGAGAATCTCAAGCGCGATGGGAACATTTTCGTCGAGCACCTTGACGTTGAAGCAGATGCACTCTTTAGAAGTGAAGGCGTCCATGTTGCCGCCGATGGAATCGACCTGGCGGGCAATCTCCTCGGCGGTGCGGTGCTTGGTGCCTTTGAAGACCATGTGCTCGATGAAGTGGGAGATGCCGTTTGCTTGCGGCGTCTCGTCGCGCGAGCCGGTTTCGAGCCAAATGCCGATGGAAGCCGAGCGGATGTGCTCCATCTGCTCGGTAATCACGGTAAGGCCGTGGGGCAACACCTGGCGACGAATATTGCGGACTTCTTTTACCATGTAGATGTCTTAGGTCGGGCGCTCTTAAGTTTGATTCTTGGGACTTCCTGTGGATGCCCTACTATTCTTACACATCTGGCGGGGTGGGGCGGGGTATGCGACAATAAGATGGTTAGTGGCTTAGAATCAGCAAGTTGCAGATGTTCCATGGGGTCTTGCAGCATGATTGGACGAGGATTAACGAAACGAATGGTTGAACCTTCGACATCACCGCTGCTCGGTCTGGACCGCGAGGAGATCGCCGCTCTGGTGAGCGAGGTGGGTGCGCCGAGTTATCGCGCCAAGCAGATCATGGATGCCGTGTACCGGCAGCGGGTCGAAGATCTAGAAGAGATTTCCACATTGCCGCGTGAGTTCCGTGAGCGGCTGGCGCAGAGCGGGGTAACGGTTGGGGCGGCGCGGATCGAGAAGAAATTTGTGTCGCAGGACGGCACGGTGCGGTATCTGATTGCTTTCGCTGATGGACAGAGTGTGGAAACAGTTTGGATGCCGGAAGGTGACGGCGGGGAAGCGGGAGATGGAAGCGAGGCTGGTGATCTGGCTGAACGGTTTGCGGAGAATCCAACCTCAGACACCTCGAGGGCTAAAGCCCTATCCGAGGAGAACGAACCTATCGCAGCGTTGAAACGCTACGCCACCCAAAAGCGCACGACTCGGGATCGCACCAGTCAAAATGGCGCCAGCCAAAATCAGGGACGAGCTTCTTCTGGTCGCTCTACCATATGCATTTCCAGCCAGGTGGGTTGTGCAGTCGACTGCCAGTTCTGTCTGACGGCGTTGCTGGGGGTGAAGCGCAATCTGACCGCGGGCGAGATTGTGGGGCAGGTTTGCGCGGTGCTCAAAGACCAGAAGGTTTCGCCGCCCGAGGATCGGATCAACCTGGTTTTCATGGGCATGGGCGAGCCATTTCTGAACTACGAGAATTTCGTGAAGGCGGCGCGGTTGCTGGTGGAGGGCGTGGGCATTGCGGAGCGGCGGATGACGGTGTCGACGGCGGGAATCGTGCCGCGTATCCATGACTTTGGCGGGGAAAGCATCCGGCCGAAGCTGGCAATCTCTTTGAATGCTCCGAATGATGCACTGCGCACGCGGCTGATGCCGCTGAACAAGAAATGGACGCTCGAAATGCTGATGGCGGCGGCGAGGGAGTTCCCGCTGCGCACGCGGGAGTGGATCACGTTCGAGTACGTACTGCTCGGTGGCGTAAACGACACGCCGGAGAATGCGCGGGAAACCGCCGAACTGCTGCGCGGGCTGCGCTGCAAAGTGAATCTGATTGCGCTGAACCCGGGGCCGGGAATTGACTTTACTACCCCGAGCGCGGAGCGAGTGGCGGCATTTCAAAACATCCTGCGGGAAGCGGGCATTCCAGCGTTCGTAAGGCGACCGCGGGGGCGGGACATCTATGCCGCTTGCGGCCAGCTCAAGCGAACGGTTGAGGTTGCCACATTACCGGAACCCCAGCTCCAGTCGATTTCTCCGGCGACTGAGGGATGACCGGGAGCTCGATGCGGATCGTGGTCCCAGCATTCTGGTCTTGCTGCCAGAAGATGTGCCCACGATGTTGCTGCAGGATGCCCTGACATGCGCTCAGTCCCAAGCTGGAAAGAGTCTGATCTTCTTTCTGTTCCTCTTTCGTTTCCTTTTCCGCGAGGCTGGTGGCGAGATTACTGTCAGAAATGTCGATGATGGTGAGGCCATCTTTGTGTTGCGCGGTCACGGTCAGGGTTCGTGCGTTGCGCTGATCCGCCGCGTGCAGCGCGTTGTTGAGGATCTGCACGCAAACCTGGAGCAACTGGTTGGAGTCTCCCAGGACGAGTGGCAGGTTCGGTTGCAATTCGGTGTGCACTTCGATTTTAAGAGCTTGCCACTGAGGTTGCGCGAGTTTGACGGCGGTCCGCAGCACGGTGCTGACATCCACCGGAGCCATCGCGGCCGGCCCTTGCTTGGCAAAACTGAGCAGACTGGCCACCAGCGACTTGGTGCGCCGAACTTGCTGCCCGATCTTTTCCGCTAGTTGGTGTTGCTCCGGATTGAGAGGCGTGCTCATGAGCAGATCGGAATAGCCCAGCATAGCGGCAATGGGATTGTTCAGTTCGTGCGCGGCGCCGCCCACTAATTGGCCGACCGAGGCCAGTTTCTCGGATTCTGTGATTTGCGCCTGCAAGCGTTTCAGATTGGCGAAGGACTCCCGCGAGTCTGCCAACAGGCGGACCAGTTCCCGGTCGAGCAGGCGCTGCCGCACGAAAACCATGATGCCCATGAGAAGTGCTGTTGCCAGAGTCAAGACCACGCGGAACGAACGGATACGTGGTGGAATGGCCCCATCCAGCAGAGCCCAGGCGGCGAACAGTGGGAGCGAAAAGGCTGCAATCATTCCCAGCCGGGCCAGCCATACTCCGTGAGATGTGGAAGTGGAGCGGACGACGACGGCTTGCGGTTGATGCTTGCTGGTCCTAAGACCTATAACAGTGATCCAGGCCATGGAGACGGCCAGGGGAATATCGTATAAGCTTCCGCTGTAATAGCCCTGCCGGCTGAGCGCCCAATTGGCGAAGTAAGAGCTGGCGGCATAGGTGATGCTGGCGCCAAACAGGCTGGCATAGAAGATTTTCCAGCCGCCTTTGCTGTTGAGCCAGGCCACGAACAGCGCGCTCAGAAACGCAAGTTTCTCGATCAGATACAGCAAATTCAGGTTGTTATCATAGACCGCGACATTCGCGACGACGTACTGCCAAGCCATCACGGCGAAGACGTAAAGATACATCCACCAAGACATCATTAAAGCGAAATCGAGGCGCCGCAGACGCGCGGAATACTCATCCTGCGGGGCGTGCGGGCGGAGCGCCAGGGCGGCCATCATCGGAACGATGTGAAGAAAAAGAATGATGTCACCGGCGCACAAGTCGGGAACGTCCTGGCGCAGCCAGACTTCGAAGTACGTCCACATCAGTTGATAGGAAAGCCAGAAAGCCAAGCCCGTAGCCAGTAGCGCCCAGAAAAGACGCAAGCGTCCTCGCGACTGCACCGCGTGAGGGATGAGGGACATCGTCCCGGAAAACAGCAAGAGGCATTGAATGATATCGCTGAGGGCGGTTAGGCGAAAAGACTGAGGCAGGATAAGCGCAGCCACGACCAGAGTCGCCAGGCAGGCTGCCACGGCCGCGGTCCAAAGCTTGGAATAGGTGCGCAAGACGGTCCTCGTTGCTATTCTAGACTGGGATTAGAGAAGACTTAGGTTACCGAAGTAATCCACTAGATTGATGAACAGGTCGACCCGAGGACAGAATCCGGATGCTCGAGGAATGACCCCTGCATAAAGTTTTGCTTGCTCCCGGTCTTTCTTATCAATACTATGCGAGACAACCCCTTTGCCTGAACGATCCGCTCTCCGTCGGGAAGTGACTCGATTGCGCACAAACGTTAACCACCGTTTTCTGGGAAGACCACAAGCTCCAACGGATCCCGGCGAGATTCGCCGTACGGAGCGATGGCTGGCGACCGCGCGCGTGTTTTTGGCGGTTTCGGCGTTGGTGGCGATCCGCATGGACCCAACCCAACTGGGTAATTCTCCTGCCGCCTACGGGCTGCTCGGGTTCTACATGGGGAACAGCATCCTGGTACTAATGCTGCTGCGAAGGCGAAAAGCGTCGACGGCATCTTTTCGTCTTCTGGTGCATGCCGCCGACATCGTGTGGCCAGCCTTCATTTCGGTATTTGGGGATGGTCCGAGAAGCCCGTTCTTCCTATTTTTTGTTTTCGTGCTGACTGCGGCGGCTTACCGGTGGGGTTTGTGGGAGACGCTTAGCACGGCAGCGGCGGAAGTGGTGTTGCTGTGGGCAGAGAGCTTCTTGTTGTTCCGCGTGTGGGTAACGCACGGGGGAAGCTTACCCTGGAATATTTTTTCCGGCCTGCAGATGAATACGACCGAGTTCGAGCCGAAGCGGCTGTTCATGTTGTCGATTTATTTGCTGGTGATGGGATTGCTGCTGGGTTACCTGGCGCAGCAGCAAAAGCACCTGCGGGCGGAAAAGGCCGGGGTGACCCGCATGCTGGCGAAAGTACGAGTGGAAGCGGGGCTGACGGGAACGTTGCAGCAGATCAGCCGGGAAATCGTCGCCATGTACGGTGCAGCGCGGCTGGTGGTTGTCGCGCAGGAAACTCACAGCCAGAGAAGGTTTTTAGGAGATCTGAACAATATTGATGGAGAGCCTTCCGATTTCGTTTGGTTGGATTCCGGCCCTCGGGAGGCGAAGATTTATCTGGAAGATTTTCCGGGTGAAGTCTGTTACGCGGCGAACACGGCTGGACGTTGGTCGGTGATCGCACTGGACCGTGAGGGTAACCAAGTGCCGTCGCCGCTCACCGAGGCGCTGGTCCAATTGAACGAGCGCCAACCGTTTCGCTCCTTGATTGAAATCTCCTTTGTGTTTGGAGGCGAGTGGCGGGGACGAATTTTCGTATTCGATCCGGCATGGCAGGGTGACAAGCAAGAAGAGCTGCGTTTTCTGCTCGATTTGCTCCGCCAGGTGGGGCCCGCGGTGTACAACGTTTATCTACTGCATCGGCTGAGGCGCAGGGCTGGGGCGGCGGAGCGCGCGCGCTTCGCCCGAGAATTGCACGATGGAGCGGTGCAGTCGCTAATTGCGGTGGAAATGCAGGTGGACGTCCTGCGGCGTCAGGCGGAGAGCACTCCAGCTATGGTCGGCAGTGAGTTGGCTCGAATCCAGGGTTTGCTGCGCGAGGAAGTTCTGAAACTGCGGGAACTGATGCAGCAGATGAAGTCGATCGACGTGGACGCTCGAAGATTCCTGAGTGTGGTGACCGACACGGTGGAGCGGTTCGAGCGGGAGACGGGGATTTCCGCGCGTTTTGTCACGGACCTTGAGAGAGAGAAACTGGAGATGCCGGAGAAGGTCTGCCGGGAACTGTTGCGGATCGTGCAGGAGGGTCTGGTCAACGTGCGCAAGCACAGCAAAGCACGTCATGCCCTGGTGCGGCTGGGTTCGAGTCCCAGCCAGTGGAGCCTCACTCTGGAGGATGACGGCAAAGGGTTCCCGTTTTCCGGCCGTCTGACGCAGGACGAACTTGACCAGATGGGCAAGGGACCGATGATTATTAAAGAACGTGTCCATTTAATTGCGGGCGCACTCACGTTAGAATCAAATCCCGGTTTGGGAACCCGCCTGGAAATCAAAGTTCCGAAGAGTGGAGAAGTTTCCGATGAACTTTAAAAAATCACAGCCTGTTCGAATCGTGATCGCCGACGACCATCCAATTTTTCGCGATGGATTGCGCCGGCTTCTGGAAGCGGAGCCGGATTTGAAGGTTCTGGGCGAAGCCTCGGACGGCGCGGAAGCGGTGCGACTGGCGCGGCAGTTGAAGCCCGACATCCTTTTGCTCGATTTGGCGATGCCCAAGCATCCGGGATTGGAAGCTTTGCGCGACCTCAGTGCGGGGACGAATTCCACTCCCGTGCGCGTGATCCTGCTGACCGCGGCGGCGGAGAAGAGCCAGATTGTGGAGGCTCTGCAGTTGGGCGCGCGGGGAGTTGTGCTGAAGGATTCCGCCACCCAACTGCTGCTGAAAGCGATTCATACTGTGATGTCGGGAGAGTATTGGGTGGGACGGGAGAGCGTCTCAAACCTGGTGCAATACTTGCGGACGCTGGTGCAGTCTTCCAGTGACGAAGCGCGCCAGAAGAAATTCGGTCTGACCCCGCGCGAGTTGGAGATTGTGGCCGCAGTGGTGGCGGGATATTCGAATAAGGAAATTGCCGAATACTTCAAGATCAGCGAAGACACGGTCAAACATCATCTGAGCAATATTTTCGACAAGCTGGGAGTTTCCACGCGGCTGGAGTTGGCGTTATTTGCCGTGAATCAGTCGCTCCCCTTGAAAAGCATTGTCTGATAAAGACTTAGAGGTTTCATGCAAGGCAGCCGGAGATAGCACTTACGGGCTATTGCCGGGCTCCGTTGCTCCACCTATCATCTCAGTCAAGACCAGCCTCGGGATAGAAAACTGATCCGGTCACAAGAATTGAATGCTGACCCTTTCCCCGTAATTAGTAAGTTGGGGTGCAGTTAAAACGAGGTCAAGGAGAAGGAGCCCGTGGCAAGAATTCTACAGAACGTTTGGCAGAATCTTTGGAAAGATGAAAGTGGTCAGGATATCGCCGAATACGCGGTGATGCTGGCTGTCATTCTGGTGATCGTGGTCGGCACGATCCGGCTCATCGGTTCGAACGCCAACAATGTATTCTCTAATGTTGGCAGCGCCATCCAGTAATCGCTAACTGCGATTGAGATCAAGATCTGTTGGGCGCGCCGCCAGGCGCGCCGGTTACCTTTCCGGCGCAGTTCCCAGACAATTCAGAGCACCGCCCGCGCCTGAATTGCGGCCAAAAAGATTGCTCCCCCATCACTTCGGGGCAGGAGCGGTAAGTGCGACCTTGTCGCTGCCAGGAGATGAGATTCTGGTGAGGAAGGGAAAGAACGGCGTGATCGCAAATGGCATCTTCTCCCGGGCTGAGACCAGAGCCACTGGTTTTGCCTTCGCCAGCTCAACCTGGTCCGTCCAGGGATCAAGCTTGATGCGTCCACCGAGGGGAAGCGCAGCAATCTGATCGGTGCGTAGCGGTTCCAGTTGCGGCGCGGAAGAGAGCAGCTCCGACATCCGGATGCTCTTGTTGCTCGCCATACTATTTCCCAGGTGCGGCCGAATCAGGTTAGGCAGATCGGGAGCGCTTTGTTGCAAAGCCTTTAAGAACAACCCGGCGCTTCCCAGCTTGTCCTTGTACGGAGAATTCTTCAACAATTCCAGAGCCTTGGTGTCCGCAGCTTCTTCGTCGCTCGCCCGGCGTTTGAAGTCGAGGCGCTGGAACGAGTCTTCATCGGGAAAGAACATGCGGTCATTGAACGCCAGCTTCGTATCGAACGGGTGCCCTAGAACGATATGACTAAGTTCATGGGCCAGAACCATGGCCAGGGATGCCTCGTCGGGCAGCACGTCGAGCAGACCACGGCTGATGACGATGGTGTGTCCAATGGTGAAGGACTCCAGAGGAGAAGTGAGCAGGACGCGGCAACGCACGTCCGACTGCAGATCGATGTTATTGGTTACCAATAGGTTGTTGACCACGGTCTGCAGGATTTTATCCACGTCGCCGGGAGGCGCCAGCAAACCGATTTTCTGCATGCGCTCGACCGCGTTATCTTCGGCCTGGCGTTCCCACATGCGCTCAGCGACCACAGGAGTTGCGTCGGCGGCTACATCGCTCTGGTCCTTTACCGACTGGGGCGAATCCACCAGAATCTGGGTAAACTCTGAATTCTTGTTCAGAGCTTTCAAGTCATACCCCCAAAGACGAGTCTGCGCCCGGAAGTGCAGCGAGTGCCCCAAATTGGTCTTCATGTCGGACTCCTCGCTGTAGATGTAAGCGGGAAGCCAGGCGCCAGGGCGCATGTTCAGTCGCCAACTGTCGAAGTGCAGGTAGAAACTAGTCTTTGGATGAGGAGAGTAAGTTCCATTGAACCGGACAACATTGTAGTCCTGGTCCTCGACCCAGATGCGCCCCAGAAACCGGCCCGGCGGAGCATTTTCCTTGGGCTGAACGTCAATCACCAGGCAGCGTATTTCCCCAAGAAACTCGCGGCGCACAAAAGTAAAATCGTAATACTTCCTCTGAAAATCGGTATCGAGCACAACCATCTGAGCAAAACCCAGAGGCAGGAAGTGCATTGCGTAGAGACCGGTGAGGTGGTTGAGCATGCGGTGGCCGAACCCGGGCTGTCCCACGAAGGAGGTGTCTTCGGGGCCGTCGCTCATATCGAGGCGGCCGAGGAAATACTGGTCTTTCACCGGGAAGGCATTTTCGTTTTTGTCGTTTTTGAGATCCTGCAGATAGGTCTCAACCATGGGATGCATGTGCCGCATCTGCGCCAGGAAGAGATGCTCTTTCTGGATTACGCGGTCCATGACCTCACTAAACGAAGCTGGGGGCGGGGGAGAAAGAATTCCAGCGCCCTGTCCCGTGGTGGCCGGGTCACTGGCTACAGCTTGGGGAGTGGCAGAAGCAGGATCCTGGGAAAGCGCCGGGATAGAGAACACCGGCAGCAGCAAGAACGAAAGCAACCTTACCTGGCAAATACGCATTCACGACCTTCTTAACAGCTGACAACTTACGCCATCTGAAAAATGATATGCAAAACTACCGTGGAATCGGTGGGTTGGCCGTCCTTCGTCGCCGGCTTGAAGCGAATCTGTTCGGCGGCCTTAACGGCGTTGTCGTCGAGGCCATGACCCAGTCCGCGCACTACGCGCACCACATGCAGGCTCCCGGACGCTTCCAGAACCGCTTCCAGGAGAACTTCGCCTTCAATCCGCAGACTCCGGGCTTCTTGAGTATAGATGGGAGTCGGCTTGGAAAGGATTTCCGCAGGCACAACCCGCGCCGTAGCTTCTGCCGGATGTGCCCGCACCGTGGGCGGAGCCGGAACATCGGCATCGCCGAAGCCGCTCTGTTGAACGCTAGCCTGCGCGTGAGCGTGGCTATCTGCAGTGGCGGTACCGTTGCCAAAACCAGAGCTGGCGACCACGCCCGGAACGCCCTTGGCGCCGCCGGTGCCGTTGCCATAACCCGGTCCAGACGGCAGATCAAACGATCCGAGAGCAGCAATGTTGACGGCTTTTCCCTGATTGGCTTTGGCGGGAAGTCCGTTCGGGTCACCGAACCCTCCGGTCTGTACCTGGGATGCTGCGCGCGCGACGGTGGGAGTGGCCGAGCTGCCGGTAGAGAATACGTTCGTCTTCACCGCTTGTTTGGGAATCACGGGCGCGGAGGCGGCCGGCAGCGGTTCTAATTTCTTGGGTGCGATGCTGACCGTGGGAACGGGAGCGTCTTCCACCTTCACGGCAGTTTTCGGCTGTGGAGCGGGAAGGCGCAATGCGGTCGTGGGCGGATCCAGATTCGCGACTAGTAATGCCTTCTGCGGCAATGGTTGCGGCTGATGATTAACCGGAACCGGAGTGCTCACCAGCTCGACGGAACGGAAACTATGGTCGGGAGGCGAAACCACCGTGGGATACAACAGGCGCACCCACACCAGAAACGCGACCGCTACGACCTGCGCGCCGGTGCTGAAAGCGAATTCACTCCAAGGAGTTCTCGCCTTCGGGAGGAGAGAGAAGAGAGACTCTTGGGAAGCAGGATAACTCATAGCAGCTTTTGCTCGTCTCCTTCGTCAAAACACGTGATGGGGGTGGAAAGTTTCTCCGCCCGGCTGCAGCGCGGTGGTCCTGGGAGGCTGCAAAGGTCGATCCAACTTCAGTCTACTACCAAAATCTGCACGGCAAAGGCCATTTCGCCGGCAACTTGGAAGTCTATCCGGTTGATCTTTCAATTACTTACGACTGCTTCGCCCACAACTGGCACGGGCCAAGCGAGAAAGAGCAAAAAATTACACCCTGAGCGAGTCTTTTACTTCTACTTCCAGCACTTCAGCCCATGCCTCAGGAAGATAGGCCAAGCTCCCTCAGAGAAATCCCAGACCCATCGAAAACTTGCAATCATCAGCTTGCAATCATCGAGCCACACCCGACCTTGCCGGCACCTCTGATTAGCACCGCACAACCTTGGGACTCTCAATGCCCTTGGTCGCATTGCGAGTGTCGACGACCAACTGCGCCTCGCCGACAATCTTCTTGTAATCATAGTCGGAGTGATCGGTAACGATCACAATGCAATCGTACTGGCCCAGCTTTTCCAATTCCGTCCGCTTCATCTGCAAATCGTACTTGCGCCCTTTTCCGATAAAAGGGAAGTAAGGATCATGGTAGCTCACATTGGCGCCTTCTTTTTGCAGTAGTTCGATGATAGTGAGAGCCGGGGACTCGCGCAGGTCATCGATATCTCTCTTGTAAGCCACACCTAGAATGAGGACACGAGACCCGTTCACCGATTTCTTGTGACCGTTCAGCGCCCCACCGATGGATGCGAGCACGTGATACGGCATGTTGTTATTGATCTCGCCCGCCAGTTCAATGAAGCGGGTGCGGAAGTCCCATTCCTTGGCCTTCCACGACAGGTAGAAGGGATCGACTGGAATGCAGTGTCCACCCAGGCCGGGGCCGGGGTAGAAGGGATGAAAGCCGAACGGTTTGGTGGAAGCGGCCTCGATCACTTCCCAGATGTCGATTCCCATGCGCAGGCACAGCAGCTTCAATTCGTTGACCAGGGCGATATTGACGCAGCGGTAAATATTTTCGAGCAGCTTCGTCATCTCAGCTGCGGCCGGCGAGGAGACGGGAACGGTGCGGTGGAAGATGGAACCGTACAGCGCGCCAGCCAGTTCTGAAGCCTGTGGATTCACTCCCCCAACCACCTTGGGGATGTCGCGGCGCGCCACGGTGGTGTTGCCCGGGTCTTCACGCTCCGGAGAGAAGGCCACAAAAAATTCCTTCTCCGCATTGGGTTTGCCCGGGGAAGTGCCGCGGGCAGCCCTCAGCCCGTTCTTGTTTTCCTTCTCGAGAATCGGCACCATGACTTCTTCCGTGGTGCCGGGGTAGGTTGTACTCTCAAGGACTACCAACTGACCGGCCTGCAGATGAGGAGCAATGGCGTGCGTAGTATCGGTGATGAAGCTGAGGTCAGGTTCGTGATATTGATTGAGAGGAGTGGGAACGCAGATGATGACAGCATCCATCTCCACCAGTTTGGCATAGTCGGAGGTAGCGGAAAAGCCCTGCGTCTTTGCTTTCTGGATTTCTTCCGCGCTGATGCGGTAAATATAAGAACCGCCTTGGGCGAGAGTATCGACCTTGCGCCGATCAATGTCGAAGCCGGTGACGGCAAACTTCTGTTCGCTGAATAGCAGCGCCAGCGGTAGTCCAACATAACCCAGGCCAATGATGCCAATGCGGGCCTGGCGCTGCTGGATCCTGTTCTTGAGCTGCTCGGGGGAACGATTTGCGGCAGAGGGATTCGTCATCGTCGCGACAGGTAGTCTCTTCTAAATGCAGTGAATTTCCTTTCGATTCTAGCACGCAAGCAGCGGGGCGCGCGGTGCGGGCGCGCGGCGAGGTGCTGCTGAATTTGAGTCTGCCTTCCGCAGTCGGAAACCTATGATGGGTAGCCTATGAAAAGACCGGTAGCAGGCAGATACAAGTGGTTCGCGGCCTTCGCATTACTCGCAGGATTGTCGGTAGGTTTGGCGGCGCGAGCCGGCAACTTTCTTTTGGTGGATGCGCCGCGCCAATCGGATGTGATCCTCGTGCTGGCGGGAGAAACGGATCGGCGTCCCGGTCGCGCTCTCGAGCTTCTGGCGCAGGGATATGGGCGACGGGTAGTCATCGATGTGCCTGCGGGCGCGAAAGTCTACGAATTCAGCCAGGTGGAGTTGGCGCGGAAATACATCCAGGACTTGCCCCAGGCGGCATCGGTCAGCATCTGCCCGATCGAGGGGCTATCAACCAAGGACGAGTCGAAAGACGCCGAGAAATGCCTGGAGCCCGAAGTCGCCAAGAGTGTGCTGATCGTGACCTCGGACTACCATACCCGGCGCGCTCTCGAAATTTTCCGCCGGGAACTCCCCGGACGCGACTACTCGGCAGCGGCAGTCCGGGACGACTCGTACTTTGGAACCCGGTGGTGGCAGCATCGCCAATGGGCAAAAACTTTTGTCGATGAATGGCTGCGGTTGATCTGGTGGAAAGCGGTAGACCAGTGGCGCTGACGCGGGATCCAACGCTGCATCATTAAAAAGTTTTCCACCGCTAAGCGCGTTTGCAAGCACAAAAGGCATTGACTGACAAGAACTTCGGAGGGTACGATGCGTTAAAGGTCATCAACTTAGTTATTAACGGAGTGTGGGATGGGCATGTCTGCTTTCCGAAAGATGGTAAGTTGCGTGCTGCTTTCGGTTTTGCCTGGTTCGCTGCTGGCCGCCGATTCCGGCGCGGCCATGCTTTATACCCATGGAGTTGCCTGGTTGAATGGCGCCCATGTACCTACCTCCTCGGCAATCTTTACCGGCGATCTGGTGCAGACCCGGTCTGACTCTCCGGCTAATATCAATGCGCCGGGATCGAGCATTACCGTTCTCGGCGAGTCCCTTGTGCAATTCGAAGGCGCTTCCTTGAAGGTGGAACACGGGGGCGTGTCCGTTTCCACGTCCAAGGGCGTGGCGACCACCGCTGGCGATGTGCGGGTGTCGCCGATATCGAATGCATGGACTGAATTCAATGTAACCGACACCGATGGCACGGTGCGGATTGCGGCGCTCAAGGGAGATCTGAATGTCACCGACGACAACGGTACGGTAACTTTGGCGCAAGGCCAGGAAACCACGCGGGACGAGCAATCCGATCAGTCCGATAAATCGGCGGACAAGGACAAAAAGAAGAATAAGAAGCGCGCTGCCGGTGCCGCTCCTGCGGCCGGAGGCGGCGTGCTGGATTCTCCCATTGCCATCGGCATTGGGGCGGCGGCAATTGGCGGTGTGACCGCATGGGTCCTCCTCCAGAGCAGCAACCCGGTCAGTCCCTCAGCGCCCCAGTAAATCAGGCTTAAACAACCGGGCGTCAGCATTCACTTGGAGTGGTTTGGGCCGTCTGGTAATGCCAGACGGCCTGATCTTTTACGGCTGGGTAGCCTCATTGAGCTAGTAGCTTCAGAAGTTCGTAGCGGGCTGCTGCAACGATTCCGGCGGGGCCAATGCCGCTTCTTCCGCAGATTTACTGCGCACCGCGCGGCGTTTGCGGACGGGTTTCGCAAAAGGCTCCGCGGCTGCCACCGTGCATAGTACATAGAACAGTGCGGCGTTGGCGGGAATCTGAAGATTAAAATCGACCGCGCTGTGTACCAGAATGCCGCTTATACCAAGCAGACAGGCCAAAGTCATCGCGCCGCTGATCTCCCCGGTCCAGTTCCCGATCTTCTTGACACCCCTGGTGTAGAGCGTCACCAGAAACCACACCATGGTTGCAAATCCCAGCAAACCCATTTCCACCAGCAATTGCAGGTAATCGTTGTGCGCTTCATTCACGAAGAAATTGCTGTAGAAAGTGCGAAACTGGGGATACACGATGGGAAATGTCCCTAGCCCCCAGCCGAAGACCGGCTTCTTCAGGAACATGCGAAAACCGTCGCGGTTGATATAGGTGCGAATGTCGCTGGAGAGTTCGGTGTGGCCCGGACCTGCGGTGGCAAGTCGTTTGCTGAGTTCAGGGCCGCCGATCCAAACCAGCAATCCGATGACAATCGCCATAAACACGCCAATCCCGATGGCGGTACGGAGGCCGCGCTTCTGCTTGACCAGCAATGCGGCCAGAATGACAATCTCGGCGACAATCGCGAGCATGCCGCCGCGCGATCCAGAGAGAAAAATCGTCCCAACCATGACCGCTGCTGCCGCCGCCGCCGCCGCCCGGACCTTGGCTGGAGCCAGTCGCGTCACTGACAAGACGAGCGGAATGGGCACCAGCATTTCCATCAGACCGGCGTAATGGTTATGATTTACGTAAGGCCCATAAATCCAGCCCCCCATGCGAGGCTGGCGTATCCAGTACAGCTTGCCGTTCGAGGAGATGCCCTGAAGCAGGGAGAAGCCGGCGAGAGCGGCTCCATACACCGAGAAAATGAGCGTAAGGCTGCGTGCCTGGGCCCCACGAAGCAGCGTCTGCCCGGCGAGAAAGCACAGCATGGCATAAGCGACATACAGGAGCGCGACTGACACCGTGTCGTGGGGATACGCGGTCCGGCGGAAGATGAGCTGCGAAACGATGAGCAGGCCGAAGATTCCCATGGGAAGGAACAGGGGATTCCACCGGACCTTCATTTCGCTGTCCAGAACTTGCCTACCGATCCACAGCAGAAACAAGGCGGTGGCGCCCGCCTCCACCACGAAGATCGACCATGGTTCCACCGCACCGAAGGCGACGGGTCCAAACAGGAGGAGACCGAAGATGCCGTACAGCAAGACGGTTTCGACTTGCGCCGAGCGTTCGCGGCGATCAATCGCGGTAATGCGGGTTGCGCTCATGAGATTGAATGCATCCGATTCGAGGAGTTACTGCCGCTTTGCCGCCAGGCGGAAATCGTCGACCCAGAGCTTACCACGGATTGGACTCCCCGCTGGCAGGCGCCGAACATGCAGCACGAGCAGTCTGGTATCGGCTCCGGTGGTGAATTCCCCGGTAACAGACTTCCAGAATCCCGCCTCTTTCAGTTCGTCGCTGTCATACAAGACGGCCTGGGTGTAGGCATCCTGAATCGTAAAATGCGGTCCACCGGCGCCCTCGAAGTCTCCATTCTTGTAGTACGCAGAGAACTCGTAAAGAGTATTGGACTGGACCGCGATGAATTGACGAATCCCCGCATCGTTCACCGCCGGTCCGTCAAAAGCGATCAGCAACGAACGATGCCCGCCATGAAAATCGCTGGGATCCAAGGTGAGCGTAACGCTCTGCTGTTTCTGATACTGCCAGTCGAAGCCGCCGTTCAGGACATCCAGGCTGAAGTCTCCATTCACAATCAGATTACGTCCTGAGGGCAAGTAGCCGGAAAGTCCGAAACGTGGGGCAGCTTGCTGCCACACTAAACGCGCTTGATCCACGTCCTTGTGGTCGAACAGGTATTGGAGATAATCGTAGACGTAGCGGAGTTCGAAAGTCTGCTGCGTTGCCATTAGAGCGGCCCAGACCTTGGCGGTTGCCGCAGTTTCTTGTTTCTGCATCAGGAGGTAGAGAAACGCGATATAGGCCTCGGAACGGGCGGGAACGACGTTGCTCAAAAGCGCATCCACATCCGGGTTGATGCGCCAGCAGAACTGAATAGCGGGACTGGCCAGCGTCGGATCATTCTGCAAAACCACGCGGAATTCGCGCAAAGCCTTTGCCTCTTCGCCCTGCACCAGATAAAAGTTCGCGGCTTCCCAAGCCACGTCCGGTGTGGTGGGATCGGCTTCGATAGCCTGTTCCAACGCCAGCGTTTGATTGGAAACGTCTCCCAGTACTTGGTAGGCCGAGGCCAGATCGAACCAGTAACGAGCCGAATGCGGATCGAGTTGCACGGCGCCCCGGTACGGCTCGATGGCAGCGCCCGGATCTCTGGCGACGAGCGCGTAATAGCGCCCCAAATGATTGCGGTAGTCTGCGTTCCAGGGGTCGAGGCGAGCCGCCCGCTGCAGACTTACGAACTCCACCCTGTCACCGAAAAAAGAGGCGACGAGCAGCCGCCCCGCCAGAAAAAGATAGATCAGGCATAGCGCTGCGGCCGCGCCAATGACAAGTCTTTTCCGCCCGGCAGAATTGAGGAGTATTTCCATAGGGTCGCGTTGGAAGCAAAATTACGAACACGCCGTGTTCCTGGCTACGCGCTGTTAGGTGACGCTTCGACGGTCTCCTCGGAGTCATCATCCTCGTCATCGTGCGATGCATCGTTGCGATAATAGCTCGCGTACTTGCCCTGGTATTCGTAATAGTAATAATAATCGGGCGAACTCAGATCGACGGCATTCAACAGCACGCCCGAGACCTTCGCGTTCACCTGCGCCAGAATGTCGCGGGAGCGGCGCAGCGCCTGCTTGGTGGTCTGTCCGGAACGGATGACCAGCACGATGGCATCGGCGCGTGGCGACAGCACAACGGCGTCGGTGACCGACAGGGTGGGAGGAGTGTCCACCACGATGTGATCATACTGCCCGCGTAATTCCTGCAACACGTCCCGCATATTCGTGGAGGCCAGTAGTTCAGCAGGATTCGGTGGAGGAGTTCCCGCCGGCAATACATCCAGGTTGGGCAGGATGGGAGAGCGCGTGATCGCCTGTTGCAAGGTTGCGCTTCCAGTCAGAACATTGCTGAGCCCGCTGCGCGGCCCCATGCCCAGTGTCTTATGGATGCTGGGCCGTCTGAGATCGGCGTCGATCAGCAGCACGCGAATGCCTTTCTGGGCCAAAACCACCGCGCAGTTGATGCTGGTCGTCGTTTTTCCTTCCTGTGGGAGCGCACTGGTCACCATAATCACCCTTGGCGGTGCGCCCAGGTTCGATAACAGCAGCGAGGTTCGCAGGGCGCGGTAGGATTCCGCCATCTGCGACTGGGGCCTGACCTGCGTGATCAATTCCACTGCTTCCTTGGAGGTGGCGATCACCATACGCTTTGCGTTTGCGCCTTCGCGCGCCGTCCTCGATCCCAGTGGAATCATGCCCAAGGGCGGCAGGCCGGAAATCATTTGCGCCTGTTCGGTGGTGCGCACCGTGCTGTCCAATCCTTCGAGCAGGAAGGCAAGTCCCACCCCGGAAGTCAGGCCCAGCATGAAAGCGAAAGCCAGGTTGCGCGGGATGTTGGGCTCGACCGGCGCGGTGGGCACGCGGGCGACGTCGACAATGCGGAAGTTGTTGGAGCGAAGCCCCGCCGAAACCCCGGCTTCCTTCAGTTTTTCCAGCAGTCCTTCATAGAGCTGGCGGTTGGTATCGAGGTCGCGCTTCAGCAGACTGTACTCGATGGCGCTCTCGTTGAGCTTGTTCGCTTCCTGTTTTTGCTTTTCGAGAGCGTCGTGCAGCATGTTCTCCCGCTGCAGGGCGGCCATGTACTGTCCCCGGATCTTGCTTCCGACCTTCCTGGTTTCCGCCAGAAGTTGGGCATCGACTTCCTTAAGCTGGTTGTTCAGTTGCGCCAGTTTCGGATAGGACGGTCCGAATTGCGTGCTGAGTTCGGCGGCTTGAATCTTCAGGTCGGCTTCCTTGGCGCGGAGGACTTCTAGCAAAGTGGAAGTCGACTGGCCTCCGGCTCCGGACGCATCCAGCGCACTGGCGGCGGAGGCGATGGTATCGGCATCTCCCGCCTCAACCAGACGGTATACGGATTCTTTGTCCATCCGCTCGGATTCGGCTGTGGTCAGCGCTTTGTTCAACTCATCAAGTTTGGCGGTAGTAATGTTCTGCTTGTCGTCGATCCCTAGAATTTCATGCTCCTTCTGGTAGCGCACGAGTTTTTCCTGGGATGTTTCCACTTTCATCTGCAAATCCACGAGCTGCTTGGAGAGCCAGTCTGAGGCTTGCATGGTGGAGTCAAAGCGCGACTTAAAGTTGTTCTCGGTGTAGGTGCTCATCAATGTGTTGACCACATTTTGGGTCAGGTCCTTGTCGGGACTGCGGAATGAGACCTTGATGATGTGACTGTTAGGAGACAGCGTTACCTTCAAATTGCTGCGGAAGCTGGAGAGCAGGCCAGAGGTTCGGGCGGTATCGGCCTGCAAAGGATCGGGGGCCAGATCGAGCGAAGAGGACAAAGCCGCCGTCTTTCCACCGTATTCCGGCCGGCGGTCCAGGGCCAGTTCTTTCACTACCTGCAAGGCCAGAAGGTCGCTTTGCAGAATCATCACTTCGGTTTCCAGCTCGCTTGGATCGTAGTAGTCAACATTGAAGGTTGGAGAATTGCTGAAATTAACCAGGCCGGAATCCGGTTTGTTGATTTCAATGCTGCCGCTTGCTTCATAGATCGGCGTCATCTTGAGGCTGGCGATGGCGACAATGGAAAAAATAGTCAGGAGGCAGGCCAGAATCGTCCACTTGCGCTTCATTAAAACGCGAATATATTCGCCAAGGGCCGATTCCTGAGAAAGAAGTTCGGGGTAAATGCGCGGGCCGGTGGTTCTCCCCAAGTCCGCATTCGGTTGCATTTCGCGAATGCTCGGGGTATTGGCCTGCACCAGCGGTCCGGAATCCATGCGTTCTCCTCAACCAGTTTTCAAATTCAGGTCTCTCAGGCAGACCTGCACGGCCACCCAAAAAGAAGGCCAAGCTACTCGATGGCTGGTCATCGAGCCTGACTCCGTGCCCGTGAATTCTCTTACACAGTGATGTATCGGTTTCGTCGATATTCTAGCATTGCTTGCCCGGAAAACAATTAGCGAATCGAGCGCAGCACTTTATGTTTGGATTGTGTTGCCTTGATGCACCGTTCGCGCGGATGTAAAAAACTCCGCTATACTACCTTGCAATCAACATTCCAGCCCGAGACGTAAGGAGAACATGTCCGAGGTAGGCTCGATGAATTGGTCGGAACAGGAAGTGTTGGTCACAGGCGGAACGGGCTCGTTCGGGAAGAAGTTCGTCGAGATCATGCTGCGGGAATATCATCCCAAACGGCTGGTGATTTTCAGCCGTGACGAGCTGAAGCAGCATGACATGCGTGCCGCCGGCTTCGATCATGCCAGCCTGCGCTATTTTATCGGGGATGTGCGCGATCCGGGCCGTCTGCAGCGAGCTTTTGCCGGAATCACCGTTGTGGTGCACGCAGCCGCTCTGAAGCAAGTTCCAGCCTGCGAGTACAATCCGTTCGAGGCGATTCAGACCAACATCATGGGCGGCCGCAATGTGATCGATGCGGCCATTGACCGGGGCGTCCAACGCATCCTGGCTCTCAGCACCGACAAAGCGGTGAATCCCGTCAATCTATACGGAGCGACGAAGCTGTGCGCCGAAAAAGTATTCGTACAGGCTAACGCCTACGCCGGGGCGCAAGAGACTCGCTTCAGTTGCGCGCGGTATGGAAACGTTGTCGGCAGCCGCGGCAGCGTAATTCCCGTGTTTTTGGAACAGCGCAAACGGGGCAGGATCACGATCACCGATCCTCGCATGACCCGTTTCTGGCTCACTCTGGAACACGGAGTGCGATTTGTAGTGCGGTCGATCGAGCAAATGCACGGCGGAGAAATCTTCGTGCCCAAGATTCCCAGCATGCGGCTGGTCGATCTGGCCGAGGCCGTCGCTCCGGGATGCGCCGTGGAATACATCGGCATTCGGTCCGGGGAGAAGTTGCACGAGGTGCTGCTTTCCGAAGATGAAGCGCGCTCCGCGGTGGAATTGGATGACATGTATGTCGTCCAGCCCTCGCATCCTTGGTGGAAAAGAGGAAACTGGGCTCATGGCCGGGAATTGCCGCAGGGCTTCCGCTACACCAGCGACAGCAATGAACAGTGGCTGAGCCACGAGCAACTCCAGGAGCTAATTGAGCCCGGAGCCACGGCGAAGTCGCCCGTGCCGGCGTAGATTCGGATCTTAGGTCATATGCCAGGTCTTTAGGTCTATGGCCCAAGACCCAAGACCTAATACCCGTAAACTTGCGGACCAGCACAATGCCCATGATATCCAGCAAACAAGAACTGCTCGCCCTCGAGGGAGGAACTCCTGTACGGAAGACGCTTCTCCCTTACGGGCGGCAGTCGATTGGAGAAGATGACATACAGGCTGTGGTGGACGTTCTGCGCTCCGACTGGCTCACCACCGGCCCGAAAGTGGGAGAGTTCGAGGAAGCATTCGCGGCTCGGGTAGGAGCCAAGTATGCGGTGAGCTTCAGTTCCGGTACGGCCGCGTTGCACGGCGCGGCCTTTGCTGCAGGTCTGAAGCCGGGCGATGAAGCCATCACGACTCCCATGACGTTTGCGGCGACGGCGAACTGCGTGCTTTACCAGGGAGCGACTCCGGTTTTTGCGGACGTGAGCGCCGACACACTCAACCTGGATCCGGAGCAGGTCGCGGCGCGAATCACGCCGCGCACGCGCGCGATTCTTCCCGTGGACTATGCGGGGCATCCGGCGGATCTGGATGCGATCCTGGAACTTGCCGCGCGCCACGGATTGATTGTGATCGAAGATGCCTCGCACGCCTTGGGCGCGGAATACCGGCAGCGCCGCACCGGCAGCATCGCCCACATGACCGTCTTCAGCTTTCACCCCGTGAAGCATCTTGCGACTGGAGAGGGCGGCATGGTGACGGCCGACCGCGCCGATTTCGCCGAGGCGCTGCGGCGGTTTCGCAATCACGGCATCTCAAGCGATGCGCGGCAACGTCAAGCCGACGGGCAGTGGTTCTACGAAATGGTGCTGCTCGGTTTCAACTACCGTCTCACCGACATTGCATGCGCTCTGGGACTGTCGCAGCTGAAAAAGCTGGAGGCAAATCTGGCGCGCCGGCGAGAGATCGCGGCTCGCTATTCGACCGCGTTTAGCGGTCTGGCGGGAATAACGCCGCCCGCAGTTCGTCCCGACGCGAACCCGGCTTGGCATCTTTATCCCATCCGGCTCAATCTTGAAAAATTGACCGCGGATCGGTCTCAGATTTTCCGGGCGCTGCGGGCGGAGAACATCGGAGTAAACGTCCACTATATTCCCGTGCATCGCCATCCCTATTACCGCGAGCGCTTCGGATATCGCGGAAGCGAGTATCCCATTGCAGAGGACGCCTACGAGCGGCTGATCAGCCTCCCGATGTTTCACGCGATGAGCGATCAGGATGTGGAAGATGTCATCGGTGCGTTGCAGAAAGTGATCCACCACTTCGCGAAATGACTGCTTTGGCTCACTTCCCGATAAAATCCGCTTTGGTTTCAGGGGCCGGCTCAATCGGCCGCCGCCACCTCTCGAATTTGAGAAAACTCGGGTTGACTAAGTTGGCCGCCTGCGATCCTCATCCCGAGCGGTTGGAGTACGTTGCTGCGGAATTTCAGGTGGAATGTTTCCCTACTATCGAAGAGGGTCTGGCAAACTTCCAGCCGGATGTAGTCTTGGTTTGCACTCCGCCGGTGCATCACGTTGCCCAGGCGCTGCAGGCGCTGCGCGCGGGAGCTCATGTTTTTGTCGAAAAACCTCTCTCTGATCGTCTGGATCGGGTGGAAGAGCTGCGCAACGAGGCCGCAAAATGCGGGGCCGTTGTTCAAGTGGGGTACAACCTGCGCTTTCATCCCGCCATACAGAAGTTAAAGGAGCTGGTGGATGCATCCGCGGTGGGTAAGATTCTTTGGGCGTACGTCGAAGCGGGGAACTATTTGCCTGATTGGCGGCCCTGGCAGGACTATCGCAGGAGCTATACCGCGCGCCGCGAATTGGGCGGCGGGATTATCCTCGACAACTCACATGAGATTGATTATGTGACCTGGTTGTTTGGCGGCCCGCAAGAAGTGGTCTGCATGGCGGACCGAGTCAGCCAGTTGGAGGTGAACGTGGAGGATTGTGCCACCATTCTTCTGCGTTTTCCTGGAGGAATGCGAGCTGACGTACACATTGATTTTGTCCAGCGATCCTATTCCCGCCACTGCACCCTGATTGGGTCCGAGGGTAAATTGCAATGGGATCTCCTTAAGAACGCCGTGGAAATCATACGGCCTGGGGCGCAACCGGAAACAATGAAGTTCGACTGGGAAATCAATCAAATGTATGTGGCAGAATTGGCACACTTTATAGAATGCGTGCAGGCAGGCGCGCGTCCAAGGTTCACGTTAGAGGAAGCGATTCTTACTCTTCGGGTTTCGCTCGCCGCTCGTGCTTCCGCGGAGGAAAGAAAGTGGGTGTTCCTTGGATAGTACCGCTAAGCCGGTGGCAATAATCCCCGCTCGCGGAGGTTCAAAACGCCTGCCTGGGAAAAATCTGCTCTCCTTTTTCGGCCACCCCATGATGGCCTACGGAGTCTCCGCGGCGGTGAACAGCGGGATGTTTGAGACGGTGATTGTCTCCTCCGACGATCCCGAGATTGGCCGTGTGGCCCGATGGTATGGCGCCGAATTCATTGAGCGCCCGCCGGAACTGGCGACCGATACGGCAAAATCCATTGACGCTGTTACTCACGTGCTGCGAACGCTGGGTGATCGCGGCAGCCTGCCTGACTCCCTGTGCCAGGTCTTGCCCAACTGTCCTCTGGTGACTCGCGCCGACATTGTTGACCACGGAAGATTGTTTCGCGAGGGCAACCGATCATTCCAGATTTCGGTTGTGACCTACCGCTGCGTCTATCCCGAGTGGGCGATGGTGGCAGACGCGGAGGGCCGTGGACGATGGGCGCTGGGAAAGGAATTTGTAGGGCGAAGCCAGGATTGCGCCCGCACTTTTTGTCCCACCGGCGCGGTGTGGTGGGCGCGCCGCACCGAACTGCTGAGGCAAAACACGTTTTACGGATCCCCTTTTCATTTAGCGGAGATCGATGCGAACCGGGGGGTGGACATTGATGATGAGGAAGATTTGCGATTGTCCGAGTTGTTGGCGCTGGGGCTGAAGGCGCGCGACGGAAGCTCGCCACTTGAGATGCCTGAGAAGGAAAGCTACTTTAGCTGAGGATAATCTTGCGCAAGAACATGATTTGTACCATCCCTGCCAGGGGCGGCAGCAAGCGCTTGCCGCGTAAGAATGTGCGAGAACTGGCAGGCAAGCCCCTGATCGCTTACTCGATTGAGACTGCTTTGGAGAGCGGGCTATTCGATGAGGTTTACGTTTGCACCGAAGATGAACAGATTGCGCGGATAGCGGTGCAGTTCGGCGCCAATGTGCCGGAGTTGGTTCCAGAAGAACTTTGTGGAGATCTGGTGGCATCCCACATCCCTTGCCAATCCATTGCGGCGCGGCTGCCGGCGCACGGACATATTGACTCGCTGATGTGTTTGCAGCCGAGTTCTCCGTTGCGGAGCGCGCAGGACATCCGTGACGCGGTGGAGAAATTTTCCGAAGGGGAATTCGACTTTGTGGTGAGCGTGACGCCTATCGATCCGCATGATTTTCATTGGGCGGTTGTGCCCGGCGAAGATATTTATTGGAAAATGTTTTTTGGAACGCAATACTTGAAAGAGCGTCCACTGCTGCCACCCGTCTATCGCCCGAACGGATCCATCAAGATTGCCAGGTTGAGCGCCCTGGCGGCAGGGGGGAACTTCTTTGGGGAACGGCTGGGTGTGATCGAGACTCCGCTGGAGCGTTCGGTACATGTTGCCGTGGAGTTCGATCTGGAACTGTGTGAAACCATTTTGCGGCGGTAGCCAACCGTCTTGCTCTCCGACTCGCGTATATAGGTATGAAAGTTCTACTCATACATTCCGAGGACGATCCCGAAGTAGGTCCGTGGGCGAGTCTGCCTTGGGACCGCATGGTGGACCTTGGGCTGGGAGGAGTGAATAGCTACGCGCGCTGGAGCCGTCGCTTCCGCTGTCCATTTACAAATCTGAATGCTTTTCGGAATGGTTTCGATGATTTCTGGCAAATACGCGAGTTGCTTGGTCTGGGATGCGGGCGGCTGATCGACGAGCACGGCTTGGACTGGTGGGAGATCATGTCGATTCTCCTGCACGGAGAGATGGAAGCGCTGATCCTGCTGCAGCGCCTTGCGCTGACGATTGATTCGGACGATGAAGTCTATGTTTCGCGGCCCGGTCTTCATGCCCGTCTTTTGCAAGGTCTGTTGGCGACACGTGTGAATGTTTTCCCTTTGGGACGAGGAGCCCAAAGGCGCGGCCTGGGACACTACGTCCGCGTTTCCAATAGGCTTTCCGCATCGCAGATGATCGATGTCTTCTGGGATAAGTACGATGCCGGTTACCAGTTCCGCGGGCGCCTGACACGAAAGCGCGCACCCTCCACGCGGCCTGCTATATTGCTGCCTACCGCCTACATAAATGCGTCGCGAACCGGCGTCGCCTATGCGAACACCTTTCCTGAGGAAGACTTTCTTTTGGTCACAACGCGACGGAGCGGCTGGGTGCAAGATCCGCCGAAGAATGTAGCGGCTGCGTGGCTGTCCTCTTATGCCTCGGTGCGCGACCGGAGTGCGGAGAATGCAAGTCTTGAGAGCCGACTGCAACCTCTGCTGAACGAATTGCGAGGAGCGGCGGAATTCGAGATCCTGCACCGGCTGGGATATTTGGACAGTTTTCCGCGGCGGTTCCGCCATGGACTCGAGGTTCGCGACGCGTGGCGAAATGTTCTCGATGCCGAACCTGTGCAGGCCGTACTTTGCGCGGACGACAGCAATCCCTACACGCGCATCCCGCTGCTCTTGGCGCGGGCGCGAGGTTTGCCTAACATTGCCTGCCATCATGGGGCCTTGGACGGCCGTTACGTGTTCAAGCGCACTCACGGGGACGTTATCTTGGCTAAGGGAAAGATGGAGGAAGATTATCTGGTGCAGAAGTGTGGAGTGCCGCAGGAGAAAGTCGAGATTGGCGCTCCGGCGCTGCCAGCCAACTGGAAGGGATCGGAGCAGTCGAACCGTCAGACTTTTCGGCCGTACCTTCTTTTTATTTCTGAAGGCTACGATGCGGGGGGTGGACGGCCGGAAGAGTTTTACCGCGATGTGTTGCCTCCGCTTGCAGACTTGGCCCTGGCCACTGGTCGCCAACTGATCGTGAAGTTGCATCCCGCGGAAAGCGAACGCGAACGCGCCAAGGTGCTCGCCCGGATACTTTCCGCTGAGCAAAAAGGCGTCACGCGCATCGTGAGCGGCTCGCTCACGGAGGATCTTCTGGAAAAGTCATGGTTCGGGATCACGATACTTTCTACTGTGGCGCTGGAGTGCGCTATTCGTGGCATTCCGTGTTTTCTGTGCAAATGGTTGGAGTCCTGGCCGTACGGGTATGTGGAGCAATTTATTCGCTTCGGAGCGGGCATCGGTCTGAGCGATCCCAGTGAGATCCAGAAAATTCCGCAGTATCTGGAGCAGCATCCAGTGAGTGCGGACGCAAGGGCGAACTGCTGGCAGCCGGCCGCTGCGGGCCGCTTGCGGGAGCTATTGTCTTCATCGCGGAAGGAATGTGCGACGACGCATTGAGTTGAGTGTGGCGTTTCACGGAACAACGTTGTGGGTGAAGGAACGCTTCTAATCCGGGCAGACGCCAGTGTTGCCATAGGAACGGGACACGTGATGCGATGTCTCGCCTTAGCGCAGGCCTGGCAGGACTCGGATGGCAAGGCTGTGTTAGCCATGGCGGATCCATTGCCCTCTGTGCGCGAACGGTTGCTTGCGGAAGGGATAGATGTCATTTCTGTGGATGCTCAACCGGGAAGCTGCGACGATGCCAGATACGTCGCCGAACTGGCCGGCCAGCGCGGTGCTGCCTGGGTTGTCGTGGACGGGTATCACTTTGACGCTGACTACCAGCAGGAGTTGAAGGCGGCCCAGCTGCAAGTTCTCTTCGTGGACGACCACGGGCGTGCCGGCCACTATGCCGCCGATCTGGTCCTGAATCAGAATGCAAACGCCGACGAGAGTTTCTATCCGAACCGTGAGCCTTACACTCGGCTTCTTCTCGGTTCGCGTTATGTCATGTTGCGGCGCGAGTTCGAGTCGTGGCGCCCGTGGAGGCGAGAAATTCCTGAAGTCGGCCGCAAGATTCTGATCACCATGGGAGGCAGTGATCCCGACAACATTACCTTACGGGCTGTCGAGGCCTTAACCCAGGCTAACATCGAAGGATTGGAAACCACGGTCGTCGTTGGCGGCAGCAATCCCCACGTGGAGTTGTTGGAGCACAGGATTTCCGCGGGCGGACGGTTCGTCCGCCTGCAGCGGAACGCGGCCCACATGCCGGAGTTGATGGCCTGGGCTGATCTAGCGCTGATCGCTGCCGGTGGTACTCTCTGGGAGTTGCTTTTCATGGGGTGTCCGGTTCTGAGCTATGCCAGAGATCCAGCTCAAGACGAGATCATTTCTGAACTCGGATGGCAAGGTGTGGTACAGAACTTGGGGCACCCGCAGAAATTCGACCCGGTGTCGCTAGGTGCGGCGATCATGGAATTGGCAAGGTCCCCTGAGCGTCGGAGTCAAATGTCTGCGATGGGCCGTGAGCGAGTGGATGGGAGGGGTGCGGGCCGAATATGCGAACATCTGATCAATCACGAAATCCGCAACTTGGCGCGGTGACTCTGGAGCCAGTTTCGCCGGTCGATCGGGAGCCTTTCCTTGAAATGGCGGTGCAGCACTTTCGCGAGCTCAATCCAAGTTTTGTTGTCCAGGAAGACTGGAAGCGCGATTACTTCGAGGGCATATTGGGGAATCCCCGGCTGTCTCTTCGCTGGGTCGTGGCAGATGGCGGTCGGGCAGGTTTCGTTTTGTTTGGTATCGAGGACCATATCTTCTTGCCGCGGCGAAGCGGAATAGTGTATGAACTCTACATTTCGCCGGAATTTCGGTTGCGGGGCCTCGCTCGCGCGAGCGCTCAGCAGGCGATCGACGAACTGCAGCGCCACTCGCCTTCCAAAGTTCAGCTGGAAATTATGGAACACAATCGCGGCGCCGCGGCGTTGTGGACATCTCTCGGTTTCGAAAAAGTTGCCGAGCGTTGGGTCCTGAGGAAGAACAAAACATGAGGGTGGCGATCTCACAACCTACCTATCTTCCGTGGCTTGGATATCTTGATTTGATTGATCAAGTTGACACTTTTGTGTTCCTGGATACGGTGCAATTTGAAAAGCGATCATGGCAACAAAGAAATCGCATTAAAGTCGCTGGCGGATTGTCGTTGCTAACTGTCCCGGTGGTGGTCAAGGGCCGCTTCGAGCAAAGAATCAGAGACGTCGAGATCGAGAGCCCCTATTTCGTTCGCAAGCATCTGCGTTCGATCGAAACGAGTTATCGGCGATCTCCGTTTTTTGGCCGCTATTTCGGGGAGCTTGCCGGGATTTTGGAAACTTGTAAGGCTGGGACCCATTTAGCGGATCTGAATATTCGATTGATACAATGGCTGTGCGGGACACTGGGAGTAAAGACACCGCTGCTTCGTTCTTCCGACATTGACCAGGAAGGCTGCCGCTCCGAGCTTCTTCTGAAGATCTGCGGGGTGCTGAGCGCAGACTCCTATCTCTCCACTCTGGGCTCGGCCGGCTATCTGCTCAACGACACACCGCAATTTTCAGCCGCTGGAATCGAGGTGGTCTTCCAACGGTACGACCATCCACAGTACTGTCAGCAATTTCCCCCTTTTTGTTCACATGCATCGGCAATTGATCTGATATTCAACGAAGGCGAAGGTTCGTTGGAGACCCTGCGAAGTGGGCGGAAGGCTCCGCTGCGGCCGTCTGAAGTGACGCTTGGCGAGAGGGAGGAAGTCGCAGGCGCATGACGAGTTCCCTCAAAGTTGGCTGCCACTCGATTGGCGCGGGATGTGTTACCTATGTGGTGGCGGAGCTGTCGGCGAACCACAATCAGGACTTCGATCATGCGGTTCGCATCATCCGCGCCGCCAAAGACGCTGGCGCTGACGCCGTCAAGCTGCAAACCTACACGCCGGACACGATCACCATCGCCAGCGATCGAGAGGAATTCCGTATCGGCGGGGGCACGATCTGGGATGGACGCAACCTGCACGATCTCTACGCCGACGCCTACATGCCGTGGGAATGGCAGCCGAAGCTCAAGAAGCTGGCGGAAGATCTTGGAATGGATTGTTTCTCCAGCGCCTTTGATTCGACGGCGGTCGACTTCCTGGAGGAGATGGGCGTTCCGGCTCACAAGATCGCTTCCTTCGAACTGGTCGATATTCCGCTCATCCAGAAGATGGCGCGCACCGGCAAACCACTGATCATGTCCACGGGCATGGCCACGGTGGAGGAGATTGAGGAGGCCTTGCGGAGTGCTCGCGAGGCAGGCGCGTCGCAGATTGCGTTGTTGAAGTGCACCAGCGCTTATCCCGCGCCTGCTGAGGACATGAACTTGCGCACGATTCCGGAGATGGCGCGGCGCTTCGGTGTCCCTGTGGGATTGTCCGACCACACCATGGGGATCGCAGCGCCCGTTGCCGCGGTTGCTCTGGGCGCCTGCATCATCGAAAAGCACCTGACGCTGTCGCGCTCAACTCCGGGACCGGATAGCGCGTTCTCACTTGAGCCGCATGAATTCAAAGCTATGGTGGACGCGGTTCGAACCACCGAGAAAGCTCTCGGCGAAGTGCATTTCGGTCTGAGTGCTAAGGAAGAAGCCAGCCGGGTGTTCCGCCGATCGTTGTTCGTTGTGGAGGATGTGAAGCTGGGCGAGGTCTTTACCACGGCAAATGTCCGCTCCATTCGCCCCGGACACGGGCTGCACACGCGGCATCTGCCGGAAATATTGGGCAGGAGCGCGGCACGGGAGATCAAGCGAGGCACTCCCCTGAGCTGGGAGTTTGTAGTCCGATCATGAGATGCTTGTCGTGACGCAATTCTGAAGCGCGTGTCTGAATTCGAAGCGCATGTGTCGGGATTTCAACATTACTTCCGCTCGCGCCTCTTCAGAGAGACGCCAAAGACTCGGATCTTGATTCGCAATGGCCGATACTAAGCCCGATCCCAAGCCAGATCCGAACATCCTGACCTACAACGCGCCGGCAGTGGCGGAGTACTATGCAACGCTCAACTATTTGACGTCTTGCGAACGTTTGCTGTTCGACCAGTATCTCCGATCAGGAATGGTGATCCTTGACCTCGGAGTGGGAGGCGGACGCACGACCCCTTATCTTTCGTCGGTTGCAGGCCGCTACGTTGGAGTTGATTATGCGCCGGAGATGATTGCGGTGTGCCGGAGAAGGTTTCCTCAGCTTGAGTTTGAAGTAGGGAACGCTGACGATCTGGCGCGGTTTACTTCGTCGAGCTTTGACGCGGTTGTGATGGCTTTCAACGGCATCGACTATGTGACTCCTGACGAATCCCGCCTCCGCGCGTTACGGGAAATTCGCCGCGTGCTCAAGCCCGCGGGAATTCTGATTTTCTCCTCCCACAACCCGCGGTCGATCCTGGTGCGGGCATCGTGGAATCCGCAACGCGTGAAAGATGTGGCACAGACGATGGTGGAGAGCAATTCCATTCTCTTCACACCGCTGGTGTGGTTCTTGACCGCCGGGCGCATGACCCTGGCAGTATTGCAAGCTGTGTTGCACTCCCTCGGCCGGGCTGCACGGCGATTGCCCACGCGAACGTTTTGGCAAGGACAAGGCTATTGGACAGACCCCGCACATGGCGGCCTGGAGACTCACTTGGCGGTTCCTCGGAGAATCGAAGGCGAACTCGCCGGGTTGGGTTACCGGGTGCTGCGTGTGCTGGGCGATGACTACCCGCGGGTAAGCCGGCCCTTTATCACAGACTGGTATTACTATGTGTTCTCGATAACTGAAGCGACTGGAGAGAAGTGAGTCTGCGCATCGTTCTGCACCGGAAAATTCCCGACGATCCCAGGCTGCAGCGTCAGTGGAATGACGTGGCGTTGCAGGTGGAACGGCCACAAGTGTTTTACACCTGCGAGTGGGCGCTCGCGGTGCAGTCCGCCTATCGGACTTCCCTGAAACCCTTGCTGCTCTTAGGTTACGAGGGCGACGATCTGGTTGGCGTGGCATCTCTGGCCACGGACCTCGCAGAGCAAAATATAAGTTTTCTTGCCGCTACCACAGCGGACTATTGCGAATTTCTTACCCTGCCGCCCAGACGAGCGGACTTTGTCGATTCCGTTTTCGCGGAGCTGCGCAAGACCAGGGCGTCAGGGATGACGCTGGCAAATCTTCCCGCCGACTCCAGGACGCCGGATGCGCTCCGTGACACGGTGAGAAAGCATGGCTTCCACGTTTATATGCGACCCGCGTAC
>Ga0182015_10000633_pt1 | contig 50099 bp, 45 predicted proteins | sample 712P3MmetaG_FD_120478 | JGI IMG/M metagenome (GOLD analysis project Ga0182015, IMG submission 120478) | Permafrost microbial communities from Stordalen Mire, Sweden - 712P3M metaG | ecosystem: Environmental > Terrestrial > Soil > Wetlands > Permafrost | place: Sweden: Stordalen | collected...
ACAGCACGCGGGCTCTCTCCACTTCCATGGTTAGTCGAGGCAAACCAGACCTCATCACCCGTCGGCGACCAGATAATCCCTTCCAACGACGACCAGCCCGAAGAAAGCTTCTTCTCTTTGCTTTTTCCATCCGACCCAATCACTGCGATCGACCCTTCGTCGTCGCCTCCGTTGTTCTCATGATCGGCAAACGCCACCCACTTTCCGTCCGGCGAAATCTTGGGGTGGCTCATCCAGTTGATGCTATCGAGCAGCACATTTCCAATAGGATATTCCAACCGCCAGTGGCCGTTTTCCGGAGCGTACCTCATTACTGCCATGCTGTCGCCGTTCGGCGACCAGTCCGCATCCTGCACGTTGTCCAGCACCTCTCGCGGCGTTCCCCCGCTCAGCGGAACCCGCGCCAGCGTCCCACTGCGCGCATATCCAGCGAAAAATACCGTCCTGAGCCGCACTGCCAGCTCTCCGTTCTTGGAGATCGAAAGCAGCTCCGCGTCCTTCAGTCCCAGTTCGCGAGACCCCGGATCATCCGCGCGAGCGATATACAGTTGATCTTCGGTTCCGTCCCACGACGCGCTGTAAACAATACCGCCATCGGGCGTGAACCGGGCATGCCCAATGGAACCTCTGCGAAAAGTAATCTGCTTGTACTCGGCGAGGGCCGCCGAACCGCTGCCCCGGCCAAGCCACCAACCGATTGCAAGCATCACTAACGCGAGCCCCAGCCCACCGGCGATCACGGCCAGCAGCCTGCCCTTTGGACGCTCTCCCGCAACCGCCGTTACCCTCGCGCTAGTGCCGGAAACGCCGGAAAGATGTTCCAGATCGAACGCAATATCGCTGGCGGAATGAAATCTCTGCTCGGGATTTTTCTCCAGGCAGTGCTGCACAATCCTCTCCAGCGCCGGAGAAACATTGCGATTGGTTTCGTTCAACTCCGCCGGGTCTTCCTTCAGGATCGCGCTCATCGTATCCGCGGCCGTTTCTCCGTGAAAAGCCCGTTTACCCGAGATCATCTCGAACAGAATCGCCCCAAAACTGAATATATCGGAGCGCGCATCCACCGCCACGCCGCGCACCTGCTCAGGCGACATATACCCCGCCGTGCCCAGCACCACGCCCGCCTCCGTGGCGTGGGTCATGGTGGGCAACGAGGTGTGGTCACCGGAATCGAACTGAGTCAGTTTGGCCAGCCCAAAGTCCAAAATCTTGACCCGTCCATCCTTGGTGAGGAATAGATTTTCCGGCTTGAGGTCGCGATGAATGATCCCTTTTTCGTGGGCCGCCGCCAGTCCGTGCGCGATCTGCAGCGCGTAATCCAAAGTCTTGCGCACCGCGATCGATCCGCCGCGCAAACGCTCCCGCAGCGTCTCTCCCTCCAGCAGTTCAGACACCACGTAAGGCGAGCCCGGATTCGTGCCCATCTGGTTCGTGCCAATGTCGAATACCGCTAGAATATTGGGATGATTCAGGGCTGCGGTGGCGAGGGCCTCTTGCTCAAACCGGCGCAACCGGTCGGCATCCAGAGAAAATGCCTGCGGCAACACCTTGATCGCCACCTCACGTTTGAGGCGAGAGTCGCGCGCACGATACACCTCGCCCATCCCACCCGCGCCTAACGGGGCGATGATTTCGTACGGCCCCAGTCGAGCGCCAGAGGTCAGGTTCATCGGTGGGCCCGATTATAACCTAGAGAACAAGTCGCACCGCTGTCTCCAGGATGAGGCGGAATTCATGCATCACTGCTTGCGTACCTCGCCTTCTTGGCGCGTGAAACGGCGGTCCCGAATCCATTTTCCACCAAGAAGGTGAACCCCGCCGGACTTCGGTCTGTTCGACATCGAACATACCAATCCCACGGATTGTTGCAATACTTCCGGTTCGCCATGAATAAAGCCGACAGCGACCGCATACACGAGCTGTGCTCACTAATCGCGGTGGAACAGGATCGACACAGGTTCTTGAAACTTGTCGAAGAGCTAAACCGCATCTTGGGCGCCAAAGAAGAGCGGCTCCAAAACGACAAGCAGGGCAAAGACAGCGCTTAGTCCTTGTGCGCGTACCAAAGTTCGATATTCGTTGGCATCGACTGGAAGAAACTAACTGGTGTGCCGAGCGTCCCGGGGCAGAAATGATCAGGGGTCTTCACCGTATTTTCGCTCGTCGTATTTCTAGAAATATCCGTGAAATTATGTCCCAAACTACAGGCTTACCGAAACTAACCAAAGCGCCCCCTCGCATCCAAGAATGCTGACGGAGTTAACTTTTTTAAGAAGGAGGACACAATCGCTAAGAAACCCAGGAAGCTGGTGAAAGCAACTCCGCTTCATCCCGGCGCCCGTTCCGACTCATCGGGAAGGGCGGTGACGAATGTTATCCTGTTGTCGCTCCCGGATGAGGAGTACGGCCTGCTGCGACCACATCTGGAGTACCTGGAGCTGCCGCAATACGAAATCCTGCACGAGCCCGGAGAGAAGATCGATTTCACCTACTTCCTGAATCAGGGCATGGCTTCCCTTGTGGCGCTTAGCCGCGATGGCCGGAGCGTCGAAGTCGGCATCGTGGGCAGGGAGGGAATGGTGGGAATGTCGCTGACCGTGGGCCTGCGACGGGGAACTTTTCGGGCAATCATGCAAATGGCGGGAAATGGAATGCGTATACGCTCGGAAGCCTTTCGAGATATTTTGCTTTGCGCCCCGACACTGCGTTCAGAACTAAGCCGCTTCGCGCTGATGCACGGAGTACAAGTCGCCCAGCTTGCGGCTTGCAACCGGCTGCATGAGATTGGGCAGCGCCTGATCCGTTGGTTGCTCATGTGTCAGGATCGCATGGACTCCTCGTTTCTTCCCTTGACGCACGAATTCCTCGCCCAGATGCTTGGTACCGGGCGTCCCAGCGTGAGTTTGGCGGTCGGCGCCCTGGAAAATGCCGGACTGATTGAGAACTTGCGCGGGAGCGTGAAGATATTGAACCGCAAGAGTCTCGAAAAGGCCGCTTGTGAATGCTACGGCATTATCCAGCGCTTTAACGGCGGGTTGGGCCTGAAATGATTTCCATCTTCAGATCTTCTGCAGTCTCTGCACCTCATGCACGCCCGGGATTTTCCGCAGACCCGTCATGATCTGCTCCAGGTGTTTGAGGTCAGAGATATCGAGGACGATCTCCACACTGGCCTGGCTGTTTTCGGTGCGCGCTCCGATGTTGCGAATGTTGCTTTGCGCGTCGCCGATCACGCTGGTGATGTTTTTCAGCATCCCGAAGCGGTCGTCGCAGTAAACCGTAAGCTTCACCGCGTAAGCCGTGGGTGTGCTCTCGTCGCGGGCCCACTCTACTTCGATGCGGCGTTCCGGTTCGTACATCAGGTTAGTCACGTTGGGACAACTCACCGCATGCACCGCCACTCCCTTACCGCGGGTAATGTAGCCGACAATGCTTTCGCCGCGGATTGGATTACAACAGCGCGCGCGGTAGACCAGCATATCTCCCTGGCCCTTGACCATGATGGCGTTGTGATCGCCAAAGACGCGGCGCACCACGCTGGCGATCGCGCCCGGCGTGTTCGAAAGCCCCTCGGCTTCAATATCGCCCGCCATCGAAGGCGTGGCGCCCGCCGGCAACAGCCGCGCCAGCACCTGCCGCGCGGAATACTTTCCGTAGCCGATACCGGACATCAAGTCATCGACCCTGCCCAGTCCATACGCGGCGGCAACCTTCTGTAGCTCTTCGTCTTTAATCTCTTTGAGAGCGATGCGGTATTTGCGCGCCTCTTTCTCGATCACCTTGCGGCCAATTTCAATGGCCCGCTCCCGCTGGTGCACGTTAAGCCAGTGCTTGATCTTGTTGCGTGAGCGGGAAGACTTGACCAGCCCGAGCCAATCGCGGCTGGGCTTGTGGCCGGCCTGCGTAAGGATCTCGACAATGTCGCCGGAGTGCAGCTTGTGACGCAGCGGCACCATGCGGCCGTTGACCTTGGCGCCCACACAGGTGTGGCCTACTTCAGTGTGAATGGTGTAGGCGAAATCGACTGGCGTGGCGTCGCGCGGAAGCACCACGACCTTCCCCTTGGGCGTGAAGGTGTAAACCTCTTCGGGATAAAGATCGACCTTCAACGCCGTAAGAAATTCGTTGGGGTCGCTGACGTCGCGTTGCCACTCGACCACCTGCCGCAGCCACGCGAGCCGCTGCTCGTCCTGCGCCGAGACGGGACCGTCTTTGTATTTCCAATGCGCGGCGATACCCTCCTCGGCCATCTTGTGCATCTCTTCGGTGCGAATCTGGATTTCGAAAGGCGTTCCATCTTCCGTGATCACGGAGGTGTGCAGCGACTGGTAGAAGTTGGGCCTCGGCATGGCAATGAAGTCCTTGATGCGCCCCGGCACCGGCCGCCAGATGTTGTGAATGATGCCAAGCACCGCATAACAATCCTGTAACGAGCGCGTGATCACGCGCATGGCAAAGAGGTCGTAGACCTGGTCCACGGAAATGTGCTGCCGCTGCAGCTTCTTATGAATGCTAAACAGGCGCTTGATCCGGCTTTCGACTTTCGCCTGGATGCCCGCTTCTTTCAGCTTGTCGTTGATGATTACCTGCATTTTCGCGAGAAAAGCTTCGCCCTCTTTTCGGCGCGCATTGACGGATTTTTCTACCTGTTCGTAGCCGGCGGGATCGAGGAAGAGGAAACCCAGGTCCTCGAGTTCGCCGCGGATTTTTCCCATGCCCAGGCGGTGGGCGATGGGAGCGTAGATCTCGAGCGTCTCCTCGGCAATCTTGCGCTGGCGGTCGGGCTGCAGGTGTTCGAGAGTGCGCATGTTGTGCAGGCGGTCGGCCAGTTTGATAAGCACCACGCGGATGTCATCGACCATGGCGAGCATCATCTTGCGCAGGTTTTCGGCCTGCGCCTCCTCGCGCGTAGCGAAGTCGATCTTGCTGATCTTGGTGACGCCCTCGACGATGTGGGCGACCTGCTCGCCAAATTCCTTGCGGATGTCGACGATGGTGACGGAGGTGTCTTCGACCGAGTCGTGGAGCAGGCCGGCGGCGATCGCGACCGGGTCCATCTTCATCTCGGCGAGCACGAGCGCGACTTCAAGCGGATGCACCAGATAAGGCTCGCCCGAGGCGCGGGTCTGGCCTTCGTGATGCTTCAGGGAATAGTCGTAGGCCTTCTTGACGATGGACAGATCGTCCTGTGGACGGTTTTCCTGAATCCGCTTCATCAGCTCGCGAAACTTGGTGAGCGTAAGAGCGGTGGTCGCGATCTGTTGGCGCAAGCTCGCCATGTAGGATTATAGCCCGCGAGGAGAGCCAGTTCGTAGGAAGAGCAGCCGGGACGCTGGCTCGATTATGCGTTTTCGGGGACTGCTGAGGTACAAGGTGACGAGCGGTTTCTGCCGGAACAAATGTTCCTAATGTTCCAGTCGGAACATTTTGTGCATCCAATAACGTATGTCAATTTCATATGTACGCTGGCTCCTAAATGAAACCAGCAGCGTGAGTTAAAGAGGGCCGGGAAACATGCCCGTCCCGGATTGGCTGTCGGAACAAACGTGTCGCCGGGCCTGGCACTCGTCGCCGTCGAGTGCCGATTGGGAGTTCGGGGTTAAAGCCTGCCCTTTCCGCGTCGCTTAGAGCAAGCTCTCTTGGCAAACGACGTGAGAGAGTAGCTACATAGCGCATCTACCCCTCAGGGGTAAGCTTGGGGATCTGCGCAACAGAAGCGTAGACGTTCAGCCCGAGACTCCTGCCCACCCGTACCATTTCATCGGCCCCGGCCGAGGGTCCCCCGACTCGAAGAACGCCGTCACACTTCTCCAGAAGCCGAATCGCGATGGGATGGAAGACCTCATTGAAAACCTCGTCGCCAATCTGCTTCGATCCAGCTAGCCTAAGCAGCGGGAGCGCGAGCCACTCCCCCAAAATTGGGATGTGCCCAGCCCGGAAAATGGGCAGCGCGTACGACTCCATCTCTCGAACGTTTTTATTCATTAAGTCGGGATTATCATTCGTGCCGGATCGGTAGGGTCCGGCAACCAATATCATCATGGGTTTCGACGTCTTCGGTGTCACGAATTTTCCCCCCGCGAACTATACCCTAAACTGTTCGCCCAACACGGGCGTGCGCCGACTGGGTCGCTTCGCTCCGCCGACAGTTGAGGCGGCTATCCCACGCGGGCGCGGTCAGATTCTAAAGCTTGCCCTGGACAGCGGCCTGAAAGCTTTAGGCTGTCGTGGATGTGGAAAGAAGCGGGCAAGAGTGCCCGCTCCACACAGGCAAAGCTACACAGATTTGCCACGTGAGCATCCACCTTGCGGGCTCAGCTTTTACGGTTTGGCCGATTCGCGGTTGGCGTTCGAGGTCAGCTTCCGCATGAGAAATTCTTCTACCAGGTTGGCGGCGGCGGTTGCGCCGATGCCGATGGCCGCGTTTTCGAAGGTTAATGCCGCTCCGTTGCGGTTTTGCGCCGGGTAGTAAAGATTTGAGATAGCGCCCGCGGCGAGGCTTCCGAGGATGTTCGAGTAATTTACCTGCCAGCGTCCGTTGTCGCCTTTGCAAACCACTGCATTGGCGATGGCGTACAGACTGCGCGACCGCGTGCTGCCGGTTCCCTTGTAGAAATAACGGGGATCTTGTTTCAGAAGGGATGGCAGAATGGCGCTTCCGATGAACGTGCCTGCAACCAGATTGGCATAGGTGGAACCGAAGCGCTTGGCGTAACCTTCAGTGCCCTGCCCGTACCCACTGAAAGCATTTTGCGCCTGCTGAACTCCCGCGATGCCCCCAACGATTGCAAAGGTGACTGGATCGATTGTTGTCCTCCAGGCGAGCTCGAACTTTTGCTTGGAGGTGAGGGCGACGGGATGGGGGTCGTAGGTGACGTAGAAATTTGGAATGAACCCGAGCACACGCTGCTTCTCTTCGTCCTTGACCTGCGCTTCCGCCACTTCGACGCGCGAGAGGCTGACCTGCACATCTGTGATATTGGCAGCAACCGCCAATGCGATCTGCGGGACAACGTGGATCTCTCCCGGAAGCAGGATGCCAGACGACGTTTGCGTCGCGAAGCCCGCCGCCGTGATGGTGAGCAGGAAGGCGCCGGGAGGGACGTTGGCAAAGGAGAATTGACCATCGTCGGCTGAGAGCGCCTCTAGGCTTCGAGATTGATTTGCAATTGTAAGCTTTACCGGGGCTCCGGCGACGACGGCTCCGCTTTGATCGACAATTGTTCCGTTGATGCTTCCGGACACTGGAACTGGGACGTGCTGGGGTTCCGGGCTGGGCACGGGTAGCGGCTGAGGGGTCTGTCCTATGCAGGGCGAGGTCAAACCGGCAGTAGCTAACGCAAGAACTATGAGTCCCAACTTAAATTGCAAAGCCATGAATAAGGTCGTTCTTCCTCTCCCGCGGCAAGTCCGCTCATCTCTGTAGATGCGTGGTAATGATCAGGCACGGGAGAACCCATGCACAGAGATTACACTAACCATTCCACCGGATTGCCGCGAGCCTAGCCATTTGTAAGGTAGCTTAAGGGACGTTCTGGCATTTCGCCGGTTACGAAGGTTTCAAATCCGTCTGCAGTTTGTTGGGACGCTTCGCCAACTGGTAAAGTTGCATCGGGTAAGTCATGAATTCCAGAATTCTTGTCAGCGGGGTTTCGGGGCCGATTGGCGAGGCGTTGCTGCCCTCCTTGAAATCAAGCGGAGCGCGAATCGTCCGCCTGACCAGGACCAGAGCGGCTACGGCGCCTTCGAAGCACGGATCTGCGAACGACGAAGAACGGATCGTTTGGGACCCGGCGGTGCCGCTTGCACCGGAGGCGATCTCCGGATTTGACGCTGTGATTCACCTGGCGGGTGAAAGCATTTTTGGACGGTGGACCACGGGCAAGAAAGCGAAGATTCGAGACAGCCGCGTAGCCGGGACTTTGAATCTGGCGCTGGCACTGGCGCGAGCGGAAGAGAAGCCGAGGGTTTTTGTTTGCGGGTCGGCTATCGGCTACTACGGCAACCGCGGCGCGGAAATATTGTCCGAAGAAAGCGCGCCAGGTACGGGATTTCTGGCGGAGGTTTGCCAGGAGTGGGAGGAAGCTACCATGCCCGCGGTGCAAGCTGACATTCGCACCGCGCACCTCCGGACAGGAATCGTGCTCAGCCCCAAGGGAGGCGCACTCAAAGCCATGCTGCTGCCCTTCAAGCTGGGCCTGGGCGGCCGAACCGGAGATGGGCGGCAATGGATGAGCTGGATTGATGTTCGGGACATGGTGGGCGCGATCCACCACATTTTGAAAAACGACCTGATCCAAGGGCCGGTGAACATGGTCGCGCCCAAGCCGGTGACGAACGCGGAGTTCTCCAGGACCCTGGCCGGCGTGCTGTCGCGTCCCGCGGTTTTCCCCATGCCCGCCTTCGCGGCGAAGCTGGTCTTCGGAGAGATGGGAGAAGAACTGCTGCTGGGCAGCCAGAAGGTAGAGCCCGGCAAGCTGATCTCGAGCGGATATCCGTTTCGCTATCGGGAGTTGAGGGTGTCGCTGGAGGGGCTGTTAAAACGGTAATCACGCAGGCGGTGCAGTGAATTAAGGAAGCGAGCCAAACACGCGAATATTGCGTCGCAAAGAACCCTTCGGCGCGCTTCGCTTGCTCAGGGCAGGCTGCTTCGCGCGGCTCGCCCGGATCCTTCGGCGGGCAAAAGCGCCGCCTCAGGATGACAATCTCATTTCAATTTTGCGGACCTGAGGCGTTGCCCGAGCGCTCTATTTCCTGCTGCAGTTTTTGCAGGAGCTGGGCCCGCTGTTCGGTGCTCAGTTCACGCTGCAGTTCTTCGAGCGCCAAAGCCACGATGTGGTAGTGGTGCGCTCCGGCGAAGTTGGGATCGGTCGTGATGTTGAGCCAGAGCTTGTGCATGAGATCGACGTCCTGCGGACGAAGGCGCGGGTTATGCGGGCCGATCGTGTACTCGCGCACGGTACCGTCAGGCGCGCAGACTTCCAGGCACAGGCGCGGACGCGGCTCAGGCATGCGCTCCCAGGCATCGCCGGTGAGCTTGGCTTGCTCATCCGCCGTGAGCTTGTTCGAGAGGCCGCAGATAACACGGGTGGCATCGAGGCGCTGCGCCGTCACCATGATGGCCTCGAACACGTCCGTCGCCGGGACCACCAGCAGAGAAATCGGCTTGCCCTCTTTTTCCGCAACGGCCACAGCAGCGGTGAAGAGTTCCTGTTCGTAATGGTCGAAAACCTGGCTGGCTTCCATGACCGCGCTGCCGCTGAAGCTGTGCTCCCGATGGTAAAGACGCGCGCTCATCACAACGACATCCCGCTTCACCGTATTGGTGTTGGCCAGGACCTGGCGCAGGTAGTAGAGATTGCGGGGATCGCGCACCGCAACCAGAATGCTTCCCGGACGCACTCCCATCGCACCGCTGCCCAGTTCCTGGTTGCCATAGACCCGGAACTGGTCGAGCTGTTCCGGCTTCCCGTGGCGCTCCCTGGCTACATGGCGCTCGGACAGCGAGAAGATGGTGAAAAATACGGCGCTGAAAATCACCCCCGCAATGGTGGCCTGGTACTTGGTAAACAGATTCACAACAGCGGTGATCAGCAATACAGCTGAAATCGCAAACAAGCCGACAGGAATCTCGGTTTTGCCAAAGTGCAGGTTGCCGGGGACTTTCCACGCCCGGTTTCCCGGCTCGGTAAAGCGCAGCACGAGCACGGCGATGGACTTCATGGCGAAGCTCCAGATCACGCCGAAAGCGTAAAGAGCGGCCAGCAAGTACACGTTCCCGCGGCTGAGAACGATAGTCAGCACCTGCAGCCCAACGATTAAGTTGATGATGCGGTAACTGGTGCCGTAGCGGTTGTGCGGCTTCTGAAACCAACTGGTGAGCACACCGTCTTCCGCCACGCGATTCAAAACCCCATTCGCGCCGACGATGGAAGTATTCTGCGCGCCCGCCAGGATGAGCACGCCCACCAGCACCACGAATCCGTGGAACAGCAGCTTCAGGCTGGTGGGTCCGACAAGGTACATCGCGATGCCGCCGATGAGGTTGGCAAAGTAGTCCGGGCGGACGTTGTCGGGGATGATCATCACCGCGAAGAACGACACCAGCGAGGTAAACAACAAGCTGTAGACGAAAATCACCAGCCCGGTTTTCTCCAGGTTCTTCAGCTTGGGGTGTTCGATCTCGCGATTCACCTGCGCCAGAGTTTCTTCGCCGCTCATGGCCAGCACGGAGTGCCCGAAGCCCACGAAGAGGATGATCCAGGTAATGTGCCCAAACCAGGTGCCATTGAGCCAGCCCAGCGACTCCTTATTCAAGGGGATTACGCCGGCATGCAGCGGGTTGGGTGGTAGCTGGATGGGCGCGCGCAAAACCGTGATGGCGCACCAGATGAGCAGAATCACCACCATCACCGTGGTGATCGCCATGATCTGCAGCGCCTTCTGGCTGGACTCGTGCATGCCCTGAGTGTTCTTCCACCAGAAATAGGCAACCACGATGACGGCTAATCCCGCTGCGAAGTGGTCATCGGAAAAATTTAGCGGGCGATGCAGGTACACGCCCATGTCTTTAATAAAGCCCGCCAGATATTGCCCAGCGGAAACGGCACTGATGGGGCCGGTCAGGACGTAGTCGAAAAGCAGGGCCGAGACTGAGAACTTGGCCAGGCCTCCGCCCATGGCTTCCTTGACCACGCGGTAAACGCCGCCGCGGACGAACATGCTGCTGGATTCGATGTAGAGCGCCCGCACCGCATAGCTGAACAGCATGACCCCAAGAATGAACCAGGGAGCGCTTTTGCCGATCACCTTTTCCGCGTCGCCACCGGCGTAATAAGCGGAAGATGCGAGGTCGGAGAGAACAATGGCGGAGGCCCGCCAGAAGGAGATGAAGGTCAGCATCACCGTGGTGGCGACGAAGACCTTTATGGCCGGTTTGGAACCTTCAGCGGATGTAGCCATGCTTCAATGAATGCAGGGATTGCCAGAGGTGAACCTCTTGAAGATAGCATAGGCTGCGGCCAGCCGGAGGGACGGGGAACTAAGACCGGACGCCATACTCGGTGGTTACTCCGCCGACACCATGGCGGCAGTGGACTCCTGGCAATTCGAGGTGCGGTGCGTGGGTGCGAGGTACGTATGCGTGATGCGGTCGTGCCAGCAGAGAGAGTCTTCGTCGAGGAAAACCCAGACGTATCCCATGCCAAGAGAAACGGCGGAGAGAAATGACGCGAGCACGCGCCAACGGCGCAGCCGGCGGCTGGCGGGGCTGCGATCGAAACGGGCGAGTTCGAGCCGTGACAGTCGGAGTCCGGGCGTAGTGCCCGCATAGACCACGAGCAAATACTGGTAGGCGGCCCAAAACACGACGGCGAGCCCGGCCAGGAAACCCGCGATCTGGAATCGCGGCGGACGGAACGCTGCCAATTTCCAAAAGATCAAGCCAAAAAGCGCGCAGGCCGCCGCAATGATGACCCCATCGATGACGGCGGATAGCACTCGCCGCGCCGCCGGCGCACTCTGCAGCGGGATATCAATGCCCGGACGCTTCTCCAATTCCGGTTGCTGGGCAGGCTCAATCGTGATTCCCCCCAGAGCTGGAGCGGGCGGCACAACTTCCGGCGCTTCCAGGATGCGGGGACGGTCACGATCGAAGACCGGCTCGGCCAATTCATCAAGCGGCGCGGGCGGAGGCGTCCAGGAGCGCGGGAACTCGATGATCTTTGCTGTGGTTGGGGCTGTGGTTGGGGCTGTGGTCGGGGCTGTGTTCTGGGCTGCGGTGTGAGTCGCGTGCTGAATCAACTCGCCGGCACGAGTGGAAGTTGCGGTCTCCTCAGTGCGGCGTAAAGTCTGCGGCGCGAGCACCGGCGTCTCCAGTGCTTCAGCAGGCCTGTCAAAGATCACATCCAAAGCCAGGGCTTGATCGCAAGCCGGGGCCCGCATCTGCGGAAAGGCAGAAGACTCAACTGGGATGCCACTTGCGGTGCGAGTTGCGTCTTCCCCCTCGAAGCGCAATCGCAGCGACGGATAGCGGGGCGGACGGGGCTTGCGACGGGATTGATAACGGTTCAGCCGCGCCGCAACTTCCAGCCGCCAAGCGGAAGAATCCTCATCAGGTTGATCGTGATTGACACCGTTGGGCACGGCAGTTTCAATCCCAGCCTGCGGGCTTGGCTCGCATGCTCCCGGCGTTGCCAAACTCGGCTGCGGCACGGTATCGGCCGGGCGTGCCTCGGCATCAGGCAGCCAGCGCGGTGGAGCGGCGGAAGACTCCTCGGAAATGCAGCGGCAGATCTCACCACAAAGCGGACAAGGCATGAATCAATTTCTTACGAGAATGCCTGAACTTCCTGCGAACCGGATAACCACGAAGCCTGTGCCGGAATCCAAGACATGGAGCAGCTTTGCCTTGCGAGCCACAGCCGTGCTAAGTTCACGACGACTGCTGCCGGCAGAGGCGTCCGAGCGCTTCTTTCGTGCGCTTCGGATGATCTCGTTCCCATGATCTTGTCCCGATGACTCTTCGCAACAGATTCCATATCACGGCGGCACTGTTTTGTCACCTGCTTCTCATCCCGCCGTTAGTTACCAGCCAGTTGCCTGCGGACCCCGCTTCCGCGAAAGCACGCGCCGGCGCCCTCGCTGAGAAATCAGCGACTGCTCCAGCGACCCCCTGCGCGCTGGCAGCCGCGGCGCAGAAGGAAAAGGAGGAAGACGTCCGCACCATATGCGCCATCCAACAGGAGGAGGAAGGCTCCGTTTACAAGCTGCACGGTGTGGTTGAGATTTACTACGGAAGCTATGTGCTGCGGGCGGACGAAGCCACTTACAATTCCGACACCAAAGAAGCGACCGCAACCGGACACTTCGCCCTCGACGGCGGTCCCAATGACGACCACATTCGCGCTTCGCACGGCACCTACAATCTGGCGCTCGAGACCGGCCGCTTCTACGATGTCACCGGCACCACCGGTCTAGTCTTTCGCGCCAACCGCGTAATCCTGACCTCAACTGCTCCCTTCGCGTTCACCGGCAAAGTCGTCGAGAAGACCAGTCCCGACCACTACCTGGTCTATGACGGCACCATCACCACCTGCGAGTTGCCTCATCCCAAATGGGAATTCGACGCGCGCAGAATCATTGTGGACGTGGGCGGCAACGCCAAGATCTACCGCAGCACATTTCTCCTGCACGGGTTCCCCGTCCTTTATTTTCCGTTCGCAACCCATCCGGTGGATAAGGAATCCCGCCAGTCCGGGTTTCTGATGCCATCAGTCGCGCGGTCTTCCACCAAGGGAAACGTTATTGGCGATGCTTATTACTGGGCCATCAATCGCCTGATGGATGCCACTGTGGGCGCCGAGTACCTCTCTCTGCGCGGCTGGTCGCAGCGGGGAGAATTCCGCGCCCGGCCCACCGAGACTTCCTTCGTGGACCTGAACTATTTTGGGGTGATTGACCGGGGGATCGGCTCGCCCCCGCTCAAAGAAGGTGGAGAGAACGTGCGTCTGAACTCGGCTGGAAACGTCGATGGCTTCCGCGGCGTTGCGAACATTGACTACTTAAGTTCGTTTCTCTTCCGGCTGGCCTTCAACGAGGTTTTCAGCCAGGCCGTGTATTCCGAAGTGAAATCGCAAGCTTTTCTCTCAAAATCCGCAGACGGTTTCAACTTCAATGGATTTTTGGAACGCTACCAGAACTTCCTGAGCACAACGCCGGGGCAAGTCATCACGATTTCTCACGCCCCGAGTTTTGATTCTTCCACCGTGGACCGGCCGCTGCGGCATACACCGCTCTACTGGTCGTTCGACGCGTCGGCCGCCGGCTTGTCACGCAGCGAGCCCCAGGAGTGTTCGACGTCGGTCTTTTTGCAATCTTGCACGCCGCCTTTCCGCACGGGCAATCTGCTCCAGCGGTTTGATCTGAACCCGGAGGTCTCCTTGCCGCTGTTGTTCCGAGGATGGTCGCTGCGTCCGGAACTGACGCTGCATGACACCTATTACACAGAGCGGGAGCCTCCCGCCGGCGGCAGTATCGCGCTACGCGACGCCATCAATCGCAGTGCGCTGGACGCAGCGGTGGAATTGCGGCCGCCAACACTGGAGCGCGTCTTCGACAAGGAATTCCTCGGACGAAAGTGGAAACACGTCATTGAGCCGCGGGCCGTGTATCGCTTTGTGACCGGCGTAAACAACTTCCCAAGCATTGTCAAATTCGACGAGCGCGACATTCTCACCGATACCCATGAAGTGGAGTACGGGTTCGTGACGCGTCTTTATGCCAAGCACAATTCGGACAAGCTGGAGGATTGCAGTGCCATCATGAAGGCTCTAACGGTGGGAGGCGCGACGCCACAATCGACCATTCCATGGCAGCATCCGAACGCGCTGGCAAATGCTCCATGCCAGCCCGGGCCGCAGGTGCGCGAGATCGTGACCTGGGAATTGGCGCAGAAGTACTTCCTCGATCCCACATTCGGCGGGGCGTTGATTCCGGGGCAGCGCAACGTGTTCACCACCACCGCCGACCTCACCGGGATTGCGTTTGTCACCGAGCCGCGCCATCTTTCACCGCTGGTTTCCCGATTGCGCGTGGAAACCACCTCTCGCACCGACGTGGAGTGGGACATGGATTACGATTTCCAGAGCGATCGCCTCAACGCCAGCACCCTCCTCGCCAACTACCACTTCGGCCAGATGACCATGGGCGGCGGTGATGCAATCTTGCAGATACCCGGACAGACCCTGGCTTCGTCTTCAGCAGGTGAGCCCGCCCGCTTCAACCAATTTCGCGCCGCCTTGGGATACGGGCAGGCCACCAAACGCGGCTTCAGTGCTGCCGGCAGTTTTGGCTTTGACTCCGAGGCCAAGCAACTGCAATTCGTCAGCTCACAGGCCACTTATAATTGGGATTGCTGCGGCATGACGTTGGAATATCGCAGCTACTCCATTGCCAATGTGCGCAACGAAAACCTGTTTCGCTTCACCTTCACTCTGGCGAACATCGCCGGTTTTGGCAGTTTGCGGCGCCAGGAGAGTCTGTATTAGGCGCAATTTTAAGGCAGTCGCCAGTGGCTAGTAGTGTCTGTAAAAACTAGAAGATGAGGGGCATTTCTGACTACTAGCCACTGGTTGCTAACCACTTTCAGATGGGCACACGACTCAAGGGCACGATGAACTGGATTCCAGGCACATGCTTACTCTGTAAACGGTTGTCATTGGTGACAAACAGATCGGCAGCGGCGCTGGCAGCGGAAGCAAGCTGGATTACATCGGGCGCCTTCAACAAGCGATCACGCCGGATCGCAGCGTAAATCTTCGCCACCTTGGTATCGAAAGGAATCAGCAGCGCGGCGCTCGAGATGGCCTCTTCGTATTTTCTGCAAAGTTCCGTGTTTCCAGCTACCGTCGGCTTAACCAGGATTTCAGCAAGCGTAAGAGTCGACGTCAGAAGTTGATCTCCCCGTTGCAGCATCTTGGCGCGAAGCTCTACCACGGCCTGCGACAGCGCGCCGTAATCCTCCCACAGGTAGATGAAGAGGTTTGTATCCCAGAAGATCCGGCTCACTCCCAACCCTCACGCAGCCTGCGCACGTACTCGTCGGCGTGCTCATCGGCCCAGAGCTTCTTGCCGGAACCTCGCAGGGCCAGGAGGGGGTCATTCTTGATTCTGTCTTCGACATTGTCCTGACTCCAGGTTCGATACCAATCCAACAAACGAGCATACTGAGACGGAACTTCGTCACGTTCGGGAACAATCTTGGAGCCTTCGCGAGCTCGATCGTAACTATCGCCCGGACGGAACAGGCGTCGGCGTCCGGGCGCAGTCTCCATGAGCATGCGGTATCGCCCGGAATTCGGGGCGCGGTTGGCAACACAGTGCTGTATGACGTGGACGTAGACGCTTTTTCGAACAGGCTTGCTCAACCCTTCTCGTTTTGCGCGATCGACAATCTCGTCGACCGCGAAGTCGCGCCTTTCCAGATGTTCGCGGTGCAGCAACGCGGTCGCAATCCAGACTTCATCAGCGACCTTGATCTCTGTTGGTGACGCTACGGGCATGGCGACCTAATCTGTGCCAAGTTTATCACAAATTGTTGTAATCTATGGTAATTTACAATTTACCTGTATGTAATCGGATGCATCGATTTGGAAAATGCCCGAACGGTCGCACAAAGAGACTCGCGAGAATCGGATAAGGGTGAGGATTCTTGGCTGGGCCTGATGCCGGTAGGACGTTACTCGGCCATGCACACTCGCGGGCCTGTTAACATGTGTTCATGCTGGCCACGGGAAAAGACCTTGAGGCGAAGCGCGCACTCCTGCAGGTCCAACTGCGGCAACGGGGACGCCTTCTTGTCGCCTATTCCGGCGGCGTGGATTCCGCCTACCTCGCCTGGGCTGCTCATCAGGCATTGGGGAAAAATATGCTGGCGATCATCGCCGATTCCCCGAGCTTGGCGCGCACCCAGCTTGCTGACGCGACTGCCTTTGCCCATGAGCAAGCGATTCCGCTCGAAGTGATCGCCACCTCCGAACTTGATCGCCCGGAGTATGTGCGCAACGATGCCCGGCGCTGCTTTTTTTGCAAAGATGAACTCTTCACCCTGATGGAAGAATTGCGGCGAGCGCGCGGATTCGATGCCATCGCCTACGGTGTCAATTTGGACGACCAGGGCGACTTCCGTCCCGGCCAGAAGGCGGCGAGCGAACACCAGGTTGTGGCTCCTCTGCTGGATGCGGGACTGACCAAGGAGGAAATTCGCGCGTTAGCCCGGCAGGCTGGTTTGCGCATCTGGGACAAGCCGGCGTCCGCCTGCCTTTCCTCCCGCATTGAATATGGCCGCCCGGTCACGCGAGAGTCGCTCGATGTGGTGGAAAAGGGCGAAGACGCCCTTCGCACGCTGCGTTTCCGGCAATTCCGCGTGCGTCATCACGGGGAGATCGTCCGCATCGAAATCGCCAGCGAGGAGTTGCAGCGGGCGCTCGATCCGGCCATGGCCGCCGCGTTCACCAGGATTTTCAAAGGGCTGGGCTTCAAGTTCGTCACCCTCGATCTGGAAGGTTTCCGTTCCGGATCCATGAACGCTTTGCTGCCTGCGGAGGAGTTGTTGCGGCGAACGGGATAGGAAAAGCCGGGCCGATCTCGCCGAAGACAGTAAACGCGATCGACGCGGTCAGCCGATCGCCGCCAATACGAACTGGACTCGTTCCTGAACTGAGCCGACAGGAAGTGGGATCAGGTTGTAGCTCAACGCGGAGTAGGTTTCGGTCATCACTTCATAGGTCGCCCGCGCTTCCTCGAAAGATTGCTTCCGCTCCGCATCCCGCGCGAAAACTTCCGGCCACGGCGGCGCGATAAACACCCGGCGATGATAGCGAAATATTTGCGCGGCCTTTTCTACATGAGAAGGGATGGGCAGGTCGCTCAGGCGCAAGTAGCCGAGCACATCGGGCAGGCCACGATCGAAAATCACAGGGCCAGTCAGCCTCAGCGCAGCCCGATACGATCGTATTTCCCAGCTCAACATCAGCTCGGCGAAAGCGCGACGATCCGACCAGGGTAAAGCCTCACCGCCAATGGCCACTTGATCTTGAATGATCGCCCTGCCGGCCTCAGGCATGGCGCGAATGCCGTGTCCCGCAAGCGCGTCAATCAGCGTGCTCTTTCCTGAACCTGGTCCTCCGGTGACTACGAACAGCCGGTCGAAATTCACAACCTCCATTTCACCTCCTTAGTTACCAATGAGCTAGCACATGTGTTGTCCGCCGAATATTGTCTATTGATCGCAAGCCGAAATTCAAACCGACCCATCACCCACCGACCGATCACCGGTGACATTCCTGCGTCCCGGCCCGGCGCTATGAGATAATCAACCCCTAGCTTGCAATGGTAAGGCGGTTTTTGGTGACTCTAATTCGACGTTCTTTTCTTCTCCTGCTGGTTATTTGTGTGGGCTGCGTGGCCCAGTCAGCTTCGCCCGATTTAGCCCGGAAGATCGAGCGCCAGGTCCGTTCCTACTACAAGATTCCTCCCGAGGTTCACTTGCTGGTTGGCACGCCGTCGACCAGCCCTGACTTTCCCAACTACGATTCGCTGATCGTAACCATTGATAACGGAGACAAGAAACAGGACCTCACGTTCCTGATTTCCAAAGACCGTTCTTCCATGATGCGGATGACCAAATTTGACCTGACCAAAGATCCATTTGCGCAGACGATGAGCAAGATCGATGTCAGCGGGCGGCCCACGCGCGGAGTGAAGTCCTCCAAGGTTGTGGTGGTGAATTTCGACGATTTCGAATGTCCGTTCTGCTCTCGCATGCACAAGACGTTGTTTCCGGAAATCCTGAAAGAGTACGGCGACCGGATCACATTCATTTACAAGGATTATCCTTTGGCCGAAATTCATCCCTGGGCGATACACGCCGCCGTGGATGCGAACTGCCTGGCTGTGCAAAACATCGATGCCTATTGGGATTTCGCGGACTACATTCACGCCAACCAGCAGGAAGTGAGCAACGAAAAGACGCCTGCGGGCCGGCTGGAAGCACTCGACAAGCTCACCATGCTGCAGGGACAGAAACACAATCTTGACGTCGTGAAGTTGCAATCCTGCGTCAAGGCGCAGGATGAGAGTGCGGTAAAGGCGTCCATGAAAGAGGCAGACGGGATCGGCGTGGAAGCCACGCCCACCTTGTTCGTCAACGGAGAAAAGATCGACGGTGCCGTGCCTATCAGCGAACTTCGCGCCGCGCTGGATCGCGCCTTGAAGGATGCCAACCTGCCCGTACCCGACCACGCGGCCACGGTCCCAGCGCCGACGCCGGCTTCCAAATGATATTGTGGCCAAGGGGCAGGAGTGTTCATTGTACCCGTGCATTCCAGATGCAGCGCGGGCCGTCAGTTGGTGGGGAGAGACTCCTTTGAAAAGAAACGCAGATTTTGTCCGGCTTGCGGCTGTTCTGGCCGCCGCCGTTTTACTGGCGGCGTTGCTGGGCTGCAAGTCCCAGGTAAGCGGCGACGTGATGGCCACCGTGGATGGCCGCAAAATTTTCCGTTCCGACGTCGACAAGTACTACGACAACCAGGTCGCGAGCGCCCAGCAGGCGCCCAGCGGAGAACAAGCCACCATTCTCCGCCTGAATATTTTGCGCCAGCTCATCGACGACGAAATGGTGATGCGCCGGGCGGAAAAGCTCGGTTTGCTGGCCACCGAGGAGGAAGTCGATCGCAAGCTCAATGAGATCAAGTCTCCTTACACTCAGGAAGAGTTCGATCAGAGATTGAAAGAAAAAAAGATCACCCTGGAAGACTTCAAGCGCGACATCCGCCGCTCCATCACCGTCGACAAGGTGATGAATAAGGAAGTGTCCTCCAAAATCGTCGTGACCGACCAGGACATCAACGACTATTTCAGGGCTCACAAGTCTGAATTCAATCTCATCGAGCCGCAATACCATCTGGCGCAGATCATCGTGACTCCTGCGCCGAACCCTCAAGTGCACAACCAGAACAATAAAGCGCAGAACGAGACCGACGCTCGCAAGAAAATTCAGATGATTGCCAACCGGCTGGACAGTGGTGAAGACTTCGCCACACTGGCGATGAATTATTCGGAGGAGCCGGAAACCTCCGGCAACGGCGGCGACCTGGGGACGGTTCCCGAGTCCTCTCTACGCAATGCCGATCCGGGCACGCGCGACGCGGTGGTCAAGCTGAAACCGGGACAGTACAGCCCGATCATCACGGTCGGCCCCGGCACCAAGCAGGAGGTGTTCCGCATCGTGAAGATGGTGTCAAAAGAGCCGTCGGGACAGCGCGATTTATCCGATCCCCGCGTGCAGCAGGCCATCCGCTCGCAACTCCATGACCGGCGCGAGCAGTTGCTGAAAGCCGCTTACTACGAAGTCTTGCGTGATTCCGCCAAGGTAGAGAACTACTACGCCAAGAAGGTGCTGGATAGCAACGGGCTGGCGAACTAAGCGCGCTCGATTTTGGGTGGCGCAGCGCTTCAGCGCTGCGATAAAGGCTGCAAAATCAATGTCGGCTTTAGCCGTCTTGGTACTCTCGACTATTCCACGATGGCCAGCACGTCCCCCGCGTTCACGGCCGCGCCTTCACTCACTAGAATCTTCTGGATGGTTCCCTTCTTCGGCGACTTGATTTCGTTCTGCATCTTCATCGCTTCCACCACGGCCACACCGGCGCCCGGTTCCACCTCGTCGCCTTCGCCCACCAGCAGGCGCACCACCTTGCCGGGCATTGGCGCGACGATCTTCCTGGGCCCGTGATCGTCGCCGGAACGGGTGCGGCCACGCAGGGAGCGCGGATCGTGGACTTCAACGGCGAAGCATCTGCTTCCCACCCACAAATGCAAATCGTTCGCCACCCGCTCCGACTTCACCTCATACGCCATGTTCCCGATGCGCAGCGAGAGCACATCCGGGCGAGCGAGAACGGCATCGACCTCCAAGTCCCGGCCATCCAGACGGCAGGACCAGCGTCCGTCGGCGCGATTAAGGTCAAGCCGGTAATTCATCCCGTCGATGGCTACGTCGTAGAGCATAATAATCAGTTGTCCGTTGCCAGTTGCCAGTTGCCAGTTATGCGAAGCTGTTTCATGAATCGTCTTGGGTAGGGCACGGCTTCAGCCGTGCCATCCAGGGCCAATAAGGGCGAGGGCTTTAGCCCTGAAGGATCCCGCCTCACCGCAGAGCTTCGCGGCGACTCGCAGTCTTCCAACTGGAAACGGCGTTGTCAGCCGTACGCGAACCGCTGCCAGGAGCGTCGTTGCTCGCGTCCGGTGTCGCTGCTCCAAGCGCGACAAACATACCTGCAGCGATCGCTGCAACTTCCGCCGCTGCCCTTGAATCATTCGGCTTATCCTCAATTCGTTTCAACATCCGGTCGAGGAATCCGGTGTCAAGTTTGGCGGCGCCAAAATCCGCATCGCGCAAGATGCGCCGGAACAACGAAATGTTCGTCTTGATCCCGCCGACAAAGTATTCGCTCAGAGCTCGCGTCAGCCGCGCAATCGCCTGCTCCCGGTCCGTGCCGTAGCCGATCAGCTTGGCCAGCAGCGGATCGTAATCGATCGGCACGTTCCACCCTTCATACATGCTGCTGTCGAGGCGGATTCCCGGACCCGAGGGTTCCTGCAACAAGCTGATTTTGCCGGGGCTGGGAAAATAATTGTTGTCGGGATCCTCCGCATAAATTCGGCACTCGATGGCGTGGCCGCGGATGCTAACGTCATCTTGCCTGAATGGCAGCTTTTCACCCGCTGCAATCCGAATCTGCAGGTGGACCAAGTCGAGGCCGGTGATCAGTTCCGTCACTGGATGCTCCACCTGCAAACGCGTGTTCATCTCCAGGAAATAGAAATTCTTTTGCTGATCGTTCTCTGGTTGATCGACCAGGAACTCGACCGTGCCCGCATTGGTGTAAGCCGCGGCCTGCGCTACGCGGACCGCAACTTCGCCCATTCTGCGCCGCATGTCGGCGTCCACGATCGGCGAAGGCGCTTCCTCCAGCACCTTCTGATGGCGGCGCTGCAGTGAGCACTCGCGTTCGCCGAGGTAGACCGTGGTGCCGTGTTCATCGGCCAGCACCTGCATCTCGATGTGCCGCGGATTGATGATGGCCTTTTCGATGTAAACTTCGCTGTCGCCGAATGAGCGTTCCGCCTCGCTGCGCGCCGCCTCCAGCGCGGACTTGAGTTGCTCGGAAACATGCACCAGTCGCATTCCTTTGCCGCCGCCTCCAGCAGCGGCTTTCAGCATCACCGGATACCCGATTCTCCCGGCCACCTGCTCGGCTTCCTTAGTCGACTCCACACCACGCGACGTACCCGGCACAAACGGAACGCCGGCGCGCTCCATGGCCTGCCGCGCGCGTGTCTTCGAGCCCATTGCATCCATCGCGGCCGCGGTTGGCCCGATGAATTTCACTCCCGCATCGCCGCAGGCCTGCGCGAACTTCGCATTCTCGGAAAGAAAACCGTACCCGGGATGGATGGCGTCTGCGCCGGATCGCCTAGCGACATCGAGGATCTTGTCAATATTGAGATAGGATTCGCTGGCCGCAGCAGCGCCGATGGGATAGGCTTCGTCAGCTTTGCGCACGTGCAGTGCGGCGCGGTCCACATCGGAGTAAACCACAACCGCGGCAATCCCCATTTCGTGGCACGCGCGCAGCACGCGCACCGCAATTTCTCCTCGATTCGCTATAAGGATCTTCTTGAACATCTTCTTGAATATCGGCGCGAACTCACGATTCTATCGGAGATTCTAGGGTCACGGCGCGTCGCGTTCCGCCGTGCTCTCATGCGTTATTGACGCGAGCCGACTTTCTAGTTTGCAGCAGCAAGAATACCGCCAGGATAAGAAGCTCGGGCTCGATGGGGTGCCGGTAGCGCGCGTGGGGAAACACAAAATAGTAAGTTGTAGGGTAGGTCAGAACGATGCCCGCGAAAAGCCACGCCCCGCGCACCTTTTGCCGTAGCGCCCGAACCAGGCCCCAGATGGCAAGCACGGACCACGCCAAAAACAGCGAGTTGCGAAAGTCCCACGGTGCGCGGCTGTCGGTGTCCTTCGGAACGCCATTCCAATAGTAGAAAAATCGCTTCAGGCTGATCAACGCGAAGCGTCCAGGATTCTCGCGGATCCAATCGAAGGCCAAGCGTTTGCAGTCTGAGGCGTAGGCCAGTTCGCCCATGCGCTGAAATTTCTCGAACTCCAGTTTGTTGAGGTTTGGCTGGAGGTAGGCCATCAGCATGCCTTCCGCGCCTTTCGAATTGCCCAGACGGAATTGAAGGCCGAAATCGTCGCGCAGAAAAACGAAGCGTCCGAAGACTTCATAATTTCGGACCAGCCACGGCGACAGCACCAGAAAGAAAACTAACGACGACAGCACCACACCGAAAAACGAAGACAGTCCATTCCTGAATCTCCGCCGCCACACCCAAAGCCCGCAGAATGGCAGGAAAGCCAGCATGGATGGGTTGGCCAGCGCACCCACGCCCCACAGGCCTGCGAAAATCAGCCATCCCTGCCAGCCTTCCCAATCTTCCAGCTCGAGAGCAACCAGAAAGATCAGGCTCAAGACCAGCGGCGTGAAGGTCGTGTCCCAAATCCAGTGAATCGACCAATACCAAATGTAGGGGTTGAGCGCCCATCCCCATGCCGACCAGCGCGCGATCCGTTCGCCGAAAGCCTTGCGCGCGATCAGGAAAATCGGGATGGTTGTCAGCGCGGCGAAGAAGCTGTTGATGCTCAACAGAACCCAAGCCGAGGTGTAGGTGTAAATGCCGAAGAGCTTGAAGACGCCGCCCATCAGGTAGGGATAAAGCGGGGGCTCCCAGGCGGTGGGGCCGGTGTTGCCTCCGTAGGGATTGCTGAAGCCCTGTCCCAACGTGATGGAACGTGCGACGCGGCCCATCTCCCAGCCGAAAGCAAAATGATCTTCCTGCGGGCGGGTGCGGTATTGATGGAACACGCCGATCATCGCCACCTGCAAAACCAGCGACAAGAGCACCAGATGGAAGACATATCTCGGGACGGCAGCTTGGGGCGGGCTTTCTTTTTCCATCGGAGGGAAGTTTACCAGCTTCGGCTTGCGGGGATGCGCGGGTACGAAGCGGCGCACGGAGATTCCGGGCTGTGGAAATTCACCTGAGAAATACTTACGGCGTTCGACTTTGCTGGTGCGTGGGAGCCCAGATTCTTCGGTGTTTGAGACCTTGTTTGAGGAGGTCCCCCCACCCTGCCTGTTTTAGCGAATCGCAAGTAAACATGAGGGTTTGCGCGATCGCGGATACGCAGTGAGCTTGTTATGTGTCTGATTTCAAATAGCTTGCGGGCAAAATCTAGGCAGCAAAGCACTTAGCTCTGGTGCCGAGGGAGTGGAATATACTGCCTCCGCCTTGACTATGTTCTGCTCGTTTCGTTTTGGGGGCAAGGTCAGACGTCACAGTGAGCCTGTGGGTTTTTTAGGTTATTGAATTGTGGCACTGAGTGCTATAGAATAGCTTATAGGCTCGCTGTGCGAATCTTCAAGTCCAGATGGTTTCAACGCTTTGCCAGAAAAGAAGGAATTACGGATGCGGCCTTGCACGAGGCTGTCGCTCGGGCCGAAAAGGGCCAGATCGACGCCGAGCTTGGCGGTGAGGTCATCAAACAGCGGATCGCCAGGCCGGGACAGGGAAGATCGAAAGGCTATCGCACCATCATCTTTTTCCGGCATGGGGCCAAGGCCTTCTTCGTGTACGGGTTCGCCAAAAACCAGCGAGCGAACATCGATGACGATGAGAAAGAACGGTTCAAGGAAGCAGCGAGGATTGTCTTGGCGCTTACCGAGGCGCAACTCGCGGTGCGGTTGACGAGAGGCGATTTTGTGGAGGTGAAAAGCGAATGAGCAGAAAGTATCGAAGTGATGCGATGGCGGCCATCCATGAAATGATGGAGGACCTGCACGATGGCGGAGTCATCGACAAAAAGACGATGCGGCGTTTCGATCACGCCTGCCTTACGCCCGTCCGGCCATTGAAGCCTAAAGAGATTAAGGCGATCCGCGAGAGAGAACACGTCAGCCAGAGCGTTTTTGCCAACTACCTAAACGTGACGAGCAGTCTGGTCAGCAAGTGGGAGCGCGGCGAAAAGCGGCCTTCCGGGCCCTCGCTCAAGCTGCTATCGCTAGTCGAGAAAAATGGACTTGCCGTCGTTAGCTAGTCGCGACACACATGCCGCAAGAGTGGACTTACTGTCTCTGCCTTGAGTGTGTTCTGCGCGTTCGGTCCTGGGGCAAGGGGCAGATGTCACGGAGCAGAGATATACTTCTCGGAAGGGTGGTGGGTTTACCCGCCTGAGGTGTTGACCCTTGATGACGCCTACTGGTGCTGAGGCTAGCCTACTCAAGACCATCGTCGATGCTCTATTGAAACCGTTTGCGGTCATCAGCACACCTCTTGCTGAACGAATCGCTAGTTGGTTCAAGCGGAAGCCGAAGCTCTATGCGAATTTCCACCCGGGCACCTGTCTCTGGTGCCTCGGCCAGTATGGGGAGCAGCCCTTAATGCAGGTAATGTTCACGGTTGACCTCACTCACGATGACCCGAGGGAAGCGCTTATCATAGTGGACGCGCATCCTGACGGAACTCAATCTAAAATCCGATTCGACAAGTTCGTCATTCCTCCGCATCAGTTGAAGGAATCCCGTGTGACTGCCTTCGTCCAGCCCGTGGCAGGGGAGAAGGGCAAAGATTGGACCGGTCACATTATTTTTGTTGACCAATTCAGAAGACCCTACAAAACGCAGAAGACCACGTTCAAAGGGGTCGGGTAATTCAATGATGAAGCAAAGCAAGATGTACTGCCCCAATTGCAAAAAGGAATTCTCTCTTGTTCGATCGACCTGCCCAGATTGTCACGGCGAGTTGAAATTCCGGGCATCCGCGTTTGCTCGTGCAAAGGGAAACCTTCGCAAAAGCGGTGGAAAGAGCGGAAAGAAATGAGGCAGGTGAGATCGAACGATATTCACTCTGGCGGAACGCGAGAAAAAATCACCGCGAAAGGCGCAGCACTTTCGCGAGCTGACCTCGTCCAACGTGCACGAGGCACGAAGCGATAGCGAAACAAAGTCCAGATGGCGAGCCAGCCATCAGAGTGGCGGATCTTTTTGCCTTCGCCGGCGGAGCGCGGAGTGTAGGAGACTGGTACCTCCGCGATGTGCTTGCCCATGCGGCAGAGCTTGGCGGTTACTTCGGGACAGAACTCGAAGCGATGGCATTCGAAACTAATTTGCGCGATCAACGAGCGCCGGAAAACTTTGTAGCAGGTGGCTTCGTCGTGGATGCCGGCGCCGTAGAGCAGGTTGGTCAGGTGAGTGAGTAACTTCGCGCCCAGAAAAAAACGCAGACCGCGCTCGGGACGATCGGGGCGAACACCGTAGACCACGTCGGCCTCGCCTTGCTTGAGAGGGCGCAACAGGGCGGCGTAGTCCTGCGGGTCGTATTCGAGATCAGAATCCTGGATCAGGACATACTCGCCGCGGGCATATTCGAGTGCGGTGCGGATAGCCGCGCCTTTGCCGCAGTTCTTTTCGTGAAATACGACGGTGACGTCATCGGCCAGGGGCATCGATCGGAGTTTCTCGCGGGTGCCGTCGGTGGAACCATCATCGACGATGATGATTTCTTTCTTCACCGGCGAGGCATGGATGGCTCGCAGCAGTTCGTCCAGATGCGCAGCTTCGTTGTAGACAGGCACGAGCACAGACACGCATCCGGCCCACCGGTCGCCCTCTCGGGCGGGGCTGTTTCGCGGCGATGGCTGCAATGACGCCACACTCATCATACGAAGACCCGTTCTACAGAAAGCCGGCTTCACTCTGGGCTGTGGTTAGAACATGTTTCATAAATGCCATCCCGATAGTCTATGTCGCTTCAGGGGATGAAGCCCCGATTTCTTGCGGCGCTTTGCGGCACGGCTGAAAGCCGTGCTCTTTCAAACCTATTTATGAAGCACGCTCTAGCATAATATCATTTGGATTCCGCACGTTTACCTCAAGACCCAAGCATGCCGCCTTCTAAGACGCCCGTTCTTCAAGACCCAGTCAACTTGCCACCAAACTGTCCCGCGCAGCCCATGCGGACGCGCGTTTCTGTTTTCACGCTGGCCTTGCTGGCTCTCGCCGCTGCTCTATTGCGCTTCCTATTTCTTGTGCGAAAGCCTTTCTGGTTCGATGAGTGCTTCAGCGCGGTAGTCTCCCGCCTAAGCTGGTACGATTTCTCGCGGTTGATGTGGTGGCGGGAAGCGAACATGTCGCTGTATTACCTTCTGCTGCGCGAATGGCTGCACTTTGGTTCCGGCCCATTCTTCATCCGCAGCTTTTCTGTGATCGTTTCGCTTGCTACTTTGCCTGCCATCTTCTGGGTGGGCTGCAAACTGTTTGAACGGCGGGTGGCGCTGATCGCGGTGGCGCTGCTGACCTTCAACGCGTATCACATTCGTTACGCGCAAGAGGCACGCAGCTATTCGCTGCTGGTGCTATTGGCCACGCTGTCCGGCGGATTTTTCGTCGCGGCGTTGCGGAATCCCTCGCGCCGTTACCGCTGGGGCTACGTTCTCGCCAGCGTCCTGGCGGTCTACGCTCACCTGTATGCGTTATTGCTGGTGGCGGCGCAGTGGGTGTCAGTGCGCGGCCTGCAGCGCAAGCCGACGCCGCACACGCACGCTGCCGGATCGCAAACCGCGATGCCCCTGGCCGTGCGCCGAGCCCCGATGCGTCACGCATGGATCCGTCACTCATGGTTGCGTCACACATGGATCTGGATTGGACTTGCGGTGCTGCCCTTGCTGGTATTTGCAGCCAAGACAGGAACGGGGCCCATTCGCTGGATCCCGCGGCCCAGTTTCCGCGAAATGCTGGATTTCGCAGAACACTTGGCGGGCAACGCTGGGCTGCCTCTGCTTCTGCTCTACGTGGCCGCGTGCCTGGCTGCAATCGTCCCGCAAGAGAAAGGTACGGGGCTGCTTCGTCCCGGAAGCACTTCGGACCTGTGGACGCGCCAATTTCTGCTGATCTGGCTGCTCCTCCCTCTCGGTGTCACGCTGCTGCTCTCGCTGGCGGGCCCGGTTTTCCTGGGACGTTACTTAATCTTCTGCCTGCCCGCCCTGGTTATTCTGGCTGCGGCAGGCCTGGCGCGACTGCGTAGAAATTGGATGCTTGGCCTCAGCCTTGGCGCTATGCTTCTGCTTTCCCTGCAGGGAACGTTCTCCTACTACGACCACGATTTCGATCTGGAGCGCGATGGCTCGGGAGCTGCCGCAGATTACATCTTCACGCAAGCGCAGCCTGGCGATGCCATTCTGTTTTACATCCCGGAAACGCGTGCTCCCTACGAGTTCTTCAAGAACGTTCGTGCCGCGAGGGACTCACGAAGCAGCGTTCCGATGGGCCCTGAAGTCATCTATCCGCGTCACAGTGAGCACCTCGACTATCGTGATTTCACGGGTAAGCCGACCGTCGACTTTCTGCGCTCAGTGCCGGGCGAGTACGCGCGGGTTTGGCTGGTACTAATGCGCGATGGCACTCCCGGCCATCCCGATGCCACTACGCTGATGATCAACCAGGCCCTCAGCGAGTCCTACCGGCGCGTCGAGCGGGTGGCGTTCCCTCAGGTAGAGGTAAGGCTCTACAGCAGACCGTAATGCGCAGGACGAGCGACGCTTCCCTCAAGAAAGACGAGGCCTCCCCGGCGGCATAGCGCGGAGGAAGCTGAAACATACTGAGAAAAATTACTGACTAGGCTTACTTAGGCTGGTCGAGTGTGATGCCTTGCGCTCCGGGCGTCTTCTCAGCCTTAGCCTTTTTGGTGAGCAGGGTTTGGTCGACCCAGTGGTCGGCGGCCTTCAGATCTTCCTGACGGGCCGCAAGATCGTCGCATTCCACATCGGCCTTTTCGCGATACATCAGGTTTAAATAGGCCATGGCGTCGTCGTAGTCGGGACGGAGGGTGATCGCCTTGTTCAGACTCTCAATGCCCTCCTGAATCAAGGGTCCGTTCTTGACCTTCAATTCGGCGCAGACCTGTTTCTGCTCTTTATTCTTCGGGTTCAGATTTTCATCGGGCTTGAGGCCGAGCTTGGCGCGCTCTTCCATACGAGGCTGGTAGCAGGCGGTCCAGTCAATGACGCCCACCGAGTAGTAGGGTTCGGGATCGTTGGGATCCAGGTCCCCGGCCATGCGGTAATACTTCTTGGCGTCGTCGAACTTCTTCATGTTCAGGTACAGGTACGCGATGCCCTTGGCGGAGTTGACTTTCTGATCGCGCGCCGCATTCATGGCGAGCACGTTCTGGTATTGCTCAATAGCCTGGTCCGCCATTTTGTTGTTCTCCGGCGTGTCAGCACCGGGGATGTATTGCTGAGCGAAGGCAGTGGCCAAATACATTTTCGCGTTGATCAGTGTGGGGTCCAAGGCAACGGCCTGTTGGAAGTGGTCAATGGCCTCTTCGTATTTGGTGTTCTTGTAAGCGGTCACGCCCTTGTTGAGCTGGTCGCGGGCACGCAGCTTGCTACAGCCCACGGAAGAGAACAGTGCGAGCATCGCGGCCGCCAGCGTTAAAAGACGAACGTGTTTATTCATTGCGGTATAGGTCTCCCTTGCCACAGCATCTGCCACAGCATCCTAGGCCCAGAGACAGGGGGTTGACAAGTGCTGGTCGAACGTTTCTTGCCAGAAGCGGCACGGGAACCTCAGTTCCCGTGCGCGGGCGGAATGCGATGCGCGACGCTTCTTCAGTTGAGAGTCTTGGGCGTGCTCTTAGCCGCCCGCTTCAATCTTCGCGGTAATCAGACCGACCTTATCCACTCCCGCAGCGTGCGCGATGTCAATCACGTTGGCCACGTCGGCAAAGGGAATGGCGTCATCGCCCTTCACAAACATGACTTTCTCGGCGCGGGTTTTATAGATATCGGCCAGACGCCCCTGCAGGTTGTCCCAAGTGGCATCTTCCTGGTTGATCTTCAGGCCAGGATCCTGACCGGCGCCGCGATCGATCAACTGCACGACGATGGTGCGATCGGGCGTATTGTTCTTGGGCGCGTTGGGCGGAGGAGGCTGAGGAACCAGCGCATCCAAACCCTTCGGCGTCAAAGGCGTGATCACCATGAAAATGATGAGCAGCACCAGCAGCACGTCAATGAGCGGAGTGACGTTAATATTTGCGCTTTGGCCCCCGCCCGTACCAACGGCCATACTCATAGTCGAATCTCCTCTATTGCCCAGGCGCCGGAGCGGTGGGCGGAGCATTTGGAGTGCTTTTCCTCTGGTCGGTGAGCAAGCCCAGATCATCCACGCCGGCAGCGCGCACAGCATCCACTACCTGGACGACATTGCCGAAATGGGCGCGTGCATCCGCCTTGAGGTAGACCTCTTTGTTCGTGCGATTGGTCAGGCGATCTTTCACCTTGCCGGTCAAACTGTCCACCGTGACCTTGTCGGCGCCGAAAAATACGTCACCGTTTTTCATGACCGAAACCAGCAGTGCGTCGTCTTTGTCCGCGTCCTGCATTGGCGTGGGGTTGTTTACCTTCGCCATGTCGACGCTGATGCCCTTCTGCAACATAGGGGTGATCACCATGAAAATGATCAGCAGCACCAACATCACGTCCACCATGGGTGTAACGTTGATGTCCGAGTTGACGTTGGCCCCTTCATTCCGTTTGGCTATTGACATAATTTCTCCATGAAACAGTCGCCGGCAAAGTCCGAGACCGCTGGGGTTGGGAAGGCCGGCGCCGGGAATCATCCCGGCGCCGGACAGCAACTCATAGCAGAGGTCCTAAAGACGCTTAGACCTAGGACCGGCGAACATCCCGTCGCTTCAGGAAGTAGTCGATCAGTTCGCTCGATGAATTGTCCATCTCAACATCGAACGCTTCCACGCGGCCGGTAAGGTAGTTGAACATCATGACGGCCGGGATCGCTACCAGCAGCCCGAAAGCGGTGGTGACCAGCGCTTCCGAGATGCCGCCTGCGACCGCACCCAGACCGGTAGCCTTCTGCTCGGAAATACCTTTGAAGGCGTTCAGAATGCCCATCACGGTGCCGAACAGTCCCACGAACGGGGCCGTCGAACCGATGGTGGCCAAGCCGCCCAATCCGCGCTTGAGTTCGGCATGGACAATGGCTTCGGTGCGCTCCAGAGCGCGCTTGGAGGCTTCAATGGTCTCACCGGGGATGGCGCCGGGGCTATCCTGGTGAGCCTTGAACTCCATGAGGCCGGCGGTAACTACTTTGGCCAGATGGCTTTTCTTGTTACGCTCGGCGACCTTGATAGCCTCGTCGATGCGGCCATCGCGCAAGGCTCCGGCAACTGCGGGAGCGAAGGCGCGAGACTGCTTGCGAGCCGCGTTATATGCCATGGCGCGGTCAATCATGACTCCGATCGACCAGCCTGACATGATGAACAGGATGATGACCACGATCTTCGCAATGATACCCATCTGCTTCCATAGCGAAATCGGATCCCACCCCACTGCGCCACCTTCCTGCACAATCCAGGCGGCCACCCTAGGGACATGACTGATTACGGCTGTTGCCACATGAGCTAACATGAGTTGCTTTTCCCTCCTCGGAACTTTCTTAGACTTTGATGCGAGTTCTGTACGCTCGGCAAAGGTGACGCCACAAAGTTCACCGCGACGCTCCGCATTGGCGTACCTGAGATGAAAGGTACGGCGGCCGTGCCCGGTAAAAGGGCTCTCCAAGCCACCGTTTCGGGTGGGAAGGGAGGGCCATTCCGACTACACTTTCTGACTTTCCAGCATTCACGCCCCCGGGATCTAGCCTCCGGCGAGGGTGAAGTTAACCAACACTTCCGTATCCACTTCGACCGGTTCGCCGTTGAGCAGGTATGGCCGGTACTTCCACTGCTTCACAGCATCAATAGCCGCAGGAGCCAGCATTGGATGCCCGCTCACCAGCGTAAGGTTTTCGATGGAACCATCCTTGCTGATGACCGCTCTCAACACCACCTGACCCGAGATGCGTGCCTGCCGCGCCAGGGGCGGGTAGTTCGGGTTGACCCTGCGGACCAGCAGACCTGCCGAAACGCCCTGGGAAACACGGACACGTTGCGGGGCAGCGACCTTGGGCACGGCCACCGGGGTGGAGCTGATAATGCCGCCAATCACGCCGCCCATCTGTCCGCCGGGAATGCCACCGGGAACGCCTCCGACCACGCCGCTCGACGCCATCATGGGCGGAGCTTCGTCTTCCTTGATCATCTGAATTTTTTGCGGAATCTTGGTGGGCGTGCGGAGAGCGCCGTTCACGATATCGGTCTGCACTTGGTGCACCACATGCACCGGGGCGGCAGCTGGAGGCGGCGGTGGCGGAGGCGGGGGTGGGGCCACCAGGAATGTCATTAACTGTGTCTTGGGCAGGGCTTCGGTAAAGATGAGGGGCATGAGAACCATGAGGCCGATCAAGCCTATTTCAAGGATGATCGCGAATGTTGTCGTGCGTCCCCTCTTCGTCTTCAGCCTGCCACCCGATTCCAGAAGGCTATCTTCAAACATAAGAGTCTCTCCCTAGTTTCAGAGCCTACGTTAGCTTAGACACCGACGGCTTCCCCTTTGCTCCCAAACTCAACCACCCAGGCCTGACAACAGCACCCAAGTCCGGCATGGCTTCGCAAAGCATTGCAAACTCCTGCAAACTAACGACCTGCAACAAACACGGCACTACGCCACCGGGCAATCATTTACCCCTGGGCATCGCAATCGGTCGCTTACCCTTCTCGATCCTCCAGTCCTGGTAGGCCACCAGGATAGGAGCGGCGATGGCAATCGACGAATACGTGCCAATTAAGATGCCAATCACCAGCGCGAGGCTAAACCCGCGAAGCACCTCGCCGCCGAACAAATAAAGTGCAAGTACGGTAAGGAAGGTCAGCCCGGCTGTCAAGATGGTTCTACTTAAAGTCTGGTTGATGCTCCGGTTAACGACTTCCGAGAGCTTCTCCCGCCGCATGAGTTTAATGTTTTCCCGGATGCGGTCAAATACCACGATCGTGTCGTTATTAGAGTAACCAATCAACGTCAGAATGGCAGCGATGACGGTCAGCGAGATATCTTTGTCGAGCAGCGAGAAGGCGCCGACAGTGATCAGCGTGTCGTGAAACACCGTGACCACAGCCGCGACACCGTATATCCACTCGAAGCGGAAGCCCAGGTAAATCAGCATTCCAGCGAGCGAATAAGCGGTTGCCAGCAAGGCCTGCCGCCGCAACTGAGCACCCACCTGAGGTCCGACGATCTCGACGTTGCGCACTCCAAAATCCGAGAGGAAGAAGCCATCCGGCAGAGACGCCGCCGCCGCGGGATCGACCGTGCCTTTCAATTGGTCGAAGGAACTCAGCACGCCGCCTTGACCCTTGTCCCTGGCATCCACGATGGCTTGGGCTTGCTGGGTATATTTCTGGTCGGCATCGGAGCCCAGGTGCATCGGGTCTTTATCCACCAGGTAATTCTTGATGGCCAAAGAGCTGGAATTGTTCAGGTCCTGTTTGCCAGGGGGGGCGTTGGTCTCTAGCGTGTTGATGATCTGAGTCTTGCCGCGGTCGAGCGCCTGTTCGTTGGTTTCCTGCACGTCGAGGTCAATCAGAACCTCGTTGTTCGCGGGCTGGTCGTAGCGCTGGATCTTCGCATTGTGCAGGCCGGCGCGGTCCATGGCGGCACGCAGTGCGTTGTCGTTGGGGGTGTGCGAGAACTTCACGTAGACCAGCGTGCCGCCGCGGAAGTCCACGCCGTACGGGATGCCGTGCCAGAACAACATGGAAAATATGCCCGCCACGCTGAAGACAAGTGAAAAGGCGAGAAAATACCACTTCTTCCCGAGAAAATCTATATTGGTATTGCGAAAGAACTCCACCTGTTGTCTAGCCCCTTATCTGATCGGGCGATCTGGTCATCTGGCGATTGAAAACCCACTTGATCGCCCGATGGCCCGATCTCTCGATCTCCCGATTCTCTTAAATGCTCAACGCTTCACCACGCTGCTTGCGGCTCAGGATCCAGTCGAAGATGGCGCGCGAAACGAATACGGCCGTAAACAAGTTTGCCAGCAGGCCGAAGGTGAGAGTGACCGCAAAACCCTGCACCGGGCCGGTTCCGAACAGGAACAGGATTGCCGCCGAGACGATGGTGGTGACGTGGGTATCCACAATGGTGATCCAGGCGTGGCTGAAACCCTGATCGACTGCCGACGGCGGCGTTTTGCCGTTGCGCAATTCTTCGCGAATGCGCTCGAAAATCAGCACATTGGAGTCCACGCCCATGCCGACAGTAAGAATCACGCCGGCGATCCCCGGCAGCGTCAACACCGCCCCGACGTAGCCCATGAAGCCGAGCAGGATGACTAGATTCAGCAAGAGCGCAATGTCGGCATTAATACCGGCGGCGCGGTAGTAGATCAGCATGAAAATCAGCACCACGAGCATTCCGACGATAGCGGCACGAACACCCGCGCGGATCGAATCCGTACCGAGCGATGGCCCGACCGTGCGCTCTTCCAAATACTTGATGCCCGCAGGCAGTGCGCCGGAGCGCAGGATCATGGACAGATCCTTGGCTTGCTGCTGGTTCATGCTGCCGCCACTGATTGTGCCGGTGTCGCGGATGGCTTCCTTGATATTCGCGACTTCCTGAACTCTGCCGTCGAGAACCACTCCCAGACTTTCGCCCACATGCGCGGAGGTGAAGCTGTAGAAGCGCTGGCCGCCCTCGCCAGTAAGGGTGAAGCTCACGTCAGGCTGGCCATTCTGGTCGGTGCTGGCTTGTGCATCGCGCAGGTCCTTCCCCCGGACGGCGGAAACACGGGACACCAGATACCAGGATTGATCGCCGCCAGCAGATCCAGCAGCAGCGTGCCCGGGAAGCAGCATCGCATCCGGCGGCAACATTCCACCTTTCTCCTGCAGCGCGGCCTGCTCGCTGGGATAAGGTCCGCCCAATACCTGCTTGATCTCAAGCATGGCGGTGGACTGCATGATGTACTTCACCCGTTCGGGGTCGTCCACGCCAGGCAACTGGACAAGAATCTGATATTGGCCCAGGCCGTGCTCCTGAATGGTCGGCTCGCTTACGCCCAGTGAATCGATGCGGCCGCGAATGGTCTCGATCGCCTGGGTCACAGCCTTGCTCTTCAAGTCGCTGAGCATCTGCGGCTTCATGGAAAGCGTAAAGGTATTGTCCGCTCCCGAAGATAAATCGTATTCAGGCAGGCGCTCGCTGGCGATATCCAGTAGATCTTTGCGTGAAGCCGGAGGCACGCCCTTCAGCACAACCCGGTCGGGAGCGTTCTGCGGATCGGGCTGGGAGATATCGCTGAAGGCAATTTTGCGCTTGTTGAGCTGTTCTTTGAGAATTTCGACGGCATTGTCGGAATCAACCTTCACGGCGTCATTGACCTGCACTTGCAGGATCAGATGGGTTCCACCCTTCAAATCCAAACCGAGCTGAATGCGTTTGGTCATGGCCGCGATCAAGCCCTGGCCTGAGAAGCTCTGCGGAATGCCGAATATTCCGAACAGGAAGATGAGCAGAATTCCGACGATGAGTGCCAATTTCCAGAGTAGATTCTTATTCATAACGAAAACAGTGTCCGGATATCAGATTGCGCCCGCGATTACTTGGTCTGGGTCTCTTCCTCCGTGGTTGTGACTTGAGTCACCGAGGCCTTGGTCACTTCCAGTCGCAAGTTGTCCGGAGGCACCCGCAGATGGACGGAGTCATCTTTTAGAGCCACGATTATTCCCCGCAGGCCACCGCTGGTGACAACTCTGTCGCCCGTCTTCAGACCATCCAGCATGGCCGTCCATTTCTTCTGGCGGCGCTGTTGGGGAAGAATCAGCAGGAAATAAAAAATTCCGAAGATGAAAATAAGCGGGGCAACGCTCAACCACCCCATCCCGCCACCAGCTTGCACCGCCAAGAAGGATTGCATGTTCATCAAACCAATATTTATCAAACCGTGCTCCTCGGACTATGATCGCCAAGCTGATGATCGCCCAGCTACGTTCGCCAGACCTCGAAACCCAAATCTGCGAACAATCGCCCGCGCCTGCACTCACCACAGCCCTGTCATTTCACGACGGGAGTTCTGCTCGATTCCGGCCGGATCGTCTACCGCTCAGGCTTGAATCCGGGGAGGCCTTCCCAGGGAGGTCTACGGCTTCGGTCGAGACCAGACATTAGAAACAAAACCCGACTCTTCCCCAAGTCGAATAGAATGACGCACCCGGCGCATAGTGTCAAGATAGAAACTCAGGTTATGCAGGGTATTTAAGACCTGAGCCAGCACTTCATTAGAAGCATACAGATGTCGCAAATACGCCCGCGAATAACGCTGGCACACCCGGCAGGCGCAATTGGGATCGAGCGGACCTGCGTCCTGAGTATAGCGCGCCTGCTTGATCGAGATTTTTCCCTCCGAGGTAAACAGCAGGCCATGCCGCGCCGCCCGCGTGGGCAGTACGCAATCCATCATGTCGACGCCTAGGCTGGCGTACTCGACGATCTCTTCGGGCGTGCCCACACCCATCACATAACGCGGCTTGTCGGCGGGAAGATGCTCGAGCGTGGCCTCGATCACCTCGCGGGTGCGCTCACGAGGCTCGCCGACGCTGAGGCCCCCAATGGCATAGCCGGGAAAGCCGATTTCAATGGTGCGCTCGGCGGATTCCTTTCTGAGGTCCAGATCCATGCCGCCTTGGATAATGCCGAAGAGAGACTGAGTCGAATCCAAGTTTCCAGTTTCCGGTTTCCGGTTTCCAGTACTTGCGGAACTGGAAACTGGAAACTGGAAACTGGAAACTGCCTCACTGGAAGCCGCCTTCCACGGAGCTTCATGCTTATGCTCCTCAAAGTACTTCTTGCTGCGCTCGGCCCAGCGCAGGGTTAACTCCATGGAAGCTTTGGTGCGGGCGCGATCGGCGGGATACTCTGTGCACTCATCGAAGGCCATGACGATGTCGGCGCCCAGGCCGATCTGTGCTGCCATGGAACTCTCCGGACTGAAGAAGTGCGAGGAGCCATCGAGATGCGAGCGGAATGTGACACCTTCCTCGGTAACTTTGCGAAGCTCATTCAGACTGAAAACTTGGAAGCCCCCGGAATCGGTCAGGATGGCCCGCGGCCATGCCATGAAACCATGCAGGCCGCCCAGCTTGCGGACGGTTTCGACTCCAGGCCGTAAGTAGAGGTGATAAGTATTGCCGAGAAGAATCTGAACACCGAGTTCTTCGAGAGCGTCTTGCGGGACGGCCTTGACGGAAGCGACCGTGCCGACCGGCATGAACACCGGCGTTTCGATTTCGCCATGGGGCGTGAGCAGACGGCCGGCTCGTGCCTGGTTGCGGGTGGCCTCGATGCGAAATTCGATGGACATCGTTTGCGATTGTAGCAACGGCGCGGAATTGGGGTCAGGATTCTGTCACCATCAACCGCAAGAGTTCGCCTCGAACCTCGCCATTTTCCACAGTGAGCCTGCCGACGCTTACCGGAAGTTTGAATCGTCGCGGCCCGGCGCTGCCGGGATTGAAATGGAGCACTCCATCGCGCGTCTCCTGTTTGGGAACGTGCGTGTGGCCGCTGACCACAACCGAGAATCCGGCGGCTTTGGGCTTGAGGTCCAGCGCTGCCAGATCGTGCAGCACATAGATGGAGATGCCAGTGATTTCGAGGACTTCATTTTCGGGCAGCCTCTGTGCCCACCCCTCCTTGTCGATGTTGCCGCGAACGGCGGTCACGGGCGCAATTGCGGAGAGCTTCGCGATGATTCCGGCTGCCCCGAGATCCCCGGCATGAATGATGTGATCCGACCCGCGCAGAGCCTCGATTGCCTCGGGACGCAGCAGTCCGTGTGTATCTGAGATGACGCCGATGCGGATGCCAGCCCTCAGCTCTCGGCCTCTGTCTTCAGCAGTTGATTCATGTCGGAGTAGGTGGGCGCATCTGCCAACAATTCGTAGGTGCCGCTGGTTTTCAGCTCTTCGGCGATACGACGCAGGGTGCCCAGAGCGGCGCGCATTGGGCCGGAACCAAGGCTCACTCGTGCCACCCCGAGCGCTTGCAGTTCTTGCACGGATGGCGAACCCGGCCCGGCGAGAATGTTCACCGGGCACTTCAAATCGGCAACAAGCCGTTTGATCGTGGTCACGTCCTTAAGACCGGGCGCGAACACGCAGTCGGCACCGGCATCGCGATAGGCATTCAGGCGACGGATGGTCTCCTCATAGCGGCTGGAGGGTTCGCCCACTTGCAGGAGATAGACATCTGTCCGGGCGTTAATCACCAAGGCAACGTCCAACTTATCCGCAGCACTTCGGATCGCTCGAATCTTCTCCAGTTGCAATGATAAATCTAGGAGCGGCCGCTCCGGATCACCGGTTGCGTCTTCGAGGTTGATGCCAATCGCCCCACTTACAATCATGGCGCGTGCGGTCTTCGCCGCGCCATCCGGGTCGCTCCCGTAGCCTGACTCGAGATCGGCGCTAACAGGTACTTTTACCGCCTGTGCAATACGCGCTACTGCTGCCATCATGCGGTCTTTGTGAATCTTCTGCCCGTCTGGGTAGCCAAGAGAAAATGCCACACCTGCGCTGGTCGTTGCGAGGGCAGGAAAGCCCGCCTCCTCGACGATGCGAGCGCTGGCGACATCCCACACGTTCGGAAGTAGCAATGGATCGCCACCGCAGTGCATGGCGAGGAAGGCTCTTGCTTTTTTCTTCTGCTCAAGGTCGGGCAGAGGCATATGAACGAATTGGATGCAACTACCGGCGTCCATTCTTCATCTTTTCGACAAACTTGCCAATGCTGACGACGGCCCGTCCCACCGTGCCGCGGCCGATTTCCTGAACATCATCGCGCGTGGTCACGCGCAGTGTGTAGAAGCGCCCGTCAAAAGATTCTAGTTCGGCCTCGGCCTGGATGTGTGCGCCGATGCCGCTCGCCGCGCGGTGCTCGATGTTGATCGACGTTCCCACCGTGATCTCGTCGCCCTCGCAGTAAGGTTGAAGCGCGTGGAAGGCAGCAGTCTCCATCAGCCGGATCATGTCGGGCGTGGAATAAACCGGCGGCAACTCGGCGTGGTGCGCGGTCAGCGTGTGTTTGAATTCGACGGTCTCCCGAGCTTCCCCGCGCGCCCCGATGGGGATTTCTCTCGCCATGCTGATCCTCTTCCGGTCTCTCAGAAACAAAGAGCCAATGATCCCGGGGAGCGGAATCATTGGCTCACACTCGTTTGCGCCAGCGCGATTCAAGCCGCGAATGTCGTCCGCGCCGCTTCGATTCCATCGAGAGCCAACCATAACATTTTGGCCGTGGTCTCGGCCGCATCCAGCGCAGCTTGCGCGGTGTCTGGATTCGCAGCAAGGCGCTTTTCCAGTTGGTTGCGCCACACCTTGGAGTGGTAGACGTCCGCCGTGGCGTGCAGGGCGAAGTAGCCGCAGGTTTTGTCGTCGGCGCCATACATTTCGCGCAGGCCGCGTTCTTTTTCTTTTGCGATCCGCGGCACCTGAGATTCGTAGACGTAAAACGCAGCTAGGGCCTCTTCCGGCGTGCCCTCACTGGCTATTTGGTGGAAATAACGCATCAACTCCCGAACCTCCGCCACCGGCAAGTACCAGCGCATATCTCGCCGGGCTCCCATGCCTTCGGCAAAATCGAGCCAAAGCTCGGAGTGGGGCACGGAATCCTTTCCCGACCCGCCCGCGGCGCCCTTCTCGTCACACATGTTGGCTAGCACCGCACGCCGCAGCTCACCCTCGTCCAGACGAAGGGCAAACTCGGCCAGGTAGCTCGGAAATGCTTCGACGTGATGATAGTACTGGCGGGCATACTCGCGCAGATCGTTGCGCGTCAACTCGCCAGCCGCCCATGCCCGATAAAACGGATGGCAGAGCAGGTCGTATTTCGCTATCGATGCTTCCAGTTGGTCGAAGAACTGGGTGGGATTCATGATGGCCTCCTGGTTCAGTTATGACCCATTACTATACGGACGAGGCCCGCAGGTCGGCAAGTGATCGGCTGATGACTTGTTAGAATGAAAGCTGAGATGCAATTTACCGAACAATTCGACATAGTCGTCGTAGGCGCCGGCCACGCGGGATGCGAGGCCGCGATGGCCGCGGCGCGCATGGGGCTGAAGACCGCGCTTTACACTCTCAACGTCGATCTGATTGCGCAGATGTCGTGTAACCCGGCAATCGGCGGCATCGCGAAGGGGCACCTGGTGCGCGAAGTCGATGCGCTCGGCGGGATCATGGGCGAGATCACCGATGCGGTCGGCATCCAGTTTCGTTTGCTCAACACCTCGCGCGGCCCGGCCGTGTGGTCTCCGCGAGCGCAATGCGATAAGCAGGCCTACCGGCTGAAGATGCGTGAAGTGCTGGAGTCGCAGCCGAATCTCAAGATCAAGCAGGCGGAAGTGGCGGAGCTGATTGTGGAAGAAAGCCGGGCTTCGGACTTCGGGCTTCGGGCTTCGGCCAATCCGTCGGAGCAGGACGATGGTCTTCAAGAGAGGTCCGCCGAAGCCCAAAAGCCGAAGCCCGAAGCCCGGGTTCTCGGCGTTCGTCTCCGCGACGGCCGCACCGTGGGCGCGCAGGCTGTAATCATCACCACCGGAACCTTCCTCAATGGGCTGATTCACTGCGGCGAACAGCAGTATCCGGCTGGGCGCTCGGGGGAACCTGCTGCAATTCTGCTGGGCGAAGCGCTGAAGAAGCTGGGGCTGCGCGGCTGCCGCTTGAAGACAGGAACGCCGCCGCGACTGGATGGACGCACGATCGATTGGTCGCGGTTCGCGGAGCAGCCGGGGGATGCCGACCCCACACCTTTCAGCTTCCGCACCAGACGCGTGGCGCATCACGATTCGCAAGTGCCCTGCTACATCGCATGGACCACACCCGAAACTCACCGCATTATCCGCGAGAACGTGCATCGTTCACCGATGTATAGCGGGCAGATCCAGTCGATCGGTCCACGTTATTGTCCGTCGATCGAAGACAAGATCGTCAAATTTCCCGACAAGGAGATGCACCAACTCTACCTCGAGCCCGAAGGCTTGAATACGCACGAAATCTACGTCAATGGAATGAGCACGTCGCTGCCGGTGGAAGTGCAGCTTGCGATCCTGAAGTCGATTCCGGGTCTGGAAGACGCGGAGATGCTGCGTCCCGGATATGCCATCGAGTACGACTCGATCGACCCAACCGAACTGCAGCGCACGCTCGAAACCAAGAAAATTACCAGCCTGTTTCTGGCCGGTCAGATCAACGGCACATCCGGCTATGAAGAAGCCGCTTGCCAGGGCCTGATGGCGGGCATCAACGCGGCATTGCAAGTGAAGGCCCAGCCGCCGTTGATCCTCGACCGCACCGAAGCCTACACGGCGATCCTGATTGACGACCTCATCTCCAAGGGCACGAACGAGCCTTATCGCATGTTCACCTCCAGGGCGGAATTCCGCCTGCACCTGCGCATCGACAACGCCGATCGACGGCTCACACCGCACGGCCGCCGCGTGGGCCTAATTGCGGATGGAGCCTGGGAGGATTTTCAAGCCAAGCAGCAGCGGCTGGAGCAGATGAGGAAGTTGCTCGAACGCACGCGGCTGACGGCTGAAATGCTGGAGAAGATCACACCTTGTCATTCCGAGGAGCGAAGCAACGAGAAACCTGCGGTCGCTGGCGACGCCACAGAACCGGCCCACGACTGGAGTTCGGCCATCGGCCAAACTTGTGCCCAGTTGCTTAAGCGACCCGAGATCGTCATCGAAAAGTTGGCGCCCATTCTCCGCGAGCTGGATCCTGAGTTCTTTGCTGGTGAAAAAGAAGAAATCCGTGTGAATCCGTGCGAATCCGTGGCTACGCTTTCCTCGCAGGTCCGCAACGAACTCAAGTCGGTAGAAACCGAGATCAAGTATGAAGGCTACCTGCTGCAACAGCAACGCGCCATTGAGAGAATGAAAAAGTCGGAGCAGCGGTCAATCCCTGGCTGGTTCGACTATCGCTCCGTCAGCGGGCTCTCGCGTGAGATGCAGGAAAAGCTCACCCACGTCCAACCGCGCACTCTGGCCCAGGCCTCGCGCATTCCTGGAGTGACGCCGGCAGCGGTGTCACTGGTGAACGTCTTCATTGAAATCCAGGCTCGACGGCGCGAACAGGCAGCGGCGATCTAGGGTAGTTTCCGGTTTCTAGTTTCCGGTTTCCGGTATTCGTGCCACTGGAAACTCGAAACCGGAAACTGGAAACCTCCCAAATTAACACTGTATTAACACTCGATTATTACGCAGGAGTTAATATCTCCGGGATGCCGCAAGAGTCGCTACGTATTGAAGACCAGCCCGGAACGCAACCAGGACAGCGCATTCTTCGCCTGGAGGGGGCGCTGGTCATGACCACGATGTTTGAGTTCCAGGCCACGGTGCGAGCCGATACTTCACGCTCGCTGATCGTTGACTTCACCAATGTCCCGTACGTGGATTCAGCGGGTATCGGCGCGCTGGTGGGAGCGTACGTTACGCGCCAGAATGGCGGGCGGAGCCTGGCGCTGGTGGGGGTCAGCGAGCGCGTTCGCAACGCTCTGAAAGTCACTCGGGTCGAGCAGTTCTTCCGCTTCTTCGATTCCGTCAGCGCGGCGGAACAAGTGGTCAGTGGCTAGTGGTCAATGGCCAGAAGACCCCTCGGTTTTTTCTGACCACTGGCCACTGATCACTAGCCACTGCTTGTGGTTTGACTGCCTTCCTGATCCCTCCTAAGATGAATTTCCCTAGACATTTGTCCCCGTGATCGACCAAATATGATCGGCCAGACCATCTCGCATTACCGCATTACCGGCCAGCTCGGCAGCGGAGGGATGGGAATCGTTTACCAAGCGCAAGACCTTGACCTGGGACGCCAGGTTGCGCTGAAGTTCCTGCCGCCGCAGCTCTCGCGCGATCAAAACGCTCTCGACCGGTTTCTGCTGGAAGCCCGTGCCGCGTCGGCGCTGAACCATCCCAACATTTGCACGATTTATGCGGTCGAGAAGTTTGAGATTGAGAAGGGGAATGCCCAGTCGTTCATCGCCATGGAGTTACTGGAGGGCGAAACTCTGGACCGTCGTCTGACTGCCGGCCCGATGCCGCTTGATCGCTTGTTGGATTGGGGCATTCAACTTGCCGATGCGCTCGACGCAGCCCACGGGAAAGGAATCATCCATCGCGACATCAAGCCGGCAAACATATTTGTGACCCAACGCGGGCAAGTGAAAGTGCTCGACTTCGGCCTGGCCAAGCTGACGCGCCCCGAGATGTCAATGGAGACGATCGGAGCTACGCAGGACAGTCCGAACTCCGCGCATCTGACCAGTCCCGGAGCAACCGTCGGCACCATCGCTTACATGTCCCCGGAGCAGGCACGTGGTGAAGAACTCGACTCCCGTACCGACTTGTTCTCTCTCGGGGTGCTGATCTACCAAATGGCCACCGGACGCCTTCCCTTTTCGGGTGGCACTTCGGCCGTGATTTTCCACGCCCTTCTTCAACTCGATCCAGTTCCGGCCTTGCAACTCAACTCGTCACTGCCGCCCCGGCTCGACGAAATTATCGGCAAGGCCTTGGAGAAGGACCGCGATCTGCGCTACCAGTCGGCCGCCGACCTGCGCGGCGACCTGAAGCGGCTGAAGCGCGATGTGGAGTCGGGACGGAAGCCTGCGCAGACGGCCTCTTCGAGCGCGTCGACGGTCCCGGTGGCGTCATCCTCCGCGGTGGTTACCGCGCAACCAACCTCCGGCAGCTCCGCCGTAGTCACCGCTGCCCGGCAAAACAAACTCGGTACCAGCCTCACGGCGGGAATCGTAGTGGTGCTGGTGGCGGCAGCGGCTTACGGAATCTACTCTTTCGTCTCGCGCAGCCGCTCCACACCGTTCCAAGACATTTCCGTCACGAAAGTTACCGATACTGGTGACGCCGTGCGCGTTGCCATCTCGCCGGACGGAAAGTACATCCTGAGTGTGACAAGAAACAACGGGCTGGCAAGCCTTTGGCTGAGAAATGTGCCCACCAACAGCAATGCTCAGGTGCAGCCTCCGGCTGATGTGTATTACACCGGCCTGCGCTTCTCGCCAGACGGGAATTATCTCTATTTTGTGCGCAGCGATCCGGGGAATCCGGAGCTGAAATTCCTGTACCGTGCTCCACTGCTCGGGGGTGCGCCCCAAAAACTAGCAGCCGATGTCGACTCGAACATTACTTTTTCTCCCGACGGGAAGAAGTTTGCCTTCATGCGCTACGACAATCCGGAGCCGGGAAAATACCGGCTCATCGTTCGCCCAGCCGAGGGCGGCGAAGAACAGGAAAGCACGCTGGCGAGCAGTTCGAACACGCTCTATTATTCCGGTGGAACCGCCCGGTCGCTGGCGAATCCCGCATGGTCTCCCGATGGAAAGACGATAGTGTGCGACGAGGGGAACGCGGGAAATGCATTGTCGAGCCTGGTGGCTGTGGATGTCGGCAGCGGTCGGCTGAAAAAGTTCTTCGGCAGCAACGAACAATTCTACGATTCTCCAACATGGTTGCCGGATGGCAGCGGATTGCTGGGACTGGTACGCGGCCAAAGTTCCAATTTCAATCAAGCTCAGATTGCGATTGTCTCCTATCCTGATGGCAAACTGTCGCCCATCACCCGCGATACCAACACCTACGCGGATCTCAGTATTGCGGCGAACGGACGGGTGTTGGCAACGATCCTGTCAGAGGACCGCTGGAACCTCTTCCTGATGCCTGGTTCCGGCCCCGGTGCCCAAGCCCATCCCATCACGTGGGCGACTGGGAACACCAATTTCACCTGGACGCCAGACGGGAAGCTGATCGGCGATCAGGCAAACGTCCTCAATCGGATCGACCCCGCGACGGGCGGCAAAACTACGATCGCAACCGAACAGGGAAGGCCGAACGGCAATCCCTCGGCGTGCGCCGATGGGCGCTCGATCGTGTTTGAGCTTGTGCTTCATGGAAGCACAGGAGACGACAACGTCTGGCGCATCGATTCATCGGGCGGCAACTTGAAGCAGCTTACGACCGGCAAGCGCGACCATCTCGCCATATGCTCGCCCGATAGCCGCTGGGTGTACTACATCGAGGAAAAAGCTGAGGGAAATCTGGCTCGGGTTTCGATCGACGGCGGGAGCCCGCAAACCATTTCGGGTCTGCCCATCTCCGGCATTTTCGGCCTCTCGCCCGACGGCAAACTCGCCGCATTTGCAACCCTGGAACATTCCGGAGAGCACAAGCAGAAACTGGCGCTGGTGCCTACCGATTCCGGCCAAGCCAGGCTTCTGGAGTTTGAGCGCTTTACGTTCGGGCCGGTACGCTTCAGTCGTGATGGAAAAGGTGTGGTCTATCCTGTGCGGGACAATGGCGTGGATAACCTCTGGCTGCAACCGCTGGATGGTTCCAAGGGCAAACCGATTACCGATTTCACTGCCGAACACATCTATGACTTCCACTGGTCGTTCGATGGAAAGCAGTTAGCACTGGTCCGCGGCCACACGGACGCCGACGTGGTTCTGATCCGACAGAACCATTAAAGAATTGAGCGATTGGGTCATCGGGTGATTGGAAATCGAAATGCCGCAGCTCGGTGATTTTCGATTGCGCGATGACCCGATCACCCAATCGCCCGATGAAAAAGGCGCCCATCGCTGGCCGCCCTTTTACTACTAGCGAATTGTTAGCTGCGAAGTGGTTTATGCACCCTTCACGTTCTCGGCCTGCCAGCCCTTTGGGCCTTTGACCACGTCGAACTGCACCTGCTGACCTTCCTGCAGGCTGCGGAAGCCGCTTGCCTGAATGGCCGAGAAGTGCACAAATACGTCCTCGCCGTTCTGGCGGCTGATGAAACCGTAGCCCTTGGCGTCGTTAAACCACTTCACTGTTCCTGTTTCCATGGTGTTGCAATGTTCCTTTGTTTGATATAGCGCTTGGAAGGGTTCTTCTGCAGGCAGGTCACGCGCCGGTAAGCGGAGAAACTGGGTACTGCGAGGAACTCTAAAGACAAACGCAGCTAGATTGTAAGGGAGCGGCGTCGAAAAAGCTAGAATATTTCTCTGTATGCACACTTAAGTACCTGCATGTCAGCAGCTTACAATGAAGACCGAGTAATTCCGCCGCCATCGGCATTTGCCATTCGGCGGGCAAAAGATACATGATCAGAGGAAATGATTAGAAACATACGTTTCGGCAAACTCCTGGTTCTGATTGCGCTCGTGACTCCAGCCTGGGCGGGGATTGTGGAAGATGTCCGCGCGGCCCTTGCCCAAAGCGGTTTCTCCGCCGCCGAGGACGACCTCAAATCCTACCGCGGCCAGAACGGCGTCACGGCCGAATACATCGAGGCCTACTCGTGGTTGGGACGCACGGCCCTCAACGCTCATGAGTACGATCAGGCAGCGGCGTATGCCAAACAAACTAAGATTCTCGCGGTGGAGCAACTCAAGCAGCGTCCCCTCGATGCTGAACCGCACCTGCCGAATGCCCTGGGCGCTGCCATCGAAGTCGAATCGCAGACCCTGGCGGCTCGCGGCCAGCGTAGCCAAGCCATCGCAGTTCTGCAGAGCGCGCTGCGCACCTACGGCAGTACTTCGATCCGCGCCCGCTTGCAGAAGAACCTGAACCTGCTCTCGCTTGAAGGAAAACCGGCGCCCGCACTTCGGGCGGAACAATTTCTTGGGTCGAAACCGCCCGTCCTCGCCCAGCTCAAGGGTTCACCCGTGCTACTTTTCTTCTGGGCGCACTGGTGTGGCGATTGCAAGGCGGAAGCACCTATTATCACGCAACTGCGAACGGAGTTTGCGCCGCAGGGATTGACCGTCCTCGGCCCCACCAAACTCTATGGCTATACCGCCCAGGTCGAGCACGCTTCGCCCAGCGATGAACTCGCATACATTGACGCCGTGCGCCACCGTTTCTACGGCGGACTGCTCGACATGCCGGTCCCAATCAGCAAGTACAACTTCGACGCTTATGGCGCTTCGACCACCCCGACGTTAGTGTTGCTCGACCGCACGGGCAAAGTTGCGATGTACCATCCTGGGGCTTTGCCGTACGAACAACTGAAGGCGGAGATTGAGAAAGTGGTGGCGCGTTGAAGTCTTCTCAAAGCGTTTCCACCTCCGTCAACGCTCCCGTCTTCACGTCGTAGACGAACCCTCGCACCGGAATGTGCTTCGGAATCCACGGATGGGTTTTTACCCGGTGGATCTGTTGCCTGACGTTCTCTTCTAGATCATCAAAAGCGTGGAAATGCGCGGGCGCTTCAGCGGACGTTCCCATCTTTTCTGCCAGCTTCTTCTTGAGATCGTCTTCCCGGACTTTCAGCAAGCCACAGTCGGTGTGGTTGATGATGATGAATTCCTGTGTATCGAGCAGGTGATGCGAAACAATCAGCGAGCGCAGCGCGTCCTCGGTCGCAATTCCGCCGGCATTACGGATCATGTGCGCGTCGCCTGGGTGCAAACCCAGGCAGCGTTCAAACAGGATTCTGGAATCCATGCAGGCCAGCACGGCCAAGCGCCGCCGCGGCTGGACAGCCAGATCTCCCAGGTTAAAGTTTCTTACAAATTGCTTGTTGGCTTGCAGCAGTTCGTCGGCGACTGACAATTCTTGGCCCTCTCCTTAGCATCCGGCGGCGCGGATGAACTTCTCTTGCTCCGATTCGGCCGCTGGTTGTGCTCCCAGTTTAACCGCTACAATCGCTCCGTGAATCTCGACGATACGATAGTCGCCATCGCGACTCCGCCTGGACGCGGCGGCATTGGAGTGGTCAGACTGGCTGGCCCACAGGCGAGCGCGATTATCCTGCCGATGCTGCGGCTGAAACATGATCTGGAGCCGGGTCGAGCGATCTTCGGAGAGCTTATCGAACCACGTGGAGCGGGGGCGCCCGCCTTACACGAGCAGCGTATTGACGAAGTCGTGGTCACTTATTTCGCCAAGCCCCATTCCTACACCACCGATGATATTGTCGAGATCGGTGCGCACGGCTCTCCGGTGGTGCTGCGGCACATCGTCGAACTCTGCGTCGCCGCGGGTGCGCGCCTCGCCGAACCCGGAGAGTTCACCATGCGCGCTTTCCTCAATGGCCGCATCGATCTTACGCAAGCCGAAGCGGTCCGTGATCTGATCGACTCCCAGACACTCTACCAGGCAAAGATCGCAGCCCAGCAGCTTGAAGGCGCTCTTTCCAGACGATTGCAGCCGGTGAAACAGAAGCTGGTCGAGCTGATCGCCGTGCTCGAAGCCGGCATCGATTTCGCGGAAGACGACGTCTCTGTTCTGCCCAGTCCAGCTATTCTTGAACGCATCTCCACGGTTCGCGAGCCGCTCGAACAGCTTGCCGCCACCTTCGCCTACGGCAAGATCGTGCATCAGGGACTGACGCTCGCCATCGTTGGCCGGCCGAACGTGGGCAAATCAAGTCTGTTCAACCGTCTGGTCGAGCGCGAGCGCGCCATCGTCACGGCGACTCCCGGGACCACAAGGGACTTGGTGAGCGAAACCGTCGCCATCGGTGGCATTCCGATCCGGCTTGTCGACACAGCCGGAATCCGCCAGGCCCTCGACGAAGCCGAATCCATCGGTATTCGCAAATCGCTCGAAGCGCTGGCCGATGCCGACCTGGTGTTGGTAGTGCTTGACGCGTCGCAGGCGACAACGACGGAAGACGATGAACTGCAGCGGCAAACGGAGAGTCGCCCAACCATCGTAGTTGGAAACAAGTGCGACTTGGCGGCCAGCGGTCAGTGGCCGGTGGCTGGTGGCCAGTCATCAACAAGTCCCGCGAGAGTTCGAGCGTCCGCTCTGACGGGCGAGGGCATGGCCGAACTTCGTGCCGAAATTCTGCGCCACATCGGCGGCGAAACCGGAGCGCAAACCGAAGCCGGCTTTCTTACCAACGTCCGGCATCAAGGCTTGGTGCAAGACTCACTCGCCGCTCTCGATACCGCCATCAGCGCGGTCGCGGCCAAGGTCCCCCACGAAATGCTGCTGCTCGATCTCTACAACGCTCTTCGACCGCTCGACGCCGTCACCGGCGCCACGACCACCGACGACATCCTCAACCTGATCTTCAGTACGTTCTGCATCGGAAAGTAGAGCCAGTTCGTGCGAGTTCCGAGGGCAAGCCCAGGTACTACGTTCCACGGACACACAATCACTTTTCGATATCGAAGTAGATCTTGGTGGTGGCGCGATAGTGCGCTATCTTCTTGCCGTCGAGTTCCATTTCTAATTCCGCAACTCGGGCCCATCGCAGGCCGCGAACGGTTTTTGCCGCTTCGGCGACCGCGTTTTCCGCGGCCTTGGCAAAGCTCTGTTTGGAAGTTCCAACTACCTCGATCACTTTTTGCGTCATTACGGTTCTCCTCTTGACTTCTCACGTGGATTGTACCGCAGTCTTCCTCGTCGGATGTATCGACACTGCAGACCGTTCGGCAGGAGGTCGCACGGTGTGCACAACACGAGATCGATCGGCTATATCATCTTCCAGCGGTGCTACGAGGTACCATTGGACATGAGCAGAATGCATCTGGAATTCCCCGACTCGGACGGTGAGTGGTTTGTCCCCGCCGTCGTCTTCCTGCGACAAGATCCGGACGAAGATGCGGACGGCGACGAGGAAGAGGAGGACGAAGAAGAAGACGAAGAAAAGGAAAATGACGACGATGATGATGAAGATGGCGGCTACTCGGAGTGAGCGTGCTCTTTAAAACCTCTACTTTACACCCTCCCTTGAGGGTGCGCCTCACTACGGCTGGGAAGATGTACGTTGCCGGGGTACTGATTTTATTCGCAGTGGTTTATGTGGGCTCGCTTTTTTCTCCCGGACTGCAGGACGACGCGGATTCCACTCACGCCGAGGCCGCGCGCGAGATGTCCGTCACGCACGACTTCGTTACGCTGAAAGTAAACGGGAACCGCTATTTGGAGAAAGCTCCGCTGATGTATTGGGTGGTTTCCCTGTGCTATCTCGGCTTCGGCGCCAATGAGTTCGCCACCCACCTGCCGGTTGTGATCTCGATGTTGCTGCTGGTGCTTCTGGCCATGCGCTGGGCACGCCGTGCCTTCGGCGAACGCGCCGCTATCTACGCCGGACTATTCGTCGCCACGGCGGCCGGCTGTTATCTCTTCACTCGAATTCTGATTCCGGAAGCCATCGTTAGCCTTTTCATCGCTGCGTCGTTCTACTTTTTCGTCACCGCTCTGGAAGACCGCAACCCCTGGCGCTGGTACAGTGGCTACGCCTGCGTGGCGCTGGCCGTCCTCACCAAGGGTCTGCTGGCCATCGTCGTCGTTGGTTTGGCACTGCTGGTCTACGTAGTGATCAGCGGAGAGTGGCGCCGCTGGCGCGAGTTCCATCTGTTCACAGGCGCGTTGCTCTTTCTGGTAATCGCCGTGCCCTGGCACTGGCTGGCCGGAATTCGCAATCCACACTTCTTCTGGTTCTACTTCGTCAACGAACACTTCATGCGGTTCCTCGGCAAGCGCATCCCG